>OGWL01000050.1_pt1 | contig 16772 bp, 21 predicted proteins | sample 1576031 | NCBI WGS metagenome assembly OGWL01 (sample SAMN07581535, study PRJEB24739) | freshwater metagenome | place: Singapore | collected 2015-01
TGTACACACTGAGGATTTTTCAAGAACTGATTCACAGCCTGTACTTGATAATCACGTAGTAAAACTGGAATACCCTAAGCCTGCAAGCAATGCTTGTTTTACTGCTTCGTTAGAAGTGAGTTCCATTTTTTTCAATACTTGAAAGTGATTTTTCTCAATGAAATTTTCCATGCTTTGTCTGGTGCCTGATCCCATTTCTCTAAATATGAGCGGTACATTGGCAAAAAGCTCTTTTGATTTGAGTCCCTTTTTGGCTTTGATTGGCGTATTGCCTACCAAGTATAATTTGTTTTCAAGCAATTCAAGTTGCTGCACTTTAATGTTCTTTGGCAAGATTGAAACAAGGGCAAAATCTACTTCATTATTTTCCAGACTTTCGATTACTTTGTTTTTATTGGTAACATCCATGACCAGTTCTATGCCATTATGTTGCTTCATAAAATCGACCAAGAAAAAGGGCATTACATACTTACCGGTTGATACGACCGAGATTTTTAGTTTCCCTACCAGTTGGCCTTTAAATGCCATGGATTTATAATTTATCTCGTTCACCTTTTGGATAATTTCTTTGGCTGCCACGGCAATTTCTTTTCCGAATTCGGTGATATACATTTTTCTACCCACAACTTCTGTGAGCGGTATTTCGAACTGATCCTGGAAATTTTTTAATTGAATAGAAACGGCGGGCTGCGTGAGATTGAGTTCTTCTGACGCTCTTGTTACACTTTGAGTTTCTACAATTTTCAAAAAGATGAGTAATTGATGTAGGGTGTAGTTCATAAATTTAATTAATGGATAACATAACAATGATAAATAATAATTATATTTTAAAAGGAGCAAATTTGCGCTTGTAAACAATTGAAAGTAAAAAAATGACAAGAATAACGATTGCAAAGGGTGACGGGATTGGTCCGGAAATTATGGATGCCACATTAGAGATTTTACAAGCAGCGGGTGCAAAGCTTGAGATAGATGAGATAGAGGTAGGCGAAAGGCTGTATTTGCAGGGCAATACATCGGGTATTAGTTCAGATGCATGGGAAGTGATTAGAAGGAATAAGATTTTTTTGAAGGCACCTATTACAACACCACAAGGAGGTGGTTATAAGAGTTTAAATGTTACTATGCGTAAAACATTGGGTTTATATGCCAATGTAAGGCCTTGTGTGAGTTTGCATCCTTTTGTAAGCACCAAGCATCCTGTAATGGATTTGGTTATAGTTCGTGAGAATGAAGAAGATTTGTATGCAGGGATTGAGCATCAGCAAACAGATGAAGTGGTACAATGCTTAAAGTTGATTAGCAGGCCCGGTTGCGAAAAGATAGTGCGCTATGCCTTTGAATATGCCAAACAGCAAAACAGAAAAAAGGTAACTTGTTTTACCAAGGATAATATAATGAAGCAAACCGACGGCTTGTTTCACCAGGTGTTTGATGAGATTGCAAAGGCATATCCTGAGATTGAGAATGAGCATTGGATAGTAGATATTGGTGCGGCGAAGTTGGCAGATACACCCGAAGCATTTGATGTTATAGTGATGCCAAATTTGTACGGAGATATTTTGAGTGATGTGGCGGCGCAGATTACCGGTTCTGTTGGTTTAGCGGGATCTGCCAATATTGGTGAAGAGTGTTCTATGTTCGAAGCCATACATGGTTCTGCACCCAGGATAGCGGGTCAAAATATTGCAAATCCATCGGGGCTATTGCACGGAGCGATTTTGATGTTATGTCATATTGGTCAGGCTGACATTGCTGAAAAAATTCATAATGCCTGGCTTGTAACTTTAGAGCAAGGCATACATACTTATGACATTTATAAAGAAGGAACGAGTAAAGAAAAAGTAGGTACTAAAGAATTTGCCCGGGCAGTTATAAAAAATCTGGGTAACAAGCCGAGCTCATTGGCAGCGGTAAGCTATCAAAATGATGTTGTATTGAAACTGCCAAAATATGAACGCAAACCTGCGATGAGTAAGGAACTAGCGGGAGTGGATGTGTTTGTGCATTGGAGAGGAGAAAATGTTGCGGACCTTGCAGAGAGCGCAAAAAAGTTTAGCAGAGAAGGTCTTTCATTAACCATGATTACAAACAGAGGCATTAAAGTGTGGCCGGATGGATTTTCAGAGACTTTTTGTACAGATCACTGGAGATGCAGATATAAACCAAAAGAAGGAAATAAGATAGAGAAAGGGGATATTATAGAAATCATGCAAGCAGCATTAGGTGAAGGGATAGATGTGGTTAAAACCGAAAACCTGTACTACTTTGACGGAAAACCGGCGTTTTCATTAGGGCAAGGTCAGTAAAACAAGTGAATTCGACAAAACATCTTTACAGTAAACAGCAATGTATAGAGGACGAAAACTGTGTATTGCAACTAAACATGGGAAAGAGAAAGTGATAGCGCCTTTGTTTGAAAGGGAATTATGGGTTGATTGCATAGTACCGCATGGGTTTGATACCGATGTTTTTGGAACCTTTACAATGACAATAGAAAGGAAAGAAGATGCATTGACAACAGCGAGAAATAAGGTTATTGCAGCTCTAAAACATAGCGATTGTGACTTAGGCATTGCCAGCGAAGGATCATTTGGTCTGCATCCTAGCATTGGATTTTTTCCGGTGAATGAAGAAGTTTTATTTTTTGTAGACCTGAAGAATGATTTAGAAATTTTTGTTAAGAACATGAGTTTGGAAACCAATTTCTCAGGTGAGAAAGTACAAAGCATTTCTGAATTACATGCATTTGCGGAGAAAGCAAAATTTCCTACGCATGGTTTGATTGTAAAAAAGGATGTTGGAAGTTTTTCGGACATGGTAAGTGGCATTACAGACGTAAACGTTTTAGAGGAGACATTTGCGAACATGCTTACTGCACATGGCACTGCATATGTTGAAACGGATATGCGTGCTATGTTTAATCCAACCCGGATGAAAGTGATTGAAGCTACGACTGAAAAGTTGTTGCAGAAAATATTGAATAAGTGTCCATCGTGCGGAATGCCGGGTTACGGAATTACTGAGATGAAAGAAGGAGTATTGTGTGAATTATGCAACTCTCCTACCCGGTTGATAATGAGTCATATTTACTCATGTCTAAAATGTATGCATTCTGAAGAAGTGATGACAGAGACATCTTTTTCAAAAGCGAATCCGATGTATTGTGATTATTGTAATCCTTGAACGAATATGGGAAATAGGGTATGATGCTTGTATCATGAGATGATGAAGAATATCAAGGTTTTTTCTTTGAAGTGAGGTGTTGTGCAGACAAATTATCCAGACAGGAGGAGGGTCGGGACTCGACCCCATCGGTGCCGATGGGGGAAGCCCAAAATATTCAGATGGGGCAAGCCCCAAAAAATGAAAACAAGGAATTTTATATAAAAAAGGACTTTGAAAGAGCGTTTTTACATTTATTAATTGAAAATCAATGAAATCTTACAAATCAACTCAACAATTTGAGATTTTATTTGTTTGGTTTGCAAACAATCAATGAAATTATGGCCGCAGGCCCATCTACACATCCAATCAATCGCTTGTTTCACCTCATACAATTGGAGGGAAGAGACATTTACCATATTTATTTTTACTCAATTCTGGCGGGTTTAATCAGTCTTTCACTGCCTTTAGGGGTCCAGTCGATTATATCATTTTTGATGGGAGGAACCCTATCTGCGTCGCTGGTTGTGCTGATTACAATAGTGGTGGGTGGAACCTTGTTAAATGGTGCTTTGCAAGTTTTTAAGCTTAGAATTATTGAGCGTGTTTCGCAACGTATGTTTTCGCGCATTGCATACAATTTGGGATACAGGATTCCAAGGTTGGATATGCAATCTATTGATGGATATCATTTGCCGGAGTTGATGAATCGTTTTTTTGAAGTGAGTACTATTCAGAAGAGTTTTTCAAAAATTTTGCTGGATTTTCCAACAGCGATTACACAAATTTTGATAGGCTTGATTTTGTTATCGGTGTACAGTCAGGTGTTTTTATTGTTTGGATTGTTACTGATTTTATTATTGTTGATTTTTATCAGGTATACGGCGCGTTTAGGATTGCAAACCAGTCTTGAGGAATCTGATCATAAGTATTCTATGGCGGCATGGTTAGAAGAGCTGAGCAGAAATGTGTTTACGTTTAAGTTTCACCTCAATGAAAAACTGCCTCTTACGATGACATCTTCTATTGTGGAGCGATATTTAAGTGCGAGGAATAAGCATTTTAATGTGTTGCAAAGGCAATATCTGGCGGTGATTATTTTTAAGGTTTTGATTACGGCTGTATTGTTAATTGTGGGAACGGCTTTGTTTATCAATAAGCAGCTGAATTTGGGACAGTTTATCGTGGTAGACATTGTGATTATTTTATTGGCAGACTCGATTGAAAAGGTAATTATCAATATGGACGGGGTGTATGATTTATTGACTTCTTTGGAGAAGGCGAGCAAGATTGGGGGGTTATCTATTCAGAGTGAGGGCAATATGAAAACTTCGTTTGTTGCACCTGTTAAAGTGCAGTTGAAGGATGTTAGTTTTAAGTATCAGCCGCATATGCCATTTATTGTAAAGGATTTGAATTTGCAGGTTGAACCGGGCGAGCGTATTGCGCTGGTTGGCTTTAATGAAGCCGGAAGAGGAACCCTACTTAAGTTGATTGCTGGAACCTTTGATGTGTATAGCGGAAGTATACGCGTGAATGATTTACCCCTTCAGACATTAGATCAGGAATTGTTCAGAGAGAGTCTTTCCATATTGTTGGAGAAAGAGACCTTAATGGCAACTACCTTATGGGACAATCTTACTTTGGGTATTGAAAACGTTAATCAGGACGAGTTAAAGAAGTTAATTCATATTGCGGGATTGGATGATTATGTTTCCGAATTGTCTCTTGGATTTGATACGAAGATGGATCCTACATTGCTTCGTGTATCACGACATGTTAGTCACAGATTGTTATGGTGCAGATGGATGTTAGATGTAAAACCGCTAATGATGGCAGAAGATACCTGGACCAAGTGGGATTCATTTCATGGGTTTAGGATGACGAATCATATGCAAACATTACAAAGAAAGAATACTTTGATTGTATCTACTACAAGCAGACATTTGATACAAACTTGTGATAGAGTGATTACGATGACACATGGAGAAATAGGAGGTATATATACGAAGGAAGAATTTAGTTCTCATAACTGGTATAATAAACTTAGAGAATAATGGTAGAAAGCAACAGATATCTTGATCGGATTCAGCAATTGATTCCGAATGCCAAGTGGCAACATAAAGCGGAAGCAAAAATAGAAACAGATGTTCGCATGGTTTTAGGCATTATTTTGATGTTGGTTTTTGCGTGTATGTTTTTACCATGGACTCAAAACATTCAGACTAAAGGAAAGCTGAGTACGCTGCGTCCCGAGCAGAGACCTCAAGAGATCAATGCGATTATCTCTGCGAGAGTGGACAGGTGGTATGTGAAGGAAGGAGATATGGTTTCTGCGGGAGATACATTAGTGAAATTAAGTGAAGTTAAAGCGGAGTACTTAGATCCCGAATTGTTGGATAGAACAGATGATCAGTTGGAGGCAAAATCATTGTCTTCACAGGGATATGCCAATAAGGGGATTGCCATAAAGGCTCAGTTAGATGCTTTACGAGAGTCGAGGAGTTTAAAGCTGCAGCAGTTACAAAACAAGATGCGACAGCAGTTATTATATGTGCAGTCTGATAGTATGAATTGGTTAGCAGCTCAAAATCAATTTAAAATTGCGCAGGTTCAGTTTAAGCGACAAAAAGAATTGTATGATGCGGGATTAAAATCGCTGACTGAGTTTGAACAAAGGCAACAGGCTTTTCAAGATGCGAATGCGAAAGTGGTAGTTGCAGAAAATAAGTATACCAATTCAAAAAATGATTGGTTGATTTTACAAATTGAATTGAGTTCTACCACGAGAGAATATGATGAGAAGATTGCGAAGGCAGAATCGGAGTGGTATTCAACAGAATCAGCAAGACAAAGTAATGAAGCGGACATAGCGAAGATGAAAAATCAGCGTGCGAGTTATGCAGTTAGAAATGGTTTTTACTTTGTGCTGGCACCTCAGGATGGTCAGGTTACCAAAACTTCAAAAAGTGGACTTGGAGAGGTTGTGAAAGAGGGAGATGAGTTAGCCATAATAACTCCGGTTCATATTGAAAGAGCGGTAGAGATGATGGTTAGACCTATGGATTTGCCATTGATTCAGATGGGTCAGAAGGTACGATTTATGTTTGACGGATGGCCTGCGATTTTTTTCTCAGGCTGGCCGGGAGCTTCGTATGGAACCTTTGGAGGAGTTGTTTCTGCTATCGATAATTCTATTGGCGAAAATGGATTTTACAGGGTATTGGTTAAAGAAGATCCAAATAGCGAACCATGGCCGGTAGCATTGAGACTGGGCACCGGAGCGCAAAGTATTGCACTTCTGAAAACAGTTCCTATTTGGTATGAGATATGGAGAAACTTAAATGGGTTTCCTCCTGATTTTTATGAACCGGGCAAACAACCAGATGAGAAAAAAGGTAAAAAGAAAATCAAGATTAAAGCATAAACTGCTTCTGATAATTGTTTGGATTACTTGCTCGTATCAAGGATTTTCTAATGATAGTTTGCAAGTACTTCCACAGTCTGCATATACGTTTTGGATTTTAAAAAATCATCCACTTGCAAAACAGGCTGATTTACTGCTTCGCAGTGCAAGAGCAAACTTGATTACGGCTCAAGGTGGTTTTGATGCAAAACTCAATGCTAACTATGAAGCAAAGACCTTTGATGCGAATAATTATTACAGGTACGTAGAAACTGAATTGAAAATTCCTGTATGGATGGGTGTGGAAGTAAAAGCCGGCTGGGATTGGGTTCAAGGAAGTGCGGTAAATGAAGAAAACAAAACCGGACCAGAAGGATTAGCCTATGCCGGGATATCCGTTTCTGTATTGAAAAACTTATTTTTTGATAAAAGAAGAGCGGCGTTAAGACAAGCACAGGTAATGCAAGATTACAATGATACAGAAAGACGAGTGCAGTTACTAGACTTGTTGAGGGACGCAAACGAAGCTTATTTATCCTGGCAGTTGAAACAATCTTTATATGATCTTGCCAATTCTGCATATTTTATTTCTTATCAGCGGTTAGATTTTGTACGATCTTCTTTCGTATTGGGTGACAGACCTGCAATAGATACGGTAGAAGCATATGCACAAGTTCAGTTGCGACATTATGAAATGGATCAGGCACGTATTGAATTGTTTAATGCTAAACTCGAAGCGTCCTCGTTTTTATGGTCTGAGAATGGAGAGCCACAATGGTTAAAAGATTATATACGTTGCGATAGCTTACTGCCCAATATTCAAAATCCTGAAATCGAAAAAAAGTTACTTATTGACTGGGAAATGCAGGCACAGATGAATCAACCGGGCATTCAGTTGTATACTTTCAAACTCAAAGCATTAGATTACGAAAGAAGATTAAAACTAGAATCCTTTAAGCCCGAATTAAATGTTCAATACAATTTACTTGGTAAGGGCTACGAAGTGGTTCCGGGATCGGACGGAAGAAATTTTTATGAGAGATATAAGGCTGGACTTCAATTTTCAATGCCCATTTCTTTCACACAAGCACGAGGTGAATATCAGACTACCAAAGTAAAAATTCAGGATACAAGATATTCTCAAGAATTAAAACAAAACGAAGTTAAGTTAAAAGTGAACCAATATTTTAATGAGTTTACACTTTATACCGGAATGGAAAAAGACCTTGGTTTATATGCAAAGGGAATGAATGATTTGGTAATTGGAGAACAAATGCGATTGCAAGCAGGTGAAAGCTCATTGTTTTTAGTGAATACACGAGAAAGCAAATATTTAGAAGCAATGTCTAAGTATTATGAGATATGCATGAAAAAGCAAAAGGCTTCATTATACCTTCAGTGGGTTAGTGGTAGCTTGCTAAATTTATAAATCACTTTTTCATATCGGGTTTTATAGTTTCTACCTTGATTTTTGTTTTACATTGTGGGTAATCGTTCTACAAATGGATCGTTATATATTACCTATATTACAAAAATGATTAGAGCACTCTTTATTATTCATGCCTGTAATCCGGACATAGGCTTGGTACACGGTGCTAGCGGAGAATTTGGTGTTGGTACCTGGGATATATTTTTAATAAAAGACTGGGTAGTACAAAAGTATGGGTTATTTGATGAAAACCTATACCCTGCCTACTGCGAAGATTGGGACTACTTATTACGCTTTATTAGTGAACCAATTAGTAAAGCATTTATAACAAAACCCTACTATCATGGCGAAACCTTAGAATATGCTAAAAGTGGCAGTCAGACTTGGCGAGAAGATACGTCGCTAAAAGCCAAACTAGATTATGCTAGACAGGTAAATGAGAGTTATTACTTAACAAATAAGTGGGGAGAAAACTGGTGGCGGTTCATACCAAGTAATCGTTACCCGTACAATAACCCACAAAATGATCCTGGTTATAATAAATATGACTTAAATCTCATTAGACATAAATATATAGGTTTTTAATGAGTAATATACTAAATACTAATCCAATATTATTTACAGTTGAAAATTATTTAAATGCTAATCAATGCAATGATATAATAAGCTACGATTGGAAGTGGGTAGATAGTACAGGCTTATTGCACTCGTATAAATTAAACCCGTTTGTAACTGAATATATTTAACGTAATAACCCGTAGGCAAATAAGCCGTAATCGTACCCGCCCTTTGCAACGTGTTTACGCTCGGGTTATTATTAGTATCCGCCCAATAATAATAATTTTGTTCGTCTAAAAATCCCGTTTGCTGTGGTATATGCTGAGGGTTGTACCCCTGTTCGTAATAACCGAATCCGTCAAAAGCAAAATACGTAAGCGTATCTAATAACGTGTAAACGTTAGCAACTAATTTGTAACGTGAAACATCGACGCAAATATATTGGTTCGTGTTTACTGGCGTATTGTCAACGCTGTAATTATTCGCTACGGTAGGGTGCTTAATATACTCCATTAAATACGGACTTATATTATACAGCGTTTGCGTATTGTTACTCGCTGGGATAAGTTTCTCTAACGTGTACGTCGGGCTTGTCGGTACGGGGTTTCCGTTTTCATAAATATACAACTCAACTTTACTACCGCTTTGCCCTACCGTGTCTATTTCTATAATAAACGGACTTCGTGCAAAAATTCTATTTATAGCCATAATTTTTCATATTTTCTTTCATTATTTGGTCGAATAGTTTTTCACTTTCTAAACCATACCTATTTATTAACGTATCGGGCAACCCCTTAAAACCCTGCTCAAAAGGTTTCGTAAACCATAAACTCGGTTTAATTCCCTTTTCAAAAATTGAACGTGCAATTAAAAATTGTAAACTTTTTCGCTTTGTAAACTTACCTTTGTCCCGTGGTGCTAACCCTCTTCGTACTATCCATTTGTCTAATTTACTCGGCGGGGGCATTTTGGTTTTGTAACTGAACGGCGTATTGTATTTTTGTTTAACGCCCGATACTCCTTTGTCCTGATACCAACCGTACTCCTCCATTTCAAACATAAAGGTCATTGAATTAGGCATAACCTTAACCGTTGCTTTTAAGCTGTCTTTTAATTTACCCGACGCCGTTTTTATAGCCAAATTTTGTTTAGCATTTTGAATTACAAAATCCCTAAATTCCTCTAACGCCTTTAATTGTAACTCCCTATCCATTTTAACAAACGTCCATATCGTTAGGGTAATCTACTTCGAAAGTCATTGCCCAACCCGCTAAATAATTTTCAAAACGCTCCGTAAAAGGTTCGCACGTTGGCGCTCCTCTTAATTTATACATATTATCCCACATTGTGCCGTGTTTCAATTTTTCAAACGCCCTATTTAGTATTAAAAAAGTAGTGTTTAATACGTCTATTTCATTATCCGCATTTTCAAAATTATTCGGTGCTTCCTCTTTGCGCTGGCTTACGTTGTCCATACATAATAAGGTAACGTTTGCCGTTAGTACGTTGTCGTTTAGTGTAATTTGATTAACCATAATATGCACTAACGGGAAAATGGTTTGTTTGCCTAAATCGACCGCAAATATATTACCCTGCGTTACCGTGTTTGTAAGTACGTCCGTATCGAAGTGCGTTTTTAATTGGCTTAATAAACTGTAATACCCGTTCATAATTTATTCTTTTTTATTTCCGATATTTCTATTTCGTTTTTTTCCTGTTCGAACGTGAGATAGGTGAGACATTTATGTAATCCGTATTTAACGACTTCGTCATATTTTGTAAGGTCTCCCTTAGTAAGTCCGTATATGCTTCCATACCAACCCCATTTTTTGCCAAATTGCGTTCTAAGGCTGTAATCGCTTTCCCGTTCGTCATTTTGTTCGTCTCGGTTTCCAAATAACTTAGGGTAGCGTTTAATAACTCGTTTCCTAAACTCCAAAAAAAAACACTTGCCCCTATCGCAACGTCCATAGGTGCGTACTGCATTGCGTCCGAAAATTCACTTGCCCCCGTGTATTCAAAGATTTCGTATTTATCCCCTTTGCTCTTTGTAACTGGTCGGTACATTACCGCCATAGCCTTGTGGAAATCGTCCCAACTCGAAAGGTAATTATCTAAATCCACGTATTCGCCAAACGTTATATTTTCTAAATCCGTAATAAACCCGAACTCCATACCTCCAACCTTAAACCGTGGCTGAAACTTTGGCTTTTCCGAAAAGATTTTATTAAAATGTAATACTAACTCGTTTATACTCGTTAGCTTCATTTTGGCAACCTCTTTTAATTGAATACCGCAAAAAATTTCAATCATTTTTTCTGCTATAAATTCCTCATCGTTACTATTTTTTTGAACTTTGAGGAAAGCCTGATAATTCTTTAACGGTATTTCGTTAATCGAACTTGGTACGTTTATTTCTATGCGCATATCTTATTAACTTTTATTTCGTGTTTTTGTAGTTTGTAGCAACTTCGTACGCCTTTAATAACATTTCAAAATGAGCGGGAAAACGTGCCATATTATTAAACACAATTTGCACCCGCACCCCCTTGCGTTCATAAATGTAGTTTTCAACTGCGGTAATCATTACTCGCATATCGTTCGTTTTATCGGATTGCATATTTTCCGTAATTAGCATTTAACCCTAACGTTTCCATTTCGTGGTAACGTAAAGCGTCGATTGCGTGGTTATTAAATTCGATAGGTTTGTTTAATCGTTTCCCTGTTTTGTCCGTGTCCCAAACGTAACCCCTCAACTCTTTAATTAAATTCGTGCTGTTATTCGTTATTAAATACTCATTGCGTTGCATTACGTCAATACCGTAGTTTATTGAATCCTTGCCTTTTGTAACGCCCTTAATCGTTTTTCCGTAGCGTCTTATTTCCTCGATTGATTTCGGCTCGGAGCTATCCGCATAAATAGCCACGTTATTCGGTACTAATTTGGAAATATCGCTATTTAATAAACCTTTTTGATAAATCAATTCATTAACTATTCGTTGCCCGTTGTATGCGTAAACCTCAACGATTGCCGTCGGGTCATTCGTATAACCGAAGTCCATACCCAAACCCAATAAACGCGCTTCCTTTGGTATCGTGTCAATTATTTTCCAATTACTGAAAACAACCCCCTCCAAAATACCTAACTGCCCCTCTCCGTAAACCTTCCACCAATTAGCCCAATAACTCGACGTCTTCGCTTTTTCCTTATTCTTTTCAATTTGGGTAACTATACTTTTATCCAACGCCTCGTTATCCTTGTAAGTTAAAATAAGAAAATCGGAATCGGGTTCGTCTTTTAATTCCGTATGTACCCAAAATTCCTGAGCTGGGTTGTAATCTAAATATATCTCTTTACGTGTACGTATTGCTAACTCGTTATACGAATCAAAGGTAACGTTATTACATTCGTTTATGTAAAGTACGTCCCTACGTGCGCCCCTTAATTTTGTGCTATCGTCTGCGCTGAAAAACTCCACTACTGAGCCGTTAGCAAAATCGTAACGTAATAAAGATTTATTAAACCTATCCTCAATAAAACGCCCCGTCCATTTCATTATCTTAATAAAGTCCTTCAATGCGCCCCGCCTTAAATGGGGTATTGTTTCTGCGACTATGCTTATTTCTATGCCGTGAATTAAACACGCTTTGTTTATTAGGACTGCGAGTATTGAATAAGTTTTGGACGCACTCGTACCCCCTTGAATAATTTTAACCCGTCTTTTTAACCCGAGTACCTTATTCGTCGCTGTCGTCCTTTTGAACATCGGGAAATAAAGGTATTTCGATATTTGTTTGTTCTATTTGTTGAACTGGTGCGCCGTATCCCGAATCCATTAACGCCTTATATGCGTTTACGTCTCCCTCACGTGCTTTTTTAATTAACGCTAACGTCATTAAATCCTCTTGCGACATTGTTTCGTTTTCGCCTGTAATTGGATTCTTTAACGACTGATTAACCTCTAACCAACGCCGTGCTATCGTACTTCGGTTTTTACTTCCTTTTGGTCTTCCGTTAGGGTTTCCGCTTTCGCCTTTTTCAAACGGCTTCAGGTTGTCTAATTTGTCCGCCATAATTCTCTGTTATTTCACTGTTTCTCCGTTGCGTTTAATTACTAAACTCGGGTCTAACTTTTTCATTCGGTCAATAATAACTTGACAATACTTCGGGTCTAATTCCATTCCGTAGCACTTGCGTTTTAGTTGGTGTGATGCAACCATTGTACTTCCGCTTCCCAAAAAACAATCATACACAATATCGTTTAATTTACTGCTATTTTTTATTGCCCTTTCTGGCAACTCAACAGGTTTTTGTGTTGGGTGGTAATCATTTTTGCTTTCCTTTTTTAACTCCCATACTGTCTTCTCGTCGGTTGGACCATACCATTGACAACTTTTGCCTTTCTTAAAAGCATAAATACAAGGTTCATAATTTGGAATGTATTGGCTCATAAAAGCACCTAAACCACTTTTAATCTTATACCAACAAATAACCGCCCTAACCTCCAAGTTCAATTCGGAAAATGATAAAAATGTTTCGACTGCTTTGCCGTTGGCATACCAAATATAAAAAGCCGTATGGTCTTTGCTAAATATGTCTGCGTTCATCAAACTATCCCTAAATAAATTAGTCAAGTCAACTCCTTGCAATGAATCATTCTCAATGCCTTTACGCTTTTTTTGATTGTGTCCACCTTCATAACTTACCCCATACGGAGGGTCAGTAAATACCATATCCGCTTTCTCTCCGTTCATTAACTTTGCTACTTGGTCGCTATCCGTACTATCTCCACAAAGTAAACGATGTTCTCCTATTTCAAATAAGTCTCCTAATACTATGTCCGTGTTTATCTCGTTTGGTATTTCGTAGTCATCTTCTTCGGCTTCGAGTTCTTCTGCTACTGATAAATCAACTGGCAAATCCAATCCCCAATCATCTAATTTTTCAACATCCCATTCATTTGCTAAACTCTCCCAATCCCATTCCCCAAATCCTACGTTATCTTTTATTAGAAACTCGGCCTTCTGCTCCTCAGTCCACTCATCTGCTAGTATAACTGGTATCTCTTTAAGTCCTATCTCTTTACATGCTTTTAAGCGCATATTACCACCTAATACAACGTATTTGCCATCTACATCCGTAAAAACGATTAACGGGCGTTTATTTAGCATATCGGGGAACTCCTGTATGCTTTTAACTAACTTCTTAAATTTTCCGTCTTTTATTAGTCGCGGGTTTTTCGGGTTCGGCTTAACCTCTTTTATGTTTACTAACTGCATTTTGTTTTGTGGTTTCACGTGAAACATTTTCAAAAGTTTGCGAACATACCGCCAAACGTTGGTCGGTATCTTTGTATTCCCTTACCATTACGTTATCTACCATACAACGCATAATAAAATCCTTTTTTTGTTCGTCTTTATTTGGCTTCGGTATAGGCATTTTCCTCTCTGTAAACTGCGTACAACTTATTTAACTTATTGACTACTTCACGTAAACAACTTCCGCACGAAGTGGGCTGCATACGTTGCTTAAAAACACGGTTGTAAATTTTTAATATATCCCTTTGTTGGTTTGGGCTTATTGAATTTCTCGGCTGGCTGTAAAACTCTTCTAAATACTTGTATTCGTCTTCCGTCAGGCACTCGGGTTTTGTGTACCTCCAAATATCGTTTAACTTTTGTTTACGTTCCTCGCATCCGCAGTCCTCGCCTAATACCCATTTGGCTACTTTTGCTATTCCTGTAACTTCCAAAACGGTTTCTACCGTATCGCCTAATCCCTCGGGTTTTTTCTTTGGTCTTGCCATAACTATTTTATTTAATAAATTCGTAATCCGTGTTTTTGTAATCTGCGTAATCTTCTTCCAAAACGCTTTTAATTTTCCTTTTGCAATTTTTTATCGTGTTGAAAATGGAACTGCTCGATATCGTGGTTTCTTTGGCTATATCTCTAATACTTAATTCCGTGTCTTTGTATATGTTGAATAATTGCCTATCGTACCAATGCCATTTATCTACTTCCTGATTCATTAAAATAAGTAAACGCCCGTACGCTTCCTCTTTTTCTAAATTTGTGGTTTCGTCTTTTAATAACGCTAACTTTTCCAAACTTACCAATTCGCCCTTTTTCTCATTCTTTGCAAATTGTAAAAAAAGATTGCGCAAAACAAAATACATAAAACCTTTATTAACTTGCCCATTTTGAATTACGTTTTCAGGTTTGCAATACTTGTCTAAACGTAGGTAGGCTTCCTGTACGATATCCTCAGCGTAAAAATCCTCGCCAAAACTTTTTACAAGTTTTACCCAATCTTTATGCTCTTTTGCGACTGCCGTAAGCCATTCCACGTTATTAGTTTATGCCCAAATCTAATAATTATTTTTTAATCAAACGTTACTTAATGCCTTTAGAATGCCTGTAAACATATTCGTCCAACGTCCTAAGCGTTTTAATGCTTACTAATGCCCCCGATAAAAAACGGTCTATCGTATATTGGTGCATTTTTTTCCCTCTGCTCTTTATTTCCTTTACGACTTGGTTTCGTGTTTTCGTAAGCAATATCGTTTTCAATTCCTTACGTAGGCTATTATCGTCTATAAACATAATCAAAAGGGTAAATCGTCTTCCTCTATTATTTGCGTGTGGACGGGTTTTGGTGTTTCGTTCATTTTCGGCTCGCTAAATGAACACGAAAAGTATTTAAGCCCTTTACTGGATTCTTTAAGCCATAACGCTACGTCCATATCCTTACCATTTACGTTTACTTTTCCCCTGTAATCGGGTTGGTTTGGGTTCGTCTTTTTATCATTCTTAAAAATCGCTCCCGTGTTGTTTTTTGTTTCCATATTATTTTATTAAACTTATTACTACTATAACTCCTGCAACGTATCCGAACGCTAACGAAAACGCCATTTTAATACGCTCTTTCCACGTTTTTGTCTCGACAATATAACCCGCAAAGGGTAAGCCTATAAACGGACCAATAAAACAAAAAAATATCATTCCGTAAAAATTCCCCTCCGATACGTACCGAATATAAAACGTCGAACCTATTTCCCCGCACAAAGCACTCAAAAAAATTATTCCGTATTTCACTTGTCTAAATTTATTCCGTGGTGCTGTAAATCTTCGTGCAAACTATCGTTTAACGCCTCAACTATTTTATATTCATTTTCCGTTAAATCGTGGTACTTCATTAACTTGCGGTATTCCTGTTTAACGTTCCAAAGAATTAAAAACATTTCGCTCCCTTTTGTAGCGTACTCAAATTCGTTTTGGTCTTCGGGTAAATTAAATTCTAACGTTGCTTTCATAGGTTTGTTTATACTAATTTTATTAAGTCGTTGTAATACTCCCGACATAACTCGACTTTTTCTTTAATTGCTTCAATAACGGTTTCGTCTTTTCGCACAAACCAATACTTGCAACGCTTATGCTCGGGTATATGGTCGAATACGTGTTTAGCCTCTATTTCCTTTCGTAATTCGGCGTTTTCCTCGATTAAATTAGCTTTCCAATGCGCTCTACGTATTTCGTCCTGTAACATTAATTCGGGCGTATTAATCAAACAATACGCTAAAATACTTTCGTTTTTTCCCGTGAGCCACATATAACCTTGTAATTGGTAAAAATAATCCTTATTCGGTATTTCAGTTTCAAACCACGGGAACGTCGTAGCGTCCCAACTACATTTAACGTCTAATAACATTTCGTCCGTGTTTACGTCAGGCGTACCTATAATCCAATCGTTTTGCAACTTTTCGTAATTTTTGTAAATAAAACGAAAATCTAAAACCTGATTACAAAGCGCAATACCTAACTCCTCTACCTCGTTTCCTTTATCCGTGTAACGCGAACTAAACTCTTTTTTTATTCCGTATTTTTCTTCCAATACTAAATCGTGAACGTAGGTTTTAGCCGTTTCGGATAGCACCTCCCCCGCTTTACGGGGGGTTGCCATTATCTTACCAATTTGAGAAGCCCTGACTTTCATAATTCGTTAACGATTTTAATTTGCGCCTCAGTTAACGCAAACGTGTTAAGTAACTCGTCTTTTGTGTATTTACCCTGAGCGATAGATTCCAACGCCTTACTTAATCGCTTATTACCTATAACGGGCTTTTTAGGTTCGTGTTTTAGATCGGAAGAGCACACGTCTGAACTCCAGTCACTAATGCGCATCTCGTATGCCGTCTTCTGCTTGAAAAAAAAAA
>OGWL01000052.1_pt1 | contig 16669 bp, 27 predicted proteins | sample 1576031 | NCBI WGS metagenome assembly OGWL01 (sample SAMN07581535, study PRJEB24739) | freshwater metagenome | place: Singapore | collected 2015-01
TAAAAAAATTACCAACAAGAATCATGTAATAAAACCACCAAGGAACAATGTCCTTCAAAATATAAGCCCCGCCAAGATCAAGTCCGCAATTAAGATAAATTGTTTTAACTGATTCTGTACAATAAAATTAATATGAAACCAACTGTGAGTGACACTAGAATTCATGAAGAAACTGATACAATACAAGTGGACAATCAACATTTATTGAATAACATTGAAATGATAAATCAAGAACTTGATGTCCTTACGAGCAAGCCATATCAAAATGCTCCAATTTTACTTACTCAGCTTCGAGGATGTCTAGAAAGATTAAGCGTTTTAATTCCTGCTTCCGCCACGAATCATTTCTTAAATTTGTCAGCTGAGTTAATTTATTCATTGGGCGAAACAGGGCATTTCCTTTATATTGTTTATGACACAAACGATGATGGCTATGTTGATGGCTATGCTCAAATTGTTTCGAGTGATGAATTGGAAGATTTAATTGACATGGACGAAGACGAAATTCTTCATTCAGATCGCGATATGATGACGAATCAACAAGTTAATTCATATCGAAAAAGAGATGATGATTCTGGGAATTCAGACGAATATTGATTTCTATGTTTGATGACCTAACCGATTCTAATGTAATGTTATATGCAATTAAGTGTTATGATAAACCCAATTGTATAAAAAGTGAATTTCAAGAAGACTATAAAAAATTTAGATATATTAAACGACTATTAAATCGTTATCGAATAACAGGTAAAATCAAAGAAAGGCTTGTATTAAATCATTTGATAATGACGCATAATGTTTTTGGAGTTGAGGCAAGCACAAGGATACTATTTCTTCGAACAGATTTCAAAGATTGGAGTGCACTTAAAACTCTATGTGTATATACTTCAGCAATGCCAAGTATTGTAAAAGGAATATGCGGTAAAAACATAATCTCAAGTGATATTCAATTAGATCAAAACTTAATAAATATTTTAAGAAATTTGTAAGACAATATCCCTTAACGCCAGACATAGTCTATTTTATAACAGAGTCAAATAAAAGTCAAACTTTTGGGGACGAAAATGTTTAAATTTAAAGAATTCATTACTGAGTCATACGGAAACCTATTTCTTGTAGAAGCAGTTCAAAACGATTCAAAAGGAAAACTCTTTGAAGTATTGCATGCAAAGTTTATGCATCCAAAGGAAGAATTCCCCACTCACTATCGCGATGAGGTAACTCAGAAGTCACCACAAGAAACTCACGATTCAATTAAGAAAAGAATCACTCCAGCTGAGTACAGAACTATTCATGATCATGCTCGCAGTTCAGCACAGCATATGAAGGCTCACTTGAAAGAGCAAGGTCACGATCCAGAACATATTACTCATGTGGCTTGGACAAGTAATGGTGAATCAGACGTTGCAAAATTTACTGGTAAAGATGATCCCCATAATGATTCCGATGTTATGTATCAATTTAAACATCCTAAAACTGGGGTTGTAAAACATGTCGGCGTGAGTTTAAAGTATGGTTCTCAAAAAGATCCAAATTTTCGTAATCCTGGTCTAGAAAGTTTGCAACGTATGACGGGCGCGAATACTCTTGTATCTAGATTTACAAAACATAAAAAGAAAATCAGCCAGCTTGGGTATAATGAAAGCAGCGCAGAAAAAAATCATGAAGTTTGGAAAAAAGAAAAAGATTCGGCTCGCGGAAAGGCTGCAAACGATAGCAAATTACAAACTACCAGAGCAATGGCTCGTGATATGCATAAAGCACTATCACAGAAAAGTTCAAACCAATTGCGCGATTACATTCGTCAAATTGTTGCTGCGCCAACTCAAACTCCAGTTTATAGATTACATGCACACACTACTCATAACGAAGCTGGTTCAAAAGTAACTCATCATGTTGATGAACCAACAAAAGATATTGACACACACTTAGACCAATTTTCTGAATTTGTTATGGACAAACCAGGAAAAGGTATTTCTGTGACAATTAAAGGTCGTCACAAAAAAACGGGTAAATTAGTTAATGTTCTTACTCATGGTGTTAAAGGTGTGAGTGGTCCGATGATGGGTATCGCAGCAACAACTAGATTACCAGGATATCGTACAAAAAAGAAAAAATGAAACGATTTAAAGATTATATGAAAGAAGATGTCCCAGCAAATGCTATGGGTGCAGCAGGAATTAGTGGAGCAGAATCAGCTGTAAATGTTGGTGTTGCTGGGATTGATTCAGTAATGACTGGAATTGTTCGTCGAAAACCACCAGCAATGTTTGGTGGAAAGGCAGTATTCAAAGTTCCTTCAGATCGTTATATGAAATCTATTCAAGGAAAAAGAAAATTTGAGCATTATTCATCTTATGTTGGACGAGATGAACTTGGAGAAAGTATTCGAGAATATATAAAAGAAAATCCAAATGCTCCAGTTATTCTAGAGGATGAAAAAACAGGTGCTATGATATATCTAAAATACGGCAAAAAACATAGATAAAGGAATCTAAAAATGAAAGCAGTACTTTTAATTTTCACTGCTTTGTTATTCGTTGGGTGCGCTGATACATATCGATATTCATGTCAAGATCCGAAAAATAAAAACAATGAAGAATGTAATCGACCAGCATGCGAGGCTGATGGCTTGTGTTATGATACTTTAAATGGACTACCACCAAAAGAAAATAAAATAGAAAATGATTCTACAGGAGAATAATTATGTTTAAAGGTCCACGTTATACTGAAACAGAATTGATGGTTCGATTAAAATTTATTGTTGGACTCTCATTGGCATTTACACTTACAGGAATTGTATTTGTAGTTCTTTACTCATTGATTTTTGTGACTCAGCCAATGACGCAATCACCTAACGATGCGAAGTTCTTTGAGTTAATTACGCCAATTGCAACTTTCTTGACGGGTATTTTATCAGGTATTATGCTCGGTAAAACTGATGAGAAGAAAGAAGAGCCTAAGAAAGAAGTCACTTCTGAGAATGAAAATGTCAAAGAATTCACAAGAGATATTTCTCCCGAACCTGTAGAAGAAGTGCTTGAAGATATTGATGATATTGCTTGAGGTAATATTGTATGAGTTTAAAATCCTTACAAGAAAAAATAAATATTACAGCAGATGGAGCATGGGGTCCAGCAACTCTTCGTGCTGCTGCAAAATTTTATAAACTATCACCAGCAAGAGCTGCGCATTTCTTTGGTCAAACTTCTCACGAAACTGGTGGATTTAAATCATTTTCTGAAAATCTAAACTATAATGCAAAAGGTTTAATGAGTGTCTTTAAGAAATATTTTTCCAATGAAAAACTTGCAAAACAATATGAAAGAAAACCTGAGAAAATTGCGAATCGTGTTTATGCATCGCGTATGGGAAATGATAATGAAGCGTCTGGAGATGGTTGGAAATATCGTGGTCGTGGTGCGCTTCAATTGACAGGAAAGGATAATTATTCAGCATTTTCAAAATACTGTAATCGCCCCGATGTAATGACAAATCCAGATATCGTTGCGAATGAACTCGCATTCGAATCAGCAATGTTTTTCTTTGATCAAAATAAACTTTGGTCAATTTGCGATCAGGGTGTGTCTGACGAGGCAATATTATCTTTGACTAAAAAAATCAATGGTGGAACACATGGGCTTGATGATCGCAAAAATAAAACAAAAACTTATTTTGCACAACTAAGTGCACCAGTCTCTGTGCCCATTGCCGCGACGAAAACAGAAACTAATGAAGTGAAGATTTCTGCTGAAATGCAATTGACGAAGAATTTTAATTTAAAAGAATTTATCAAATCAGAAACTGCGACTCGTAAAAGAATTGACAATACACCAAATGCAGAACATGCAGAAAATTTAAAGTATGTTTGTGAAAAAATACTTGAACCTGTTCGCAAACATTTTAAGAAACCAATTCGAATTAACTCTGGTTATCGTGGCCCTGCACTGAATAAAGCAGTTGGTGGTTCGAGTAAGTCTCAGCACTGCAATGGTGAAGCAGTCGACTTTGAAATCGACGGACTTCCAAATCCAGAACTTGCAAAATGGGTCACTGATAATTGTGAATTCGATCAGTGTATTTTAGAATTCTATGATTCAAAAGAAGGACCAAATTCAGGTTGGGTGCATGCATCGATTAAGCGAGATGGAAATAATCGCAAACAAAAAATGACAGCTGTTACAGAAAACGGAAAAACAGTTTATAAACCTGGATTTATCTCTTAACAAAAAATATTATGAAATCTCTTGAAGAAAAAAAACTTCTTGTCGAAATGTCAAAAATGTTAGGGCAGTCAGTTGATTCTGAGTTGTTGGAATCAATTGAAAGAGAAGAAAAACTTTCTGCTGCTTTTTTCAATGAATCAAAAACCAACAAACCAAAAAAATCAACTTCGAAGATTCTTCAGGAAGATCTATTCATAGAGGCGGATTCTTCAATTTCGCCAGTTCCTGCATTTACACCATCGACGGCGAATACTGTCAATGATGTGGTAAATGTTCTAAAAACTGCAAATGCAAATAATTATTTCTATCGAGACAAAGAACTCGAAGGCATGCGCAGAACGATTGCTGAAATGATGCAAAAGATTTCTATAGTGTCATGGGGCGGCGGTGGTACTGGTATAGTTCGTTTATTTGATGCTGATGACTTCGATAGATCTTCCGCTCAAAACGGCAGGTTTATGAAATTTCAGGATGGATGGTTTGTTTTAGATGAGATCTCAGCAAATAATGTTATTAATAATACTACTCTCGTTACAACGAATAATTATACTCTAACTGATGGCGAATATTATATTGGTGTAAATTTTGCTGGTTCAGTCACAATTAATGTTCCATCTAATCCAGAATCAGGTCGGCAAATAGTAATTAAAGATGAGTCAGGAAATTGCTCAAACAATCCTATTACAGTTTCTGGTCCAGTTGATAATAACGCAAACGGTTTCATATTACAGATAGATAACGGAGCAATTCATATGTTGTTCCGTGGAAATTACTGGAGAATTATCTAATGACTTATTTGTTTAATAAAAACGTAAATGTTCTGAATGCGAATGCGATTGTACAAACAACCAATCCATTACCAGTAACTATCACAAATACTCCAGACATAACTGGAAACGTGACTGGAAATGTTGCTATTACTAATATTCCAGATATAACTGGAAATGTTGCTATCACCAACGTTCCTGATGTGACTGGAAACGTTGAGATAAAAAACGATTCTGGAAACCCTATTCCTGTAAGTAAAGATTCAAACGTCAACAGTTTCACAAATCCAATATACGTTGCTGGTGCATTTAATGCAAGTTTTTATGATCGATCGCAACTTGATGCGTTCGGTCGATTGAGAATTTCCAATCCAGTTACTCTCTTTGATAGTTTTCATCGCTATGAGGATAACGAAAAGTTTGCAACTGCAGTGAACGGTGCTGGCTCCGCAGCAAACTTCAATGCAAATCAAGGTCTGGTGGATCTTACAATTGGAACTACATCAGGTCATTATGTTTATAGAGAAACAAAAAGAGTTTTTGCATATCAACCAGGAAAATCTTTATTGGTCTTCACGACCTTTGTGATGAATCCACCAAAAGCAAATCTGCGTCAACGAGTTGGATATTATGGAACACAAAATGGATTTTATGTAGAACTAAATGGCTCCACGCTCAGTTTTGTGGGGAGATCCTATGTCACTGGTTCTGTGGTCAATACATCTGTAGCCCAAGCAAACTGGAATCTCGATAAGTTAGACGGAACTGGTCGCTCAGGAGTCACTTTAGATATTTCCAAAGCCCAAATTTTGGTTTTGGATATGGAGTGGTTGGGTGCTGGTACTTTCAGAATGGGATTTGTAATTGATGGGCAAATAATTTATTGCCACGCATTTCATCATGCTAATATTATTGCTTCAACTTATATCACAACCGCATGTCTTCCGTTGAGATTAGAAATTGAAAATACAGGCGCAACTGCTTCAAACTCAACACTCAAACAAATTTGCTCAACCGTAATTTCAGAAGGTGGTTATGAGATTCGAGGCAGACCAAGAACAATTGGAACTTTACCTAATACTGCAATAAATCTTCCAACTGCAGGAACATATCATCCAGTAGTCTCCATCAGACTCAAAGCAAATACTGCAGATTGTATTGTGACTCCAACAAACTATTCAGTTCTTGGTGTAGATACAGGAAACTATTCATACAGATTGGTTCGAGATGCAACTATAAACGGTGGAACTTGGGTGCCAATGGCTAATTCGAATATCGAATATAATATTACTGGAACGAGTATGACGGGCGGTATTCCGTTAGAAAGTGGATTTTTTGCTTCGACAAACCAGAGCACAGGATCAGTTCCAACTCAACAAGATTCTTTCCGATATCAATTAGAAAGAGATAGTTTTACTTCGACATACTACACTTTCACTCTTGCCGTTGCTCCAAATGCTAATGGAGATGATGTGTTGGCTGCGCTAGATTGGCAAGAGATAACGTAAACTAATTTCGGTACACATTTAGCATCATATATGAGAGCGACGGTTTTACGGCGCTTTTGATTCGAAACGGTATGATTTACTAAATAGATTAAATGACTAAATCGTTTTTAGGGTATTGTCAATGCAATTAAAGAAATTAATTTGTTTGATGGCAATTTTATTCAGTGTTTCAATAGCAAATGCTCAGCAAACGACTCCACCGACTGAGCCTGTGCCGATTGTAACTGAATCGACTACGAATAGTACTGTAACAACTACTTCGGAGACGAATTTAAAATCGCCACCACCATCTGCAATTTCTCCAAGCATTAGCACCTCTAATTCTGATCTTTGTACATTCGGTGTGGCTGGTGCAATTCAAACACAAATTTTGGGCCTTTCAAGAGGAACTCAAATTCGTGATATGAATTGCGAAATGCTTAAAAATGCGAAAACATTATACGACATGGGCATGAAAGTGGCAGCAGTTTCCATTATGTGTCAAGATCGAAGAGTCTTCGATGCAATGATGAATGCTGGAACTCCTTGTCCTTATGATGGATTGATTGGTAGAGAAGCAAAGGCAGCATGGGAAGCAAATGTTATTTCGCAACCTGGAATCGAAAAAGAGAGTAAAGGATTTTCGAATGAAACTAAAACACTATTCGGCATTGGCGGTGTGGTTTCTTTGCTCATATTGCTTCTCCTCTGAAATAGATTTCATCGCCTCTCAAACTTCTGTTGCTCCTGGAATTACATTTGGACAAAGTTCAAATGCAGCTGCAGCTGGATATAACTGGGTGATGAGAAACATTTTGCCACAGCAGGCAGGATTAGAAATTAATGGCATTGTTTATCGCTATACAGCAGTTAAAAATGCAGAAGACGATATGCTCGTCTACATTCAAAATTTAAATGCGAGCGGAGATGGCTATATTTTTCGCAGCATAGATAATTGGTCGAAACTTCCTGGAAATACAATACAACGATCAATTCCAGTAAATAATAGTTTAGCAAATCTTTGGGGCGATGGTTCATTGGAAGTACAGGGAAAAGGAAGTGTTTTAGATGCTTCAGTGATCTATACTTTTCAATTTGATCCATGTTTTATTCCGCAAAGCAATTCAGAATGCCCAGGATATAAAGATCCGAGAGATTATCTCCCAAAACAAGAATATATTGATCCGCTCGGCGATGAGTACATTCGAAATGAATTTGAACGCAAAATTTCTTTAGAAATGTTAAGTGAACTAGAATCAGATAAACTTAAAGTCACAACGAATACAGAAAAGAAACAAAGTCGATTAGAAACTGCTTTAAGCGCAACGAATACAGCATTATTAAATGCTGAAGCTGCTGCTGCGGCTGAGAATTTTTTTGCTCTTGCAGAATTACCCAATGACTATAACATAGAACTCTCAGGTGGAGAATATCGAGAAACAATTCGTCTTGTTGATGCCAAGTTGCCAGACAATCGAAACGGATTGAGAAACAATTGGGCTCAACAATTACTTCATGAACAAATGATCGATCTACAATATGACAATCTAGAAACAAAGGAGTAAAATGATGATAAAGAAATCACTAGCAATAGGATTTTTTATGGCTTTGTCAATGGCCTCAAGAACTTCTGCTACAGAAGTTCCTATTGTTGGTAATGTTTCTGCGAAGTGCGTGATTATGCCAGATACTTCTGGCGTATTTGGAAACCCAACAGCGGATAAACTCAGTACCGCACAAGCAGATGGTGGCGTACAGCCAATTGTACGTTTCGATGTATTACAGGCGAATTTTTTTAAAGCTGTAATTTCAACACCTAGATCATTTACATCAAGCCCAGCATTGACTGATGTTGTCAATTGGACTGGAAGTGTTTCTACTGCACGTGTGTCTGATCCATTAATGTCAGCTTATGATACCAATAAAATTACTTATGATAATGTGACTGAGTTTAATTTAACAGTAGCAGGAACAACTTGGTTTAAAGCAAGTTCAACTGCTGAATATGGTTATGATAAATCATTTCCATCTGGAACATATCGTGCAATTATGAGTGCAGAATGTATTGCAAAATAAAAATTGAATGAAATTTCATAATTTATTATATTCATTGATAATATTGTTTATGGGTATGCAGGCGTCGCACTTGCATGGGCATGAGTTCACGCCTGCATATCCAAAACTTGAGTCGACCTATATAGATGGCGTACTTGTAGCAAAAATGGAATTATTTAATTATCGAAAAGATGTGACTTTTTATGAACTTTCTGTTTTTGATGCGCAGTGGAATGCAATACCATTTGCAACTACAAGTAAAATAATTGAAGTGCAGCATTTACAACGAAAATATATTGAAATTTTTATTCGAAATAAAGATAAAGATAAAGCAGTTTATATTTGTTCTAAATCTAAATTAAATCCTACGGGTGAACAAATTACAATGATTTCTTCAAGAATATGTTCTAAAATAAAATGAGAATGAATGATGAGAAAAGTAATTTTTATGATTCTTTTGTTTATGTGCAAAATGGGAATAGCACAGACAAGTTCATTAAATCTAGCAGTTCCATCAGCCTCGCCAAATTTTCAATCTGATCGAATTCGTGCTGGTGAAATTGAATGTGATGCTGCAATTGGTTCTGCAACAAATGTGGAATTTGGTGTTGTAGGAATAATTAACAATGGCAGTTTGTTTGATGAGACAACAAATAATATGATGATAAATCAAACTATGGGATCGAATGATTTTGTAAAAGATGTTGGTGTTTATGCAAAAATAATCATTCCTATAGGTGCACCAAAACAAAGATTAAATTGTAATATTTTATATGAGTTAGAATTAGAGAAAAAAAGGCTCGAAGTCTTTAAATTAAAGCAAGAAATCGAGAGACTTAAAAACTTACAATTCGAGAATTAAATGTCAAAAGATTTAGACGAAAGCGTAGATAAACTAGAAGCCGCAGTTGATCCGAATACAGTTATTGCAGTTGGTGGAGTTAAGTTCACTCCTGCCAAACTAATGATTGCTGGAGGAATACTCTCATCAGCCTTGGGTACTCTCTGGGCTGGCTTTGAAGTATACAAAGACTATATGGATATGAAAGCGCAGATTCAAGAATACGTTGCGCCAGATCTCTCTGGAATCAACGAAAGAATAACCAAACTAGAACAACGAATTGAAAATACCGAAACCATGGTCACGGAAACTAATGACTATGTCGGTGAGATTCGTTCAGATCTTAAGAATGATGTTCGCGATATTCAAAGTACGGTGGACGCCGCAGATCGGCGTAATAGAGAACTAGAACGCGAAGTTTTAACTTCAATTCGCACCATTGATAAAGAAAATGATGCTAGACTCAAAGAATTAGAAAGAAAAATCGACGAGAAAATTCAAAAAGCATTGGACAATCCTCTAGCAAATAAATAACCTATATAGAGTTATGTTCTGTAATGTTATTTGCGAAATGAAAATCGCAATAACATAGGAGAACATAGCAATGAATATTCTAGGCGGAATTAGATCGATGCTTGCAGATGGAGTCGACGGCTCCGTTTCTTCAAAACGAGTGATTACAATTATGGCAACTTCTTTAGTGTCATTAGCGTTCGTTTTGAATATGTTTACAGGTTTAAAAGTTGAGCAATACATGTATGATTCGATGATGATGATTGTTGTGGCTGGTCTTGGAACTACTGTTGCTGAGAAGTTTGCTAAGAAATAATTTTTAGACTAAAATCAGGAGATAAAATATGATGACGACATTAATTATATTGTTATTACTTGCTGTTATTGGTTGGATTGGTTGGAAAATGCACAGCAAACCAGATGCAAATGATGATGGCATAGTGAACTCAAAAGATGCATTTGCTGCGGCAAGAGAAGCAGTTGCTGAGGCGAAGGCTGCAGCAAAAAAAACTCTTGATGCAAATCAAGATGGCAAAGTAAATTCTAATGATGCAAAAGAAGTGATTGCTAAAGTTGAAAAAGAAGTTAAGAGAGTTCGTAGAAAGAGAGTATCACCATGAAGCAAAAAATCATTGCATCAACAATATTTGTTGGCCTATTTTCTGTATTTGTTCAGGCCAATCCTTATAATTATAAAATTATAAAAGTGAGTGATGGAGATACAGTGGTGTTTGAGGCGCCATTTATGCCATCGCCATTGAAGCCTCAATTAAGTTTGAGAGTTCTTGGTGTTGACACTCCAGAAAAGGGTGCTCGTGCTGCATGTCCAGCTGAGGCTGCTGCTGCAGAAAAAGCCAGTGCATTTACTAAAAATCTTGTCGCAAATGCTAAAAAGATTCAGATTGAATTAAAAGAGCATGACAAGTTTGGTGGTCGTGTATTGGGCGATTTGATCGTCGATGGGCAAAGACTTTCTGAGCTCTTAATTCAAAATGGTCATGCTCGAGCATATTTTGGTGAGAAGAAAAAGTCATGGTGTGAATGAAATGGAGTAATGTACTATGTACATCTTTGGTCCAATGGTTTTTATGTTTGTATACTTGCTTAAATGGTTAGCAGAATTATTTCGAATATGTTCAGTAAGTTTCTATTGGTTATATACAAGATTTCTTCGAATGAGCATTCGATTAAATGATGCTACGGAATTAAATATTTGGCCGAGAGACTAATTTCATGCTTATACCTCTACCATACAAAATACTTGCATTAGTTCTTGTAGTCGGCGGTGCATTTGCTGCTGGATATAATAAAGGTATGGCTGGAGCAGATGCTGAAATTAATCGATTCGCAAATCAAGTTGAAACTTTACAAATTGCTTTGAAAAAAGAACAAGAAATGATTCGTGAGGTAGTAAGAGTTGAGTATGTTGACAAGATCACAAAGATCAAAGAAAAAGAAGTAATTATAAAGGATGCTGTAGAAAATATAGTTCCTGGGCAATATGATCTTTCGAATGGTTGGATTCATACACATAATGCAGCAGCTTCTTCCATAATTGATTTGGATTCAAATTTAGCTGCTGATTCCACTAGTTCCTTTGTGAAGGATAATTCTGCACTTCAAACTGTTGTTGAGAATTATTCTATTTGTCAACAAAATGCTCAACAATTAATTTCTCTTCAAAAATATATTCTTGAAGTAAATGCATCAATAGATAAAGAAAACGAAAAGCGTGGAATTAATATAAAACTTCCTGGAATGCCATGGAAGAAAGAGGGGAGTTGACTCAGTCATCAAATGAAAATTATTCTTGCAATTATTATTTTTATTCCATTGCTAGTAGGATGCGGCAATCCACTCACAAGAATTATTCCAAAAGCGGAAAAGTTGGAGCCACCAACTGATCTAATGGCCTCACCAAAAGACTTAAAAATTATAAATAAACCGACGAATTCGAATATTCCTTCTTCTTCGCCGCAATCAGAATTAACACGTGATGTTCCACCTGAGAAAAAGTAATGAACTATCTTTCACATTTAATTCGCTCATGGAAATGGTCTTTTATTTTGCTAACTAATGGAATCTTTCCTAACATTTGGAAAAAGAAAGTGAGTGATGAGATCTGCAATAATAGAGATAAAAAAAGCAGAGCACATTTACTTAAACAAATGTATGGAATAGAGGAAAATGGTTGATTTCGAAAATAAACTTAGCAAACTCGAAACTGAAGTTGCAGCAATAAAAGAAAAAGTTTCTTTCTTTAGTGTGATCTACGAAAAATTTGACAAGACTTTAGAAAAATTTGATCATCGTCAACTAGAAGATCGAAAAGAATTGCAATCGATGATAAATGAGTTGCGTGTCGATCTTCTACAAGAAATCAAAGCAATGCGCGAAGAATCGCAACAACAACATCTCGCTCAACAAAAGAAAATCGATGATTTAAACAAGATGCGCTGGTTAATCATAGGTGGTGCAGCGGTAGCGGGGTGGGTATTCTCTAAATTGAGCTTGCCTTTTGACATCAAATAGTCTATAATTATAGATCTGTTGATTTATTTGTAATGAGTCTATGTCAATTTACATTGATCGCAAATTTTTATCATTTGTATCATCAAAGTTAGAGCAGTTTCGACAAAAGAAAACTGATCTCTATAATTTTCGCTGCCCATACTGCGGCGATTCGAAGAAGAATCAATTAAAGACAAGAGGCTATGTTTATCGCAAGTCAAACGATTACTTCTTCAGATGTTTCAATTGCAGCAAGTCTACAACATTTGCGAAATTTTTGGAGCACATCGATGGTACATTCTACAAACAGTATATCTTGGAACGATATACGGAAGGAGAAACGAGAAATCATAACTACAAGAAACCAGAATTCGAAGAACTTAAAGGAAATGCATTTAGTCACTTCCAGTCCACAGGAAATACAAAGACAACTGAAAGCCTGGAAAGAACATGGCGAACATTTGAGAATTATAGTATAATAAATCTTCCTGAAGATCATTATGCTGTCGCCTATATAAAAAAGAGGCTCATTCCTGAGAAATACTGGAATGAGATTTTTTTTGTCTCGAAATTTAAAGATTTCTTGAATAAAGAATTTTCAGATAAAGGTAAAGAAGAGGTTCCCAACGACGATCGTATCGTACTCTTTTATACAAACGAAAAAGGAGAAATTACAAATATCGCTGGAAGAGCATTGTCTGAGTCTAAGATTCGATATGTTACAGTGAAGATGACGAATGAGAAAAAAATATTCGGATTGCATCGATTGCGCAAGCAAGAAACAATATACATTGTTGAGGGTCAGTTTGATTCATTTTTTATTGGAAATTGCATTGCCTCTGGTGATAGTAATTTGAGCGGCGTGGCAACAATGTTTCCCAATTTAAATGTAGTTCTTATTTATGACAATGAAAAAAGAAATAAAGATATTGTAAAACAGATTGAGAAGGCTATAGATAAAGGATATAAAGTTTGTTTTTTTCCAGATTATGTAAAAGGAAAAGACATAAATGAAATGATACTGCAGAATGGATTGACTGCAGACGAATTAAAAACTATTATAGATAACAATACATTTAGTGAATTGACAGCAAAATTAAAATTCACGCAATGGAAAAGGTGTTGAATACAATGCGAACAATAGAAGATATAGGTTTAGAAGTTATAAAATTTCCTGTAAGGCGAGTTCGTGTACAATTTCACAACGGACTTTGGTATGTCGAATATCAGCGAGCACCCAAATATTTCTTTGATCGTTGGTGGTGGTTTGATGATAGTAAACATCCAGAATACAAAGATGCATTTATTCGAGCACAAGAATTAACAACAGAAGGCGGGATAAAAAAAATTCAATATAAAAAATTGATATTTGAGGTTGAATCATGAAAGTAAAATTGATATCTTATAGTAAACCAGTTATTGAAGGATTAAATACGCCAACAGACCTTGTTGCTTATTGTGCAAGAGTGTCTAATCCGTCTAATCAATACAATTCAGAAACATCAGAAAAATTGATTCAATATTTGATAAAGCATAAACACTGGAGTCCATTAGAACTTTGTAATGTTGTTCTAGAAATTGAAACGACGCGAGATATTGCAAGACAGATACTTCGGCATCGAAGTTTTTCTTTTCAAGAATTTTCACAACGTTATGCTGATCCAATCAAAGATCTAGAATTTGTCATGCGTGAGGCTCGGTTACAAGATCCCAAGAATCGACAAAATTCAATTTCAGAAGGCGTTGATGTCATGATTCAATATGAATGGGACAAGCGTCAACAAGATCTAATTCAACAAGTGAAGGCTCACTATGACTGGGCTATTTCAAATGGCATTGCGAAAGAACAAGCAAGAGCAGTACTGCCTGAGGGATTAATTATGTCTCGCATGTATGTAAATGGAACACTTAGATCGTGGATACATTATATTTCTTTGAGATCAGGTAATGGAACTCAAAGAGAACATACGGAAATTGCCAAAGAATGCGCGAAAGTGATTGCTGAGATTTTTCCTCTCTCCACACAGTTTATTGCAACAGAATAATAACAAGGAGCAAATGATGACAACTAGACTTCCATCAATATATCAAGATTTCATTCACATTTCAAGATACGCAAGATTTAATGACGAACTCGGTCGGCGCGAAACTTGGATGGAAACTGTGAACAGATACATCAACTTTTTCAAGGAAAAAACAAATAATAACGATAAGATTCCATGGGAAGACTTGCGTTCAGCAATTCTAAATCTTGAAGTCATGCCATCAATGCGATGTTTGATGACTGCTGGACCTGCTTTGGAAAAAGATCAAGTGGCTGGTTACAATTGTTCATATTTACCAATTGACAATCCCAAGGCATTTGATGAGATAATGTATATTCTAATGGTAGGCACAGGCGTGGGATTTTCTGTCGAATCAAGATATACAAATAAACTTCCAGAAGTTCCAGAAGATTTACATTCAACAGACACAACCATTGTTTTCGCTGATAGTAAAACTGGTTGGGCTTCTGGCTTTCGTGAATTTATCACGCTTCTTTATTCTGGAAAAATTGCTAAGTGGGATATAAGTAAAATTCGCCCATCGGGTGAGCGTTTGAAGACATTTGGCGGACGTGCTTCTGGCCCAGAACCGCTGGTGGATCTAATGAATTTTACAATCAATATTTTTAAGAAAGCACGAGGCAGAAAACTCAGTACACTCGAATGTCATGACATTGTCTGTAAAATTGCAGATATTGTTGTGTGTGGTGGAGTTCGTCGCAGTGCTCTTATTTCTCTTACAGACTTAAATGATGATCTTTTGCGACATGCAAAGTCGGGTGATTGGTGGACTCATAATGGTCAACGCGCACTTGCGAATATATCTGCAGTGTATGAGTCTAATGTAAATATGGACACATTCATGAACGAGTGGCATGCATTGTATATGTCAAAATCAGGTGAGCGAGGAATTTTCTCAAGAGTTGCTTGCAAAAATATTGCAATACAAAATGGTCGAAGAGATCCGAATCATGAGTGGGGAGTAAATCCATGTGCCGAAATCGTTCTTCGCCCATATCAATTTTGCAATCTTTCTGAAATCGTTGTTCGTGCAGAAGATGATGTCGAATCATTAAAGCGCAAAGCGAGAATTGCTTCTATCATTGGCACGCTACAATCAACTCTTACAGATTTTCGATATATCAATAAGAAATGGAAAAAGAATTGCGACGAAGAACGATTGCTTGGAGTTTCGTTGACTGGAATCTGTGACAATAATTTGTTGAACAAACCATCAAAGGAATTAGCAAATGCACTTGATGAACTTCGATTGCATTGCGTTGAAGTAAATAAAGAATTTGCTGAGTATCTGAGTATTCCAGCATCAACTGCTGTAACTGCTGTAAAACCCAGCGGCACTGTTTCTGCTCTTGTGGATTCAGCATCAGGAATTCATCCACGATATGCCAAATTTTATATTCGTCGCGTAAGAACAGACATGAAGGATCCGCTTGCTCAGTTTATGATAAACAAGGGATACAAGGCTGAAGAAGATTTTTATAGTAAATCAAATTGGGTGTTTAGTTTTCCAATGCGAGCACCTGAAAATTCTATCACTCGCAATGACATGTCTGCGATTGAACAATTAGAACTTTGGAGAATGTATCAGAATCATTGGTGCGAACATAAACCTTCAATTACAGTATATGTTGGTGAAGATGAGTGGATGGAAGTTGGCGCATGGGTGTATAAAAACATCTCGATTCTTTCTGGTGTCTCTTTCCTTCCTCGCGACAATGGATCATATAGACAAGCACCATTTGAGGAAATTGATGAGGCTAAATATAACGAACTTCTTGCAGCACAAAATGTAGATATTAATTGGTTGGAGTTTATGGAAGAAACAGACACTACAACATCGACCAAAGAATTGTCATGTCAGGCGGGTGCATGCGAAATTTAACTTTAAGTTGAGCAATATTTAAAGATATGGCATATTTGAACGCTAATATACCTCCAATTGAGTGTTTTATTCGCTCTAATTTTCTACAAAATAGAACAGAGTTCGATGAGACGAAAGATATCTATCTTCCAGTTCTTATATTTGGTGTGGCGTCGGTGCCGCACCGTGTGCCTTTATTTCATTTTATTATGGAAGATGAGGGGGTTTGGTTTCGCATGCCGATTCATGCCTTTTGTCATAAAGAAAATACTCCTCAAGAAGAGTTATATAATTTAGTTCTTTGGGATTCTTTTAGTTCCTATCTTATCGTGACTGGGAAAC
>OGWL01000053.1_pt1 | contig 16619 bp, 19 predicted proteins | sample 1576031 | NCBI WGS metagenome assembly OGWL01 (sample SAMN07581535, study PRJEB24739) | freshwater metagenome | place: Singapore | collected 2015-01
GCTTTGAATACATCGTACCGAATATCCATTACTTTTTGTAACTCTAAGTTTGTTGTGTCCGAATTTGTTGAGATATTTGGATGAATGGGTGTAAAATCAAAAATGTTTTAAATTACTATACAAGTATTTACCAGTATAGTAATTTAAAACATCTTCATCCTGCACACCAGCCTGCAATAATAAAAGTTTTATTGGAGTTTTTGTCATCCTGACAATATGCCTCTTAGATGAAAAGTCAGTGTAATTTTGCACCAATTGATCAACGGTATTTCCAACGGGTCTGTAATAAACATCGTTAAAATCATTCAAAAGATTTAATGCGTACCAACCCGGTGCATAATAACCAGTTGATTGTATAGGACCAAAACCGAAAGAAAAGAAATTAGTTCTTTCGTTTAAATTTACTGCCCACGTAGAATTGTCGTTAATATCTACTCCTTCACTGTCATCTTCCCAACCATCGTTTTCAAAAAGTCTGAACAGAGAATTGTTTGGTGGCACAGGAGGAGTTCCGCTAAATGTTGTATTTGTATATTTTAATCTTCTCCATGCATACAAATACTTCAATGGTTCTTCGTTGGCCCCTATATCACCAGCAGTCACTGGATCTGGTTTATAACCATAAATTGCAGCAAAAAAAGTTTCTTCTTCTAATACTTCACTTTTCAAACAACACAAAACATATGCTATAAAGTTTTGTCTTTCAATTTGTCTTATTTGTTCCAAAGAACTTGATATTCCATTATCGGCTTTGAATACATCGTACCGAATATCCATTACTTTTTGTAACTCTAAGTTTGTTGTGTCCGAATTTGTTGAGATATTTGGATGAATGGGTGTAAAATCAAAAATGTTTTTCCACATTTCTGTATTATCGATATATGGAAACGCTCCAGTCAAACCCATGAAATCTGTTGATGAATATTTATTATTCAATCCTAAATTTTGATTTATAGAAGCTGGCAAACTTATTCTATCATCAGAAACCATAGATGTATAATAACCCCAGTGATAAGGCCATTTTAATTCATCCGCGCCTGGTTCTATGCTGTTTCTTGCACCATCAGATCCAATTATTTCAATATCAAATTTTTCACCTTCGTCTTGAAATTGATATGTTAACAATTCTGTTGTAGATTCTGTAGATCCCGGCGGTCTTTTGTTTAAAATTTTTGGTGTTTTTCTTACATAATAATATTTTTTAGAAACAAACTGTTCTGCGGGCTCTGTTGTTAATATATAAATTTTATAATGTTTTTTGCCGCCTCTGGGTATTTGAATACTGGTGGCATCTGAATTATAAACAGCATATCTCAAATTATAAGAATTTAATTTACTTATTTTTGAAGTATCTTGCTCTATATTTCTATAAAAATATTTAAAATTTAATTGATTTTCAAATCCAGTCCAAAACAAATAATTTGGCTCAAACGTTAACTTATTACATGCCATACTTGAAAGATAATACAAGTACTGAATAAAATTTTCATTTGCTACTTCAATTTTATCTTCAAGAGGATTTAAAGGTTTATACAAAGCATAGTTTGAAGTTTCATCATTTGCCACCAGTGTAGGTGGTGTTGCCGATTCAAATTCAGAAAACAAAGAAGTTGATTTTGAAACTATATCAGATACTAAAGAACTTACTTTTTTAACTATTGGTTTTGGTGTGTTTAATATTTTTATTAAAGAATTATCTTGTGATAATTTATAAAGATGATTGCTAAAATTTATAGAAACAAAGTTTTCTTCTGTTTCTGAAGCGGCATTGGTAATATAAGAAGTACTTGTTATTGAAAATTTATTAACTTCACCATTTATAAAAGTGGCAACAATCGTGTCGATTTCTTCTCTTTTTATGTGGCTTATTATGTCTGATGTATCTTTAACAACCAAAGATCCACTTGGAAATAATTCAAAAATACTTTCCAAAAATTCCATTTTTTCAAATCTACAAAATGTATTTGGTTTTAGTATTGAAAATGCTTCATCTCCATTGTCTTTTTGAAGAACAATGTCTAATACTTTAGAGTATGCTGGATTTAACTGATTTACACTTGTAGGCATATTTTATACAACGTAATTTTGATTTACTTGCAACAAATTAGAATAATTTACGCTCTTTAAATCATAACCCAATATATCTATATTTCGGTTTTTAACATCTTCCTCAAACGACGAAGTGATTCCTGTTCCCTCTGGGGTATAAGCAGATCCACTTCCTTTGGTTAGATATGGTAGCGGAGAAGTTAACTGAGTAATTCTTCTCATGTCTATTTCGGCAAATTCATATTTTATTGTGTTTATGGATTGGGTTGCTGCTGATTGGTTCAAAATTTCTAAATCTTTACTTGGATTATAAATTGAATAAGAATTATTTGAACCACGATTTAACATAAAATAACCGGAACTCGGTGTTATTGGTAAATTTGATTTGGGTTCCTTTATCAATACTGATTTGGTGAAAGAATTTATTCCGTCAATCAAAGCAAAACCACCAGTTAAACTAAAATTTCCAGTAGATCCATAATCCCATGTAACGCCGCTGTTATTTGCCTTTTCTATTAAAATGCCACCCTTAGTTCCTATTGCATCGACTGCAGCACCTTCAGACATATTCAAATCTTCATAATTTTTAACTTTTGCAAGAGCAGTGGGTGTATCTAGTTTTGTTAAAGTAAAGGGGTTTATTTTCTTGTTTGCAAATAAAAATAACCAAATAGCATCAACATCTCTAAAGTTTGTATAACTCGCTTCTACTAAAGTTTGACTTTTATCAATTGGAATGTTTACTTTTTCAAAGTTTGTATCATCTAAAGTATAATAACTGCAGAGATCAATTATATTGAAATCTCCTATTGTTGTTGTATAAGTTCTTGCTGGTAAATTAGTTGAATATTTCATTTTTATGTTGAACTTGTTCCAAAACTATTATAAGAAACTTCGGATTTTGACAAAATTTGATTTCTATCGTAATCGTAAGATCCTGTTTCAAACTCTACAAATACTAGTCCCAGTAAGGTTACGTTTGACAAACCATTAGGAAGTAGGCGTATAACGGGATCACTGTCGTCGTTCTTCTTTACAACCATGGATTGCAACACACATGGTAGTGGTTCACCCAGCCAGTTGGCTGTCAGATCTGTAACTGGTCCAGTTGGATTTGGATTATTGGAAAAACCGGGACTAACTCCAATTGTCCACAAATTTTGTGGATATGTTCTTTCCGGTAAACCGTTGGCCACATTTGGATAAGAAGATTTTCTAAAAGTTCCAATTATATTTTCTACTTGAATGCTATCCGCATCGTTTTTTGGTGCAAATATATAATCAAAAGCGTATACTCTTCTCGCTTCTGAAACCATGGTGTATTCGCTTATATTTGAAAATCTTCTATAAGTAGATGTGGAATACATATATTCGGTTGCAGCAACATCTGGAGCCAGTATACGATTCCAGAGAGTATCAAAATTTTTAAAACCACCACTATTTGCAACAGCACCCATGGACAGAACGGGTCCAACAGGATTTGTTCCTTCACCGAATTCGTGCTTCAAAGAATATCCTGGAACTTTTGGCATCGGAAGTGTAAGTTCTGCAAATCTTCTTTGCCATAGACCGTTTCTTGTTCTGTCTCTATTAACTAAAGAATATTCGGAAGCAGAAAATGTAACCCAAAGCGGTTGTTCTTCAATATAAGGAGAAGTGCTAGGATATTGGTAGGAAAGTCTAACCATATTAAATATTTATGATAAATATTCATATGGCTTACAGGACAACTTTTAAACCAAAAAATGTTGAAAAGTATGTTGGCGATGCCACAAAAATAACTTGTCGTTCACTGTGGGAAAGAAATGTTTGTAAATTTTGCGATGAAAATAATAATGTTCAAAAATGGTCTTTCGAAGAAGTTGTAATACCATACATGAGTCCGATTGATCAAAAAGTACACAATTATTTTCCAGACTTTTTGATAAAATTTACAGATGGATCAAAAGAAAAATCTTGGATGATTGAAGTAAAACCAAAAAAACAAACTTATTTAAAAGAAAATGCATCCAAAAAAGAAAAAATTACTTGGGTTATTAACCAAGCAAAATGGAAAGCTGCAAAGGCTTACTGCGATAAACATGGAATGGAATTTAAAATAATAACAGAAAAAGAGATTTTTGCAAATGAGCAGCTTTAATTCAATTCAACAAATAAAGGATTATGTTGACCGCCACGGTGGTTTACAACTCACCAATAGATTTAATGTTTCATTTTTTAACGTTCCATCTTATAACGGAACAATAGAAATACAAGCCCAACAGGTTGACATGGCCCCAAGAACTTTAAATTTTGCTCAAGATAATTTAAATGGTTTTGGTTTTGGTAGGTTTGTTCCCAGAAGTCAGCAATTGATGGCAGGTGGTAATGGAGTTCTTGTAACATTTCCAGTAACGAATGACAATTACATATTAAACTTCTTCAATGATTGGTTTAATTATTTCTTTTCTAGTAAAAGAAACAATAGTGGTGATGGGAGAGACCCATTCGTATTGCCTTATTATGACGAAGCTATTAAAGATACAAGAATGGTTATAAACATATTAGATCCAAATGGTAATGTAAATAGCAGCATAACTTACTACGAGGTGTTTCCAGTAGAAACACAACCAGTAATGATGACCATGTTAAAAAATGACAGTTATATGACATACAGTGTGTTGTTCGGTTTCCGTGATTATCTACACAATTTTACTAATACTCAATTATGAACGATTTAAAAGAAAAAATAAATTCTGTTTTGCCTTGGTATGAGTGTGAGCTTCCTTTTTGTAAAAAGAAAGTTTTGTTCACACCGTTCAGAGTTAAGGATGCAAAAAATATATCAATAATTCTTCAAGAAAATAATTCTTCTTTGGCAATTAAGAGTTTAATTGATGTTTTAAAAAATAACACCGATTTAAAAGATATAGAAAATTTATGTTTGGCTGATGCTGAATATTTGTTTCTGCAAATAAGATCAAAAAGTGTTGAAGAACAATTGAATTTGATTGTTGGTGGTAAACCAATAAAAGTCAACATCAATGATGTTAAGTTTAAAAATGGACTAATAAAAAATCAACTCATAGAATGTGGAAAATTGCAATTGTACATTACAACACCTACTTTAAAAAAATTATTAAACGTAGATGTAAATGATAACATTTCTTATATGAAATCTGTAATAGAAAGCATTTCATTTAAAAACGAAGTATACGATTTAGAAAAATTTGTTTCAAAAGAAGTTAAAGAATTGGTGGATAATCTTCCTCTTTCATTTTTAAATGAAATAGAAAAAATTAAACACCCGGAACTTTATATGAATTTACTTGAAGAAGGTAAAGAAGTGGAGGTGTCCGGTAGACTAACTTTTTTTACCTTTCGCTAAAGTTTTTTGATTTAAGGGATTATTATGTAACCAATTTTAATTTAATAAATTCCGGAAAATGGAATTTGAATAATTTAGATGATATGTATTTTTGGGAGAGAGAAATATATGTAAAACTTGTTGCAGATTACAATGAAAAAATAATGCAACAGCGAAGAGAGATGGAGCAACAATATGGAAGATAATGAATTAAAAATAAACGTAGATGCTGAATCTAATATTCTTTCTCCACTAATAGAAAGTGAAAATTTTATATCATCCACAGAAAAAGTTAGAAGCAGTTTTCTTGAAATACAGGCACCCGAAACTATTTTGATGTCTGCTCAGAATCAACCAACTGTTGAAGCACAGCCAAAGATAAGCCCGAATGTTGAAGATAAATCTTCGATAATTGAAAGAGATAAAAATTTACTATTGGCGCAAAGAACAGAAAAATTACAAACTTTAGTTGATCAAAATTTAATTCCTGCAGTCAATAAAATTTCCGAAGATATAACAAATAAGATGAACAATCAACCAAATCCAAAAGATCTTTCGGAACAAAGACCTACATTCTCTCTAACAAATTTAGTGTTTAACGATAGGCTTAGTAAAATTACAAATGCCCCTATATGGGTTTAAATAAAAAAAGCCCCTTTCGGGGCCCTTTTCAATCATTATCCATTTCAGAGAAATACTGAAGTGGATCTTTTTCTTCAACATTGTCAACCACAGTTTCTTCAACATCATCTTCGATGTTCTTGGATTCTGTGAATTGAGAACGAATGTCGTCACCAACAGACTTCTTCAATCTTGCCTGAAGCTCATCGTAGCTCTTGAATTGACTCTTATCAATAAATGGCTTAAGAGGATATTGCTTCTTCCAAATTTCTTCAAGTTTCTTGTCATCACCACCGAGCAGAGGTGACGGCGAAGAAAATTCACTTCGGTCATAGTTTACATATCCACCAACATTCCGAATCTTGATCTTAAAATCTGCACCGGTCCAGAAGTTAAACGGATCCACTGCAACCTCGTCTTGGAATTCTGGGTGAGCGAGGCTTTGAATCTTCTGGAAAATCTTGGTACCATACTGATACAGGAAAACCTTTCCCTTATTCTCCGGATTAGCGGGATCTTCGATGACCAAAATATTTGAAATGTAAGTCAATTTACGCTTACGTTGACGAGCAATGTTTTTGTCGTCTTCAATACCGCTGTTCCACAGTTCCGTGTTTGCAGCGCAAACCGGGCACTTTTCTCCGATGGTGGTCGGACAATTTTCATAAAACCATCCACCCTTGCCTTTAAAGGTGTGGCTATAAACAGCTACGAATGGGCTGTCTTCACCGCTAATCTCGGGAAGGAAACGGATTACAGCATATCCATTGCCAGCCTTGTCGATACCGGGTTTCCAAATACGTTCATCCTTGTAACCTTCCTTAGAGGTCATTTTATCAAGGCGTTCGGTTAGAGATGCGACTGAGTTTTTACTCTTCTTTTTGAAATCTGAAAAATTTGTCATAATAGTGAACCCGAGGAACTACCTCGGCCTTTCTTTGGTTAGTATAGTATAGTTAGTGTATTAGTCAAGAGGCAACTTTGTGCTTTTTTTCTTTTTTAAGAAATGCAATTTTTCTGCTTCTTGTTCAATTTTTTCAATTAAAGGTTTGGTTAAAAGTTTACCTGCCGTTGATGCATCTATATTCATTTCTTCACTTAATTCTAAAATGCAATCCATAAAGGATAATTTTGTTTTTTTAACTCTTTCGAGAACTTTGCCTGAAAATTTTTCTTTAGCGGTATCATCCATATACATTACAACTATACTCCATTATAAAAATAAATCAATATTTAAACGTTCTAAATATTCTAGAACTATTTATAGGAAACCTAAATGGCCTCAGATAATGATGATAACATTGTAATTGAAACATCCGGTTTAACAGCTGCAGTTGCAACCGACGTAGTGCAATTTGCTGGTACAACCGCCCACTTTCAACTTTTTAAACTAGCATATGGAATTTGTGGAACAGCAAACATTGTTTCCAGCTCATCCCCGCTACCAGTAAGTTTTTCAAGCGGGTTGACTGCCACTGTGTCCACTTTGGTTACGGTTCAAGGAACAGCAGGGGGCTTCCCACAACCAGTAAGCGGAACGGTCATTGCTACAGGTATAACAGGATCTCCAGTATATGTAAAAACTTTTACAGGAAGTCAGGTTGAAGTTACTGGTGGCCGTTTATACACGACAGCAGATTCGATTTCCGTATATGGTCCAAGTGGTGCAACATTCCTTCCTGTAAAGCTTGTAGGGGCTACTGGATGGAACATAGGAACTGTAGGTGATGCTCTTAAAGTTAATATTACTGGAGCAACATTTCAGGCTACAATTCCATCTACAGTATTGGTTGCTGGAATTTCTGGTGCAACGGCTATCAATGTAACTGTTGGCAACACAGCAAACATTAACGATGCTGCTATTTTGTCCGGTATGACTAACATATATGGACAAGTTGTTGGTCTGAGAACTGATTTAACAGCTCTCGGTGTAGGTAGAGCAACAAACTTTAAGACTGGTAAACTTTCGATTAGCAGTGGTTCTGCGGGGCAAATGGACTCCGCAGGCTATACTTGCTTTGCTGGAATAAACATCAGAGCACTTTCAACAAATACAGACTTTATATATCTTGGAAACACATCCGCTCTAATCGGTTCATCTTTTGGATACGCTTTAGATCCGGGTGAAAATGTATTCTTAGATATTCAAAATACAAATAAAGTTTACGCAATATCTAATACAGGTACTCAAACCATAACATATATGGCTTCATAATATGCCACTTTTATATGTTCTTAATGCCACCAGGACACTACAGAATTATGGGTTAGTTCTTGAAGGAGCTACCTATGATCCTGTATTTGGCCAAGGATATATAAATTCAAAACCAAATATTTCAATAATAGGTTCGAGTTGTTTCATTGATTATTCATCAACATATTCGACTAGTGATTTGACTCATCTTATAAAGATGTTTGAATCAACTCCAGCTGGAACAACTTTTGCTCTTGTCGATGGAAATTATTATGATTCTGAGCAAGACTATAGCGTAGACGTTTCTGGTGTTTTTTCTTTACAAAGTTTAACAAATTCAAATAAACTTATAATTGGTGGAATAGTTTCCGGGTTTACTTATACAACAAACTATAAATTTTACAATCAAAATAACTTTATAGATCCACCACAATACACAACCGGATACACCGGTGGTTCTACGGCAGCAAATTATATTTTGAATAATATTACAAACAATCCATCAAAGTCCTTTTTGAATGCTGGATTTTTGGGATCTGAATTTGGTAAAGAAGAATATGTTGAGTTAACGGGTTCAACATTAAATACAGGAAAAATAAAAATAAATTCTGTTTTAGTGCTTAAAGATAATAGAGAGCTTTTGTATACTGATTCAGTTCTTACTGATGAAAACTTAGTTACAAACAATATAACTGTAACTCAATATCTAAGAGGAAATGCAAATCCAGAAATTCTATCAAAATCAAGAAAAGCTTTGGGTTGCTACGTTGTTCTTGACGCTAATGGAAACCAAGTAAGTTGTTTTGAAAATCAAAATCAATTACAAGCATTTTTGAGATCTCAATATGAAACTTCTACATATAATTCATATTGGATACCTTGCTTATATTGTGCAAGATTGACAGACAATGCAACAAATGCAGCTTCTGCAGATAAATCTATTTTGTTTGATGGTTCTGTTTTCTTTATAATAGATGAAAATCCAGTGCCATCTTTCAATGATTCTGGTGATCTTGTGGTAAATTATGTTTATACTTTACTCGCAAATTCAGAGGGGAGCAGCAGTTTGGCTGCAACTTCTAGTTTAGAATTTGATATAGACTATGGATTTAAAATAGATTTAAGTCATCCAACCTTGAAAGGATTTGCTGTAAATGTATATCTGGATGAAGCGAGAACAGTTCCTATGGCAGATCAATTTTATTTAATAGGAACACCGGGATTTGATCAATCTTATTTTGTGTATTCAAAATCAACTACAAGTCCTAAAAAAATATACATGGAATTGAACGGAAACGTAGTTATTCCAATCGATATAACAATTCTTTAAATAAAAACTCCCCTTTCGGGGAGTCTTCACACTACAAAACTTATTAAATTTTAGCGGCTACGATTGCGAACCAGACGGTAGTATGAACGACCGTTGCGTGTTTCGCGTGTGATGGCGTAGTTCATGTCAAACCGATCAAACGCTTCACGGAGGTCATGCATCGTTGCGCGCATGTTGCTCACACGGAAACGCTTCCGTGCCTCTCCTGCTGTAAGGGTAGAACCCGAACGCATGTAATCAAACACTCTCTGAATCTTAGTAGGACGATCAACTGTAGTAATTTCCATATAAATTTCCTTTCTTATAAGAAGTGCCCATAATATAGCACCCATTGCTTGACTGTCAAGTATTATCCTAAATAATATGGACTGAGGAGACTCCCCTATGAACAAGCGGAATCGTCAGTTTGTCAGGCATGTGAAAAATCATCTGGCAGAATACGGAATGCGCCTCGTCATTGGACGTGGAAAATTGGTGAATGTGGGGGGCTATAGGTGCGTTGGATTTTTTGATGAAGGCAAAAAAGTAATAAAAATTGCAAAAAATTCACCAGAATTTATGTCCACTCTGGTCCACGAATATTGCCATTTTCTACAATGCATCAAAAAATGTAAAATTTTTAAAAAATCAGACAATGCTGGTATTATAATAGATGAATGGTTTAATGGAAAAGAATACTCAGAACAAAAATTGAAAAGAGCATTCTTTCTTGTTCGCGCCATGGAACGCGACTGCGAAAAAAGAGCAGTAAAAATTATTAAAAAATTTAATCTTGAAATCGACAGCAAGATGTATGCAAAGAAAGCAAATTGCTACATCTACAGTCATTTTATGATGGAGAAGACTCGAAAATTTGACTCATACAAAAAGAGTCCTTATCGAAGTCCAATCGTGCTTAAAGTTATGCCATCTACTATGGCCGCTTTAAGTCACCGAACTATTCCACCAAAAATATATTCAATACTAGAATCATTCACTTAACGGTGGATGTTCATTTACAAATTTTTTAAATGGCTGTTCTCCGTAAGGCCATCTATCGTCTTTGTCCATAAACTTATAATGGACCAAAGAATCAAGATGATCTGAAAGCATTTTCAGAGTTGTGTCGTCTATATTCCATTTCACATTGTCCTCTTCATTTATTGCTGGGGCATCTGCTGCATTGTGTTCTGCAACTGCAAGATCAGCAATCTTGGCAAGATTTCCAAGAATTTCTAAGGACTTGGCGCATTGATAAAAAAGATCCTTGTCTAGAGGATCTTCTTCTTTGCGAGCCAAGTTACGAATTTCGTAAACTAACTCTGAAATTTTCATAATTGTCTCCTTACGACAGTGTGAGGAGATACTTGGTTTGTTGTACGGAAGCAAGCATCTCATCTCTTATATTTAACAAAGATGTTTGATTGCTTTCTATTTCTTCTGGCAATTCATTCATTAAATAATCTTCAAAAGAGTCTAATACATTTTCAGGTGTTGTTTTAGAGGGACCATTAAATGAAAGTGTTTCTATTTCATTTATTTCTTCTTTTCCATATGTTCCCAAATAAGCTTCAGTAAAGGTATCTAAAAGTGAATCTATATTTTCATAAAGTTTTCCTAAAGCTTTATGTTTTGCGTATGAATCTGTTCCCCAATGATGGAGTTTAATTTCATTTTGAAAATTTAAAAGTTTTTGAATGCATGGCATAGTATATTATTTATCCTTTTCAAAAAGATTTTTAACGGATGTTAGAATTCCTTTAGCAGAATCTACGGCATCCTCTACTTTGAATCCGGAGCCCTTTTCTACTCCAAATTTTCCTTTTGGACATGATAACGTTGGCATGTAAAGTTTTTGTGATAAGGCAGCTCTCGGATTTCCTACCGAACAACCACAACCGCCACCACACCAACCTATGCTATCTTTAGCATCACCCTTTGCTTTTACAAGATGTGTACAAGAGATGCAAATATTTTTTCTCTTTTCAAAAACACCATCATCTACTTTTCCCTGTAAAGCCTGTGAGCCTTCCGCTTTCATATAAGCTTTTGCTTTTTCTATAAAAGATTTTTGTGCTTTATTTTCAGGAACAACAACTTCTTGCGGTTTGGTGTAAGGTATATTTTGTTGATTTAAATAATTTTGATAATGCGAAATTCTAGATGGACATTCCAAGCATTTAGAAGCATCTAAACCTATTTTGCATTTTGGAACATAATTTAAAGCTCTCCAGTGTACGCAGTTTATCACTGGAAGCTGAATGTCCTCATTTATGATATGTGATAATATTATTTTTTCTTCCATTTTAATCTATTGTTATTGCACTTCCTTGCGTGGTGCATCTTAATTGATCAAACGCATAACTGTAAATACGAATAAATTCAACTGGACCGCCACCCGGCGGCGGAGTTGGTGGTGGATATGGGCAAGAAGGTGTGCTTGGACATGGTACACACGTTAGTGGATTATAGAATTCAAAATTTGCTCTTTCGCTATCAGAAAGGCACGGAGGAACACATGCAGCAAAATCACCAATTGTTAAATAACAATTATGTGGGTGTCTTCTTTGTTCAATCCCATCAACACCTCCACTGGGATCCGAAGGTTCATTCACACAAGACAAACCAGAAACTGCAGGTTCTATTACCGTGTTGGGATTTGCCTCTTCACCTAAAACCAAACAACGATCTTCTTTTATCAATATTTGTGATCCACAAGTTTCATTTTGCATTTGATATCTATAGTTTTGTGCATACTCTGCCATTGACAAAGTATTTGTAGATTTGCAATGGTTTACCACACTAGGGCAAACATAATCATCTGCAGCGAAACCAAATTCATTAAAATCGTACTTACATCTAGCTGATTGAGAAGCACATGCACTATATCTTTTTGCAGATGCTCTCAAAGTATAAACATATTGTTGTGTTGTAGCATTAAAAACTGGCGTAGGCGGGGGATTGATAATATAATCATCTCCTGCAATATATGGTGGTCTAGTGTTTCTACCGCTGCACGGTGGGTCATCTATAATACCACACTGAAAACAAGATTGTCTATTGTAAAACCAAAAATAAGGATTCAATCCTGTCGCACTCACTATTGGATTGAACAAAGAATTTATGGCTTCACATATATGGCCAGCATTGCCTGAAAAAACATTTATTCTATGTCTTCTACCTCCACAAGAAAAATCCAAATAACCAGTTGTTGCTGGACCCCATCCGGTGTTTATATCATTTACACCGTAACCAAGATATCTAAACCCGTTTGGTTGTTCATAAACACAAGCTGGTACAAAAATTTGTAATAAATCTGCCTCATATCTGTCTTCTGGTGAAGACGGAGTTAATCTATATGCTGTTTTAAGTATATAACTTTCTATTTGATTTCTATATTCGTTATCATCATCATCACAATAGTTTGTACTAGTACTTGGAACATTATCTATACATCTATTTGGGCAGGCTATTTGCGCATAATATTGACTTGTTTCTTCACAGGTTTTATATTCTATTTCTTCTTCATATAATGGATTAAAGTAACCCAAATACGATCCATTAGCATCTCTTGCGACTGTTCCGCCATCTTCGCAACTTGGATTACAATATTGAAAAAATGCATTAATAGATCTAGTAACTGTTTGATAATCTGCTGTAGGAACACTTCCATCAGATCTAGTAAAAACATCTATTCCAGATTTTAGTACGCATGTGTTCGCAACAGAACTTATAAAAACTGGAGTTATTAAACCAAATTGATCTTTAAATGGATAACATTTAACTATGGTGGTTTCACAAACTATATCATCGGGATTGTAAGTTTCTGTAATTTCAGTGTAAACCGGTGCGTATTCAACTGGAATACCACCTCCTCCACCAGTATCTGGTGGTATTACAGGAGGATCTGTGGGCCGACAACAGGGTTGTCCTGCTGCGTCTTTTCTTTCGATAAAGGTACCTTGATTTATCGGTAATTCCGGAGTTGATGCTGACGGATCACATTCTCTCAACTCAAACCCAGTCAAAACATATACACAATTCAAATATAAAAAGAAGTAACAAAAATTACTTAAATTTGGTTCAGATTCACCAATAAGTTTTCTTAAATAATTTTCACAAAATTCAATTCTATCTGGACCACAGCAAACCAAATCGGGACAACATTCATTTTCAAAATAATCATCACACCTTAAAGCATACCATACTTTTTCTGGCGGTTCTTCGCAAGGATCCTCTGTGCAATCAAATACTGTGTTTGGATCCATTATTCTATGTTCATATGGATTTACTGCTTGTTCTATGCCGTAATTCGCCCAACAATTTGTTGGTTTGCATTGATAGAACCATTGTGTTACTGGATCTAAATGCCAATAGCAAGATAATGCATTTGCATATGCACAGGATTTAACTCTATTTGGTGTGGGGCTTCCATACACTTTCAAAGAAGGGCAAATCGGTATACATTCATAACAATCACAGCAAGTAGTAACAGTATCTTGATTCCATTCCGGATAATCGGCAAACCAAGCTAGATTTGCTCCTTGAACGTACCACTTTACATCTGTCGGTGTTCCCTGAACGATATATTCTGGTTCACATGATAGATTACATTCATAGAGTAAAATATATCTCTCACCATTGAGAACAAAACTTAATTCAACATCTCCCTGTGCTGGTGGAGGTGGATCGACTGTTGGCTGTTGAGCAATTATAGCCAGATACTGTGCTTCTGTTAAACAGATGTAATTTGGTTCAACTAACTCTTTTCCAGTAATTTGATTTTCTGTACAGGTGCACCATTTTGTTCTAAACAAAGTTGCTGTTTCGCCGTTTGATCCGCTGTCGCCTGTAGAAAATGTAATACCTGAATTTGGACAATCTTCCCAAACTTCACAGTCTTTTATAAATCTACCATTTCTATTGGCTCCGAGGCCAGCATCATGCGTGAGTCCAAAAAATGGATTGCATCTGCTTCCGGGGCCGTAAGTGCTTCCAGAAAAAACATATTGTCTTCCGGATTGTAATTTACTTGATCCACCACCACCGGCGTCTCCTATATTTCCACCACCTCCGCCATACAATCCAGCAGCACCTCCACCACCTGCATCGGAATATGGAGTTATTGGTGTTAGAGGATCAAAAACTCTTCCTCTACCACCTTTTAATTGTGTTCCGGGTTGTGGTTCAAATGCATTTGGTGATATGCTTAATACAGTTCCGCCTGAAGTTTGTTTGCCACCCGCTCCACCATAATCTCCATTTCCTTTGATTCCTTCAACCGTTCCACCATGTCCTCCGGAAGCATTTTCATTTACACCACCACCACCGCCCCCTGCGGCAATATATGATTCATTTAAACTTTGATTCGTCGGTATAGGATTTGCTGTTTCTAAAGCTATTAAACCGGATGAAGATCTTCTTGCTGCTTCTACTGCTATTCCAAATAAATAATAAAGTAAATTTGCTCCCCCGCCCCAACCAGATAGGGGATATCCTTGAGCACCGGAATAATTTGGTATTGAAGTTCTTACATCAAGCGCAGATGGACCAGAACCACCAGAAGCAATAATTGTGGCCCAATATTTGTCTGCTGGGATAATGACTTCAACATAAGCCGCGTTTCCACCTTTTGCAGCAGAACTTATACTGTCTCCAGTTTTGCCACCACCCCCACCACCTCTTTGCATAACAAAAACTGGTCGTTGATTATCTAATCTAACATAATTTGGAGTATCTGTAAAATACCATGGATATGTTATACCGGCATCCCACATAAGTGGATTAAAATTTGGTATAGGTGTTGCAGAAGATGTTTGGTTGGGCCAAAGAAACTGTGATTGCGTTATAGTTTTTCTATAAACGTGATTGGCGTATTCTTTACAAGGAATAGCAATCCAATTTGGATAGATTGGTGGTTGTACTATTTCTTCTTTACAACAACACAGTTTTTTTGGCATACAATAAAATTAAGTTAAAATTGCTTTTATGCAATTAGAGTTGCGTTTACAGTTTTTATAATATCAATTAAATTATTAGATTCATTTTTTATACCAAAATCTCCGCTAGGTCCTGGTAAGATTCCTGAATTTCCAAAAGTTCTAAATCTTACATTCGGTGAATTAGCGGGTATTGTTGCTTTTCCTGTTGAAGAATTAAATGGAATCCAGTTTGATCCACCATCAACTGTAAGTTCAACAGTTGTTAATAATCCCGAACCAGAATATGGATTCAATGTATTCGGTACTATTACTAGCACAGTCGGGCAAGTATTAAAACAAGTTAATGCTGCAGCTGGAAATAGTGTTGGCGTGGTGCCATCGTTTTTAACATTTATATTAATTGTATCTGGATCATTTGCTTGAATGTTATATGCGCAAACAAATTGCGATTCATCACCTGCTGCTGTGTTGTAGTCTAACATAGCCATTGCATCTTGAAATGCAATGTTGTTTATTTGCATACCGTTGTTTGTATTTACCCAAACTTGTAAATTGTCATCCCACTGAAATGGGCCCATTGGTGTGCTGATTGTTTTTGCGCCATAACCACCCATCATTTGGGAACCCATAGCAGCAAAAAAGTTTTTTATTGATGAGCGTTCTATAGCCATATCTACCTCTGTATACTTATTTAGAGTGAAACTATACCATCATCTGTGGTATAATAAATTTTGTAAAAAACTTCGTTACACCATTTTGAACACACTGAACAGGGCTTTGAATTTCTAAAATTTCCAAATCGATTAAATCTAAAATTTAGCAAGATAAGTTTTTTATCTCGCAAAGACTTGGGAATTTTTCTATAAGCATCCAATTCGGAATGCATTTCAGCATACTTGTATCCCAAACGCACACTATCTGGGTGGGTCTTAAAAATATTTTGACCCACCGAGATAATTTTGCGCTTGTAAATTACAAGAGATATATGCTTTTTTTGACGTTCCATTGCCATCGAAAGAGGCTGGGCAATGGGAAGATAATTTTCTATTACTGTATCGATATTCATTCATTACATCGTCAACTTCAAACTCGGCTTATCAACCGACTTAGAAGGAGTGACGATTCCCTTATTCAAGCTCATATATCGTGACTGGGAAA
>OGWL01000060.1_pt1 | contig 15933 bp, 20 predicted proteins | sample 1576031 | NCBI WGS metagenome assembly OGWL01 (sample SAMN07581535, study PRJEB24739) | freshwater metagenome | place: Singapore | collected 2015-01
ACGAGATGCGCATTAGTGACTGGAGTTCAGACGTGTGCTCTTCCGATCTGTTTCCCAGTCACGATAATGCGATCATATCCTTTATGAAATTCACTAGGTATTATATACGAATATAAATTATTTAATAAGAACCCACTTTTTATATAATTTTTTCTTTCTGGTATTAATTCATAATCAAAATCACTAAAAAATTTATAAGTATTATTATTAATTTTTTCTGGATTTAACGCATCTTTATTATATTTATAAATTGGAACTATAGTATTTCTAAGATTAGAATTAAAACCTACTATTGGATATCCTTCTATTTTTAAATCTTCATTCATTTTATGTTTAATAATTTTATTTTATAAAATTTAAAAATTTCTTTGGCTCGTAAATCGTTTTTATAATATTCTTTATATATTACATTTTTTATTCCATAGGTCGCAATATTCATAGCACAGCATGAACATGGCAAAAGAGTACAAGCTAAAACATATGGATTATCATATCGAGTAATACAAGACAAGGCGTTTGTTTCTGCGTGGATCATATACTCTCTTCTTTTTTCTCTATTTTCCCAAAAATTATTATTAATTTTGTATTTTGATTGTAAGCCATTATATCCTATTGATAGAAGTCTCCCTTCTGAATTCAAAATTGCACACCCAACTTTTTTATATGGATCCTCTGATCTTTTTGACGCCTCAATAGCTATATTTAATGCCATATCAAAAAATGATATTCTCTTCATAATTGAAAATATAAATAAATACTAAATAAAATTATTAGTACAAAATTAAATTCCATCTAAATATATTAGCATCAAATTAATTTATTGACAAGATTTTTTATTTATAATATTATATATGAATGATTGGTATAACTGGCGTAGCAAGATCAGGCAAAGACACTTTCTACACAATTATTAAAAGATTCTTTAAAGAAAAAAATATTGAGGTAGAAAGAATCGCTCTAGCGGATAAATTAAAAGAAGAATTAGGAGATTTTGTAGATAGCAAATTTAAAATTAATTTAAACAAATGTGATGGATATGATAAAGAATTGATCAGACCCTTAATGGTTGCTTATGGAAAATGTCGTAGGGTCCAAACCGAAGGAAAATATTGGACTTCTTTAGTTGAATATAAAATTAAAGAATTAAAAATAAAAAATATTATTCCTATTGTAACAGACATAAGATATATAGAATATAGAGAAGATGAATATGCTTGGCTTAAAAAACATAGTGGTATTTTGATACATATATCTAGAAAATTAGAAGACGGAAGCCTTGTCCTTCCAGCGAATATAGAAGAAAAATCAAATGATATAAAACTTAAAGCAGTTTCAGATTTTGCTATATCCTGGGAAACTTGTCAAGATACAAATGCCTTATACGAATTAACTATAAAAAATTTAGAAAAAATTTATGACAGATTTAGATCTAATTAAAAAAATAAGAAACGATAAAGATAGCGAATCTTTAAAATGTCTAATAAATAGACATAGTGGTATTTTTTGTGAAATTGTAAAAAGATATCAACACTTTATATCGAAAAATGGATACGATCCTAAAGATATTTTTGAAGAAAAAGATATGATAGTTTATCAATCTGCGATGTCTTTTAATGACGACAAAAAAATAAAATTCTCAACATGGCTTGGAAATCAAGCGAGATATCATTGTTTGAATTTTATGAATAAAAATAATCATTATTACCCTACTGATAATATATTTTTGCAAAATTTAATAGAAAATTCTCAATCACCGACAAAGGAAAATGAATATAAAGAAAATTGTTATTATTATTTAAATATTTTAAAATCTTTAAAAGATAAAAGAGTTTACAAAATATTTAAAATGAGGTTTTATTCTGCAAATAAAAGAGATCGTTCTTGGAATGCTATTGGTAAAAAATTAAAAATAAGTACTCAAACAGTTATAAATATTTATAATAAAAATTTAAAATTTTTACAACTCAAATCGAACAAAGATGCGTTTAATGAAACAATTTAATTGACTTTTTTAAAAAATACATATATAATATAAAAATATGAATACAAATAATAATGAAAAAAATAATGATTGGTCAAAAAGAGAAATCGGTGCGCTTTGGAAAAAAGAAGGCCCAACCCAAAAATATCTTTCTGGGTATTTGACTATTGATGAATTTGGTGCTAAAACAAAAATTAATGTAGTAGTATTTAGTAATAAAAATAAAACCAAAGATACTGCTCCAGATTTTAGAGTTTACCTTCAAAAAGATAAAACTCAGGAATCTTCGGCCCCTGTAAATAAAGAATTAAAATCACAAACTGTAGCGCTAAAAAAAACCGCAAAAGTAGTTGAGGAAACTGAGCCGCAAGAAGAACTCTTGTAATGGAATTAGCCCTAAATCTAGCTCTTAATAATCTTAGTTTTGGGCAGACTTCGGTTGGCCTAATAAGGCAATTCTATGACGATAGAATTAACTTAAAATTATTTCCTATTGGAGGAAATATAGATCTAAGTTCACAAAAAACAACAGAAGATTTTAATAACTATATAAAATCTAGTATTAATCATGCGCATCAATCATATTCTAGAAAGCAGAAAATATTTAAACTTTGGCATTTAAACGGATCTTTAGAAAGTTATGGCGAATCTCAAATATTATTTTCATTCTATGAATTAGATTCTCCTACTGATGTAGAATTAAATGTAGTATCCAATAATAAATACACTATATTTTCTTCTAAATATACATGCGATATCTTTGAAAGATATGGGTCAAAAAATATAAAATATGTACCCTTATTTTTTGATAAAAATAATTTTTTTAATACAAATAAAAAATATTTTGAAGATGGAAGAATAACTTTTAATTTAACTGGAAAATTAGAAAAAAGAAAAAATCATAAGCATATAATCCAATCTTGGATAAAAAAATACGGCAATAACCCAAGATATTCTTTACAATGCGCTATATTTAATCCTTTTCTCAAGCAAGAAGATCAGAACGGTTTAATAAATTCTATTTTAGAGGGAAAAAGATATTATAATGTCAGCTTTTTAAATTTTATGCAAACGAATGAATCTTATAATGATTTTTTAAATAGTGGAGATATAATAATTGGAATGAGTGGCGGAGAAGGATGGGGCTTGCCAGAATTTCATTCTCTAGCGTTAGGTAAACATGGTGTAATTTTAAATGCGCATGCATATAAAGATTGGGCAACTAAAGAAAATTCTATATTAGTTGAGCCATCTAAAAAAATTGAAGCCTACGACAATATGTTTTTTCATAAAGGCGCCCCCTATAATCAAGGAAATATTTTTACATTTGATGAAGAAGCCTTTATCGATGGTTGTGAAAAAGCTATAGAAAGATGTAGAATTAATAAAACAAATAATGAAGGATTAAAATTACAAGATATTTTTACAATAAAAAATACTACAGATAAAATCTTAAATCTAATGAATTGATATGCCTATTTATATTTATCAAAATCCAGAAACATTACAAATAAAAGAAATTATCCAAAGCGTTAATGATAAGCACGAATATCAAGAAAATGGATTAAAATGGAATAGAATTTTTACAGTGCCACAAATTGCAATTGATTTTAAATTAGATGCTAATAGTACAGAAAAGGACTTCGCAGAAAAGACTAAAAATAAAAAAGGTAAAGTGAGTGATCTTTGGGATCAAAGCAGAGAGCTTTCCGAAAAAAGAGAAAAACTTTATGGTAAAGACCCAGTAAAAGAAAAATATTTTAAAGAATGGTCAAAGAAACGTAAAGGCAAAAAACACCCAAAATTTTCTAATTAAAATTATAATTAAGTGCAATTTGTGTCAAAGCATTTAATGTTTCAGCTTCATAATTAAATGGCTCTGGAGTTATTGTGGGGTCTCCTTGGCATGAGGCTCCACATTTATGACTCTTTTTATATTCGTATGTTTCTCTAAATATTTGTGCTTCAAATTCAAAATCTTGTTGGTGGTTTACGGGCACCTGGTATAAAGTATAGCCAGGAAAAAGAATGCTTCCAGGACAAGTGACACTTAGATTAAAATTTCGAACTCTTGTTCTTCTACCTAATATTTTGCTATCAACATACTCAAAATTAATTTTTTTGCCACTTCCTCCATTGCTATTAACACAATCACAGTTTGAACTTGGACCAGAAAGAAGAACTCTTTTTAATGGTACGTATGTGGCTATAGTTCTAGATGATGAACTACCTGAGTCAGGAGCACTCCCATCAAAAACAGTACAACCAGGATAACTTCCTCGTACGCTGTCATAAGATGGATTCAATCTTGCTGGAGGAATTGCGTTTAAATAAAAATCTATATAATAATATTCCATTTTCCATTCAGTCTCGCAATCACAACATTTTGAACTCATATATTTTCCTTTATTTATTTAAAAATTTTCTTAGTTTACGTAATTTACGATTTTCTTTAACAAATTGAGGAACAAACTTTTTAAGTAAATTACTAATCTTAGATAACGTAATATATCTAGAATTAATTAACGCATTTATTAAAGATTCATGAGAAGTTCTTCCATAAGATCTTCCCATAGATTTATAACCAATATAATCACCAACATAAATATTTGAATTTTGAAAATATCCAGATGTAATATTATTCTGAGTCATATATTTTGTAATTAGCGCATCAGTAACGTCATTCGTACCAAAACCAGAATACAATAAATATAATTGAGCCTTGGTACCTACATATTTATTAAATTCAGGGGTTATTAATTCAATTGTAAAAGTAGTACCACTTGGTATAATTCCATCCCATGTTCCAGTATTAAAAGTCTTTGATCCTGTATAAATACCGCTGTAAAATTTATAATATAAAGTATCCTGAATTGGAGTATTTTGTTTTAAATATTGATCAGAATCTACCTTCATATTATTAACAAATCCAGTAATTCCCGTAACTGAAGGTTTTAAATATTCTCCGCTTGCAATATTACCATTATATGTTATACCAGTAGTTGGAATAACATTCCCAGTATAATATTCTGAACCAAGAAATAAACAAGGCACAATAATTCCTGTACAAATTTTTCTAGACTCTATTACATTTGTATTAGGATTTTTAGATGATCCACTAATGTAAACGAAAGTATTTGCATATCCAGTTTTTAAACCATGTTCGGAAATATAACAAATTTTTGAACCACTAGTTATATTATTTCCAGTTGTTATCATTAATATTCCATTTAAATCTTGTCCAGTATTATAAATATTATTTAAATATGGAGCTATTTTGGTTGATAGATTATAAGAATTATAATTATAAGATTGTACCGTATTTGGATATGGTATATAATAACCACTATAATTTAAATTTGTATATCCACTAGTATCAGAAGACTTCCATGTTTTATAATGAGAATTAACTTTTAAAGCCCTTAGACCAGTAAAATTATTATTATTATTAAAAGTTACATTTACTAACCCGCCAGTCGTCTGACTTTTCCCAGTGATTATAGATGAATTTTGTCCACTTGGATAAGATAATCTTACATAAGGAAATTCAGAATTTGTGCCAATCCTCACGTTTTCTTTTCTAGATTGATTAAATGGAATGAAAAAATCATTATGCTTGTATGAATAAAATATTTTATCACAATTAAAATAAGAAATTTGACCAAAAGCTTGTTGTGTTGAAATATATTCTGAATAATATTCTTTTTTCTGTTCATCTAAAATATCTGTAATTAAATATGTAGTATATTTATCTTGGCTGTTAATTTGTTCTTTAACTACTAAAACTGGTTTGGGTTTTCTAAGCGTGCCTTTATTTACTATATCTATTTTTGTATCTTTTAAATGTCTATGAGTTATTTTATTGTTGTCAACAAATAGAGCGGCTTCATTTATATTTAGTATATTACCAAGACCTAAACGAATTATATCTTTTTTAGAAAAATTACTCATAGTTTATCCGAGGAGCTTGTATCCACTCAACACACCCTGCTCTTGTAGCTGGGTGAACGCGCGACTGAATTCCCATCAAAATTGTTATCATTAAATTGTTTATATTTAATATCTTTATATCACTATAAAGTTCAGACTATATCTTCTTGCTTTCGCAAGTTTGGGCGCTCGTGGGTAATATTATTGTTGGGACTCAATCACCTAGTCGTTACACCTTATAGCTTATCTTTCCCAGCTATCTTGGCTCGGTATAGTCTACTTGAGATTTCCACCGAATTCACCCAAAATGGACAATTTTGTTTTAAAAAGAACTACTTAACTTTACACATTTTTTTAAAAAAGTGTATATATATTATATATGCCAAACTTAAAACCTTTTAGAGATTACTCCGAGCATGATGTAATTAATATTTTTAGTTGCACATCTTCAGCTACAAAAGGAACTTTAGTAAAACCAGTAAGGTCTTGGCATGATCGTTCTGGAACAGAATTATCAAATGCTGGTCCATTACAATTAGGATCAAATAGTGCTGGTGCATCCTACGCAAATGTTGTTGCAAATTTATTTGATGTTGTTGCTACTGTATCTCCAGTAGTAAATTATAATGACGTTCCTGCACCGATTGGAATAATTTTAAATACTGTAGCAGAATATGATGAAAACGGAGAAAAATTAATTAATAATCCAAGAAAAGCAATTGAAATGGGAGTCGTATTACCAAATGTACAAGTTGTACCAATTTTAACAAAAGGAATTATATATATAAAAGATATAGATATAACAAGTAGAACTGGTGGTGGAGGAAATCCAGATGTTGGAGATGCAGCCTATGTTGGAGATAGTGGAAAAATCGCTACAGACGCAACGATTGTTATAGGAAAGTTTTTAAGCAAAATAGATGAAAATGGTTATTGTTTAGTTAAACTAAACATGTAATTAATACCATACTTCATTTTGTATAACTCTTAATACTTTAATCCAGTCTTTTAAATGATAAGATATTTCTTCTTTATTTGAATTTTTAAATCCATTTTTTGCTATACCATAATATATGTTTTCAGATGGATAAGATCTTCTTAATTTTTCTAAACTCTTATAAAAAAAACCTAAAAAAACTAAAACTGATTTAGCTGTTTCTTCATTATGTTCTAATGTAAAAAAATATTTATTCTGCAATGGATATTCTATTAAATTATAGAATTTAGATCCAACTGTTTCAGATATGTATTCTTTTTCTTCAAATGGATAATTTAAATCTTTACTATATTTTATAATTGTTAACTCTGCGAAAACTGGAAAACTAATATCTACGATTCCGTTTATATTATCTTCTGATACCTTATTTAGAATCTCTGGTAAACAATCTGGATCTTGTAAAAGTAAAAAAGTTTTTTCTGGTGATAAACTTAGTTTCTTTGCAAAAAAATCTATATCTCTCTCAGAAAGTATCACATTAACTATTACAGTTAATTTTTATTTTTTATTCATTAAATGTTGTTGTATTAGTTCAAAGTTACGATCTAGTTTAGCTTCTATTCTATCAAAATAAGCTTCGAAAGACTCTTTAGTGACATAAGTAGTACTTACTTTTAAAGCTAAATCTGCAATCTCTTGTTGATGCTTGCGGCTTTCTATTTCTACTTCTTTTCTTAAAGATATAAAATCACTAAATGTTTTATCATTTAAATCCTTGATAAGCTTCTCTTGACGATCAGATATAGAGAATACTCTAGTAAATAACCATCCACCTAAGAAGGATAATGCCCCTAAAACGATATTAAATAATAGTGTGATATCTAAATTCACACATATATTTACACTTATAGATTATATTTTTTATATAAATTATGGTAAAGTTGCGTTATTATCACTTGGAATATTAGCTAATTCGATAGCCATACCATGAGAAGGTAATAGCCTTCTATAGTGATTTAAGACATGCTGATAATACTTACATTCTGCTTGTCCAGCTAGTCTAGTTAAGATAGCCTCACACTCTTTGATCGTAAGTTGATTTACTTTCTTTTTCTTTTTCTTTTCTATCACACTATATAATACACCTTTGTACTATATTATTATAAATCTATATTCTCTAAATCTTTGTCGCTTAAATTTGTATCTCTAGCACCAATTTTATATGACTGCAATTCTGTTTCTTGTGGTGCAGATTGAACTTTACTACTATCTAGGTAACTATCCATCCACCCGCCTATAGGGTTATCTTTTTGATTAAAAATTTTCTTATATCCTAATGATCGCAAACGAGCATCGCAAAGCCATTTAGAGTAACCGCCTAAAACTTCAGCGTTTAATCCTAGTAGAGATCCTTTGCTAAATAGATATTCAGCCCAATCGATTTCATTTTTAGCAGCTTGTTCATAAAACGCATATACTTTATCTTCACTTTTCTTTACGATAGAAGTAAAGCCTTCTTTATCTTCCTCTTTAAGAATTTTAAGTAGGTTTTGGGTTGTGGCAAAATGTAAAGCTTCATCTCTTTGAATAAACTTAATGATCTTAGCATTACCTTCCATTTTACCACGATATCCAAAATAGAAAGAGCAAGCAAATGAAACATAAAATACAAGTCCTTCCATGACATTAACAGAAAGGATACAATCAAATATCTTTTGTTTTAGATCTTTCTTATCATCATCTCCAAGTATTTTATCAAAATTATTTCTAATAAGTTCGGCGCGAGATACTATTTCTTTATCTTCCATGATACTATCAAAGAATTTACTAGCATCTGGATGAACATTATTAAGTAAATAAGAGTAAGAGTAACTATGAATACCTTCAAACCTTTGCCAAGTATTCATGCATATTTCAAGTTCTGGATTACTTACATAATCCTTTAAGGAATGTATACTTCTAGACAGCATACTATCTCCAAGAGTTTGAAATTTTAGATTAGTATCAAATACAAATCTCTCCTGTCCAGCTAAATCTTTGTAATCGCTACGATCTTTATTTAAAGCTATTTCGTGAGGCCACCAAAAGAATTCTTCTTGTTTCTTGAAAAGCTCAAAAAAGATAGGATATTTAAAACGATCATATCTCTGAAGGTTAAGATTTTCTCCAAAAAATAATGGTTGTTTTGTATGATCTACATTTTTTAAATTTAAAACACTTTTCATAGATTATAATTTACACGCTCCAGATGAACAATCACGATCTTCTTTTTGATTCATTAGTTGCTCTTTATCTCCATCATCTGTATTATTATAATAAAGACTAATCAAACCTAAAGAATAAGCATACATTATTTCTTTCATTACTTTGGCATCTGGTAAAACATTATTTTCATAATGAGAATAATTATAGTATACATTAGTTGATATTGCCATGTCAATATATTTTTGAATAACTGCATTAATTTTTAATAGACCAGAATTGTCTTTGAAGTTATAAGCTAATTCATAGTTGTCATCATATTTTCCAACTCCAGGAACTAATACTGGTAATTTACCCATCTTACTCATCTTATAAGTAATCAAACTGCGAATTGGTTCCACTCCATTTGTAGATGATTGAATTACTGAACTACTCTCACATGGCATACAAGATGATAATGTAGAATGCCTTAAACCAAATTCCTTAATATCTTTTCTTAGTTTTTCCCAATCAAGAGATAGTTTTCTTTTACAAAATTCATCTACTTTATCTTTATAAGTATCAATAGGAAGAATTCCCTTAGAGTATTTTGTTCTGTCAAATTTTTCGCACTTGCCTTTTTCTTTAGCAAGCTCTAAGCTCGCCTTCAAAAGATAATATTGAAAATGCTCCATCCATTCGTCAAGAACTGGAAGACTCTTATCTGATGTATATTTTAATTCATTTTTAGCAAGATAAGCAGCTAAATTAGTTATGCCTATTCCAAGACTACGACGTTTTTTTGCAAAATTTTCAGCAGCAATATTAAAGTAATCTTGAATATCAATGACTTCATCAAGAAATCTTACGATAAGATCGCAAGTCTTTTCAAGATCTTGCCAGTTTTTAACTTCTAGCATATTTACTGCCGAAAGAATACACATACCAATTTCACCATTTTTATCGTAATAATCATTTAATGGAATTGTAGGATGAATAACTTCTGTACAGAGATTACTCATTGTAACTTTATCTAACCAAGCTCCATGATTATTAGCATGATCTACATTAAGAATATAAATTCTACCAGTCTCAACTCTTTCTTTGATTATTAAAGAAAACAACTTACGAGCAGATACTTTCTTTTTAATCTTTAGCTTTTTAGTTTCGCATTCTTTGTAAACTTTATCAAAATCTTTAGTGCCCCAAGCTTCATATAGTTCTGGAACTTCAGCAGTATTAAATAAAGTAATCTCCTCATCTTTTAATACTCTATCATAGAATAATTTACTCATACCAACTGTATAGTCTAATTTACGAACACGATTATCATCTGTTCCAGCATTATTCTTCAATACTACAATATCTTCAATTTCATAATGCCACCATTGAATATTACAAGTAGCGCTTCCACCACGAAGACCATTTTGTTGCCATGCTTTAACGCTACTTTCGTAAATTTTTAGAAATGGAATTAATCCAGTATGAACTACTTCTCCATTTTTAATAGGCGATCCAATAGCTCTTATTTTTGATACATCTATACCTATACCGCACCTACTAGCTGTAGCCATACTTACGGCAGTTGCACTTGCTGTAATACTTTCTCTACTATCATCAACGCCAATCAAGCAGCAACTAGCATAATTTTTACTAGGAGTTCTTACTCCAGCCATGACTGGTGTTGGAAGGTTTATCTTGTGTTTGCTAATGGCATCGTAAAATTTACGAACATAATTTAATCTTGTTTCTGGTGGATAGTTTATAAAAGCATAAGCAGCGATCAAAACATAAGCAAATTGAGGAGTTTCATAAATTTTTCCTGCGACTCGATCTTTTATAAGATATTTATCACATAATTGTTTTATTCCAGCATATGTAAAATTATAATCTCTTTCGTGATCAATAAACTCACCCATTTTATTTATTTCATCTTCTGAGTATTTTTCTAATATGATAGAATCATAGATTTTAGTTTTTAAACCTTGATTAATAAACTCTAATAGTCTTGGAGCATGTTTGCCCTTCCAAACGTCTTTTCTTAATTGATAATTTAAAAGTCTTCCAGCAACGTATTGATAATTTGGCTTTTCAATTGAAATTAGATTCGCAGCAGATTCAATTAATAAATTATGGATTTCCTTTGTTGTAATTCCATCATGCATATTTATTTTTGCATTTATTTCAATATCTGTTAGACTTACATTAGATAAATCCTTTATAGACCAGCTGATTACCTTATGAATTTTTTCTATATCAAATTTTTCTGTGGCCCCGTTTCTTTTCTTTACAATTACATTTTTGTTACTCATATCTTTAGTTGCTTAAAGAAGAGTTTACAGCTTTTTTATTTTTTATAAAAGAAAATTTTTAAAATCTTTGTTAATAAGTATTATGTGCTGATATATGGTGTAGGTAAATCTTATTAAATTTATTACTTCCCAATGAGCTCTGTCAAAGCAAAGCTTTCCCTGTTTTTGCAGGGCGTCTGAGCATGTTAGTTCTACTTCCCAATTGAGTCTATAGCCTTTCGGCCCCTAACACTTATCGGATGTCGGTAGGATCATCCATCGCGCGTTAGCCCTTACACCTACACTCCCCTATTTCTAGGGTTTCTCGGGTCGCAAGCTTTGATAGCGTTGCCCGACGTTTGAACTAACTAAACTCACCATTTTTCGGAGTATGGTCAACCTTTTTCGCTAATGGGGCGATATGTAGTATATTATACTATGCGATATAATATATTTTGTCAAACAAAAATATTAAATAATGTGTAATATTATTATATGCCAATCCCTCAAAAAAAAGAGAACGAAAAACAAAATGATTATATGGGGCGTTGCATGGAATTCATGAAAGACGAAAGATATTCACAGAAACAAAAAGTTGCGATTTGCCTTAATACTTTTAAGAACCCTAAAAAGAAAAGTAAAGCAGAAATCGAATTAGATATTAATAATCAAGGTTTTTTAAATCAAGAAGAAATTATAAATAATAAACAAAAAACTCTTGAACTAGACATAACTAATACAGAAGCTTACCAGAAAACTTATAAAAATAAAAAAAGAAGTGATTTAAAAGATACTGATTTTCTTTTTCCAGAGGATCGGTCTTTCCCAATAGTTAGCCCTCAAGATGTAAAAGACGCAATTAATAATTTTGGACGTATGAAAAGAGATATGTCTTATGATAGCTTTATTAAAAAGTTATACAATAAAGCAAAAAGCAAAGGTCCAGAATTTGTCGCGGCTATCCCAGAATCCACAAAAAAAGAATACAACCTTACTTAAGCGGTGTAATATAAATTATCATGAAATTATAGATGAGTCGCAAGACAATTCGATAATGATTATGATTTTTGACGCGGTCTATATATTAATTCTCACTAAATTAATATAAAAGGTGGCTAATCAAAATATTATAATATATGATTATGGCAAAAAGACGTAACATCAAAGGAGAAGTAAACAGGGTGAGAAAATCTGAAAATGTGAAATCTAAAAAAGAAGGAGAAGAACACGGCGCTGATTTTGGCGGCAAACCGTCGGCTGTCTCGCAAGAGCTGGCTTGAGTTATTTGTTTGTGTCCAAGCATTAAGCAAAATAACTTAAATTTATCCTTAATTCTTTTCTTATTAAATTTATAAACTGGTAAAGTTTATTTTTGCCATATATACCCCTGAAAGTTTTATCTTTCGGGGGTATTTTATATTTATAAAATATAGAAATATTTATCTATTCTAGATATTATCTATATGAAAAATAATAAAATATTATGGATTTCTGATTTTAATTTGACTCATACGATAGGCGGCGCACAAAGAAGCAATGATTTAATTATTAAAAAAGGTAAGGAATTAGGCCTATCTATCTTTGAAGCAAATTTTAATTTTAATTTTAAAATATGCGATTTAAATGAATACGATGTAATAGTTTCTTCAAATTTAGAAGCTATATGTCAAGTTCATCCAAATATTATAGATCAAATTTCTCAACATAAATTCCATGTAAGATTAGAGCATGATTTAAATAGATATTTAGAACAAAATCAAAGAATTAAACTTTTTCAATCATGTAAGAAAACTTTTTTTCTTACAGATTTTCATTATCAGTTATTTAAAGTTAATTATGGTGATATATTTAGAAATATAGAAATTGTCGCAGATCCAATAGATACAAGTATATTTTTTGATAAAAAAGAAAATAGAGAAGATAAAATTTTATATGTTGGGTTTATGCACGAAATGAAAGGAACAAACATGTTTTTTGAATATGTTTTTTCTAAACCTGAAATAGAATTCGTTGTTGCTGGATGGGGTTCTAATATGTATACATTTCTAGCTCAAAATGCACCAAACGTTAAATTTTTAGGGCCAGTTGAATACGAGAAAATGCCAGATTTATATAATAAATACGAAACAATTTTTTATAGTCCAGTCTTACCAGAACCATTTTGCAGATCTATTTGCGAGGCGGCTTTCTGTGGGACAAAAATTATGTCATTTTCTGCTAAAAATATAGGATGTTTGAACGAAATGGAAAGGTTAGGCAAAGATGTTTTAATAAATAATTGTCAAAATGCCTCAGAAATATTTTGGGAAAAAGTATGGAATTAAAAAACGAAGTATCAGTTATTTTAAATTGCTATAAACGACCACACGTTTTAGAAAAGCAATTAAATGCAATAAAAAATCAATCAATTAAACCAAAAGAAATTCTTATTTGGGTGAATGGATCAGACCAAGTTAATAATTTTAATTTTAATATTTTAAATTCATGTAAAACAGCAATATCTAATTATAATCATGGTGTGTGGGCTAGATTTGCATATGCCTTAAATGCTGAGAGTGATTATGTATGTATTTTTGATGATGATACAATACCTGGATCAAGATGGTTGGAAAATTGCTTAAATGAGTCCAAACATAAACACGCATTATATGGAACTGTCGGAGTTATTTTTCATGATTTAGATTATCAAAAATATCAAAGATTTGGCTGGCCAAATCCTAATGAAAATCCTGTAAAAGTTGATATAGTTGGTCATTCATGGTTTTTTCCTAAATATTTTCTTTCAACATTTTTTAAAGAAACAGAAGCAAAAAAATCTTCAATTTGTGGAGAAGACATGCATTTTTCTTATTCGATTCAAAAATATCTTGGAGCAGAAACAATTGTTCCAGCTCATCCTGTAAATAATAAAGAATTATGGGGAAGTACTCCAGAGGATTCTTATAAATATGGAGTAGATGAAAACGCTATATCCGTTAACTATCACGGATCTCATTTTGGAGAAAGTTTAAAACATTATCATAATAAGGGCTTTAAATTAATTTCACTATGAAGTTATTAATATGTTATGGCACAAGACCAGAATATATCAAAATAAAGCCATTATTAAAAGTTTTACATAATAAAATAGATTATAAAACTCTTTTTGTAAAGCAACATACAGATATAATGGGTTTTGAAAATTATGATTATGAATTAAATATAGAAGACCCAACAGATAATAGACTTAATAATATTTTATATTCGATACATAAAAATTTTATTTTGCCGAAAGATATTACTCATATATTAGTCCAAGGAGATACCGCGACAGCCTATTGTTTAGCTTTAAATGCTTTTAATAATAATATAAAAATTATTCATTTAGAAGCTGGATTAAGAACTTATGATTTATTAAACCCATATCCAGAAGAAGCATATAGACAAATGATATCAAGAATTTCAGATATAAATTTATGTCCAACAGAAAATAATAAACAAAACCTAATAGAGGAAAAGGTTAGTGGAAAAAATTATGTAGTAGGAAATACTGTATTAGATAATCTATTAGATATAAAAACAGAATATACAAACAAAATATTAATAACTTTACATAGAAGAGAAAACCATAAAATTATAGAAAAGTATTTTAATATACTTTCAGAAATTGCATGTGAAAATAAAGATTTAGAATTTATTCTACCACTGCATCCAAATCCAAATGTACAGAAATATAAATATTTATTAAAAAATATAACAATTGTAAATCCACTAGAATATTCAGAATTACTTAAGCTTTTAGCAAATATAAAATTTGCAATTTCAGATAGCGGAGGCATACAAGAAGAGTGTTCTTTTTTAAATAAAAAAGTAATAGTATGCAGAAAAATAACAGAAAGACAAGAAAGTTTAAATAAACATAGCTTTTTATGCGAATCACCCGAAAAATTGAAAGATATTTTTAATCAAATAAATTTAAATTTTGAAATTAAAGCGCCATGCCCGTTTGGAGATGGAAAAGCTTCATATAAAATATTAGATATTTTATTAAAAGAAGCCGATAATCTTTAATGGAATCGTTTAAAGAGGATATTAAATTTTTTGAAAAAAAATTAAAAAATAAAACCCCATTTTCTTTTTTAAGATTTTCTGATGGAGAAATGTTTATAATGCAGGGTAAAACCTTAGCTTTAAATGAAAATGGGTCTCTCGCAGGAGATCAGTTTTATCCTAACAATTGGAGCAGGGAAGATCATAAGTATATAGATAGCGTAGAGCATTCTTATATAAAAGAAGATTTAATAGAAGCATTTAAATTTAAAGACTCAACTTATTATAAAGGAGTATCTTGTAGATGTTGTGTAGGATATGAAAATTTTGAGTATTTTATTAATTTATCTGAAAAAGATAAAAATTTAACATGGGCAAATATTTTTGTAAATTCAAATTATCCTTATTTTTTAAATAATATTGTACCAATATTTTCTACATATGAAAGAGTAATGCTAGAAGCAAACGAAAATTCAAAACTAGATAAATTACCATTTAAAATAAGTAAATTTTTTGAAGTTGGCAATAATTGTATAATATCTAATTATAATTTAATAAAAGATATTCCAGAATATGTTAAAAAT
>OGWL01000062.1_pt1 | contig 15196 bp, 27 predicted proteins | sample 1576031 | NCBI WGS metagenome assembly OGWL01 (sample SAMN07581535, study PRJEB24739) | freshwater metagenome | place: Singapore | collected 2015-01
TTTTTTTTTTCAAGCAGAAGACGGCATACGAGATGCGCATTAGTGACTGGAGTTCAGACGTGTGCTCTTCCGATCTGTTTCCCAGTCACGATATGGGGTAGAAATAATAGGTGACGGAGTAGCCACTGGGCTCGGAGTCGCCATGCCAAAAGCGTTTGCTATGCCCATCCCTAATCCGCCCATAACCTGAGTAGTAAGAGACGGAATACTTTGCAGGTCTAGAGAAAGATTTTGCAGCCCAACAAGCCCCTCTACTACACCGGGAGTAGACATAGATACCCCAGGACCTGGAGTTGATGGGGTATTTTCTCCAGCACTATTTGCTTCATAAAGCGCACCAAGCCCACTTTTTGGCTGAACAGGAGCATCCGCGTCTATACGGGTGTAGGTCTGAGTGACCGGATCATATGTGTATTGTGGTTGGGCCATGTCGCATTATCCTAGATTTGTCAAGCCGGGGGAAGGGCTGACACGTAAGTTATTGAGCCGATTGCTGATGGTATAGCAGGCCTAGAAAATGGCGAAGACTGAGCCGCATCGCGAAAAATGTAGACCCCGTCTACCGGACCGGTGGTGTTGTAAGCCTTGTCAGTGGCCCAATACAACTCAATATCATCCCCAACAGCTACGGTAAAAGTTGCCTCAGAATAAGCACACAAATAGCCTTCTTCCCCCGGAGTAGCGCTTTTACGGGCGGGGATAGCAAAAATAGTCGCTGAATTTGCCACGTTAACGGTGTTATTTTTAAGCCAAACCGTAGCGTAATGGATAGCGTTGTCGGTGTTAATAAACTGCAGACTGTACCGAATGGTATAAACCCCAGCCACATCAGCCGTAGCCGATCCAGGCGAGTTAAGCGTCCACAGATAACCAGAATCTAGCGTGTTCCAGTTAACTACTGTAGCGGTGTCGTCACCCCCGGCGTACTGATCGGTAGAGTCTGAAGCCGCAATATGGGGGAAAGTTATCCCATTACCGCCAGCGCCGCCATTTAAAGCATCAAGAATAGTGGTCGTCGTGTATTTGTCGTTAAGGTTAAAGTACAGCCGCAGCACCCGAATAAGCTCCGTTGCATATCGCTGATCGTACTCAATAGACGGTACCGGTAGGGCTGGGGCGACAAAGTTCTTGGCAATAGTCATCTTGTGCCGTCCGGACGAGCATCTAAACGTGGGCTACCTAACTGCCACTGGACTCCAGCCGTATCCGACATAACCTTGAGCGCCATCTGACGGGCACGTGCCCGGATAAACACCTGATCTGTAAACGTATTAACTGACGCACTAACTACCCGCTGAGTGTCTGCGGTGTCGGCTTGATACGAACTGCCTGGGAAATTGCGTGGGCGGACAATAAAATCAACCTCAGGAGTGTTAGATGTGGAGCCGTTAAAGTTTACGTCCGGGATAATACGGCGGGTAAGCAGGAATCTATCGCCGTCCTGCAGATCAAAATCGTTTGACTGAATAAACGAAGTCATTGGCGACGTATCATCCTCAACCCCATCTTCGTGGTTATACAGATACCCAGTTGTTGAGTTCTGAGAGGTGGCTGCGGCCTGAGGATATTGGCGCAAGGGGGTATCAAGCCAAGCCGTGCGCTCTATGGTCCCAAAATACCACAGCTTTTCTAGATGGTTGTAAATGACGTAACGGTCATTCCAGTTAGACGACGCACTGGGATAAAACCACCAGACCTCGTTCCATTCCTCGTTTGTGCCGCAGATAATTTGTTCAGCTTGGTTAAAGTTCAAATCTTCAAAAATGTAGTTTCTAAGAGAACAAGGCAGCGTCTCAACCCGACCGCTGTATGCATAAAACTTGTCCTGCCCCATCCAATAAGTCACGCTTGATGCAGTAGCACAAGCACGGGGGGAGATAATAGATACGTTGTCAGCCAGCTCCTGCAGACCAAACACGTCGGTCGTACCCAAAAACTGCAAGGAATAGAGGTGGGTGTCCGTCCAGGTCAGAATTTCTTGACGGGTAGGAAGCGCCCGAATAATCCGTGAACCCCGAGACACCCTGATAAATCCAGCCGAGTTAGTGACTAGAGGCTCCCACTGACCGGGATTATCTTGGTCTGCCCAGCGAATAAGAAGCGGGTCAAAATCAGCAGCATTTGTACTACCAAACGGCACCGCGCCAAACGCCAACAGATGCTTATCGTTCTGAGATACCAGCAGCTGCATAATTTTTACGGGCACGTCGTTAGCGTCATAACCTTCGTTAGTTGCGTAGTCCCCTAGCGTAATTGCTCTCGTAGCCAAGGCTGTAGCTGGATCGCTAGAAGACCCACGTTCCCACCAATAACCCGCCCCGTTACGGATGTTCATAACAAGGTCGTTATCAAAATTGTCAAACCACCAATCTTGTTGAGGCAATAGAACGGGCTGTGTTGACCCGAGACCCCACTCTAAACGGCTCCAAGTGCTAGTACCCCAACCGTATCCTTCTGTAGCCGACGCATTTCCAGTGTCTATTTCGTAGTAGCCAATTACAGACGCACCACCATTTCCGGTGTCTGATGCGTTTGCAGGTACGCTAAGTGTTATGGTGTAGGCATTAGCATTTATTACCGACGCTATTTCGTGGTTTGAGTTAAGAACCGTTGCAGTAACGTTGCCACCAAGAGATGTTGCCCCACTGAAAGACACGTAGTTACCGGCCACAGCGGGTGCCGCGACATCTAAAACTGTAAGTGTTGAAGATCCACTTGAAGCCGTGAAAGTTACGTCTCCAGCAGTGGTAGTGTCCTGTAGTGGTGTGATGTCGTAGAAATATCCACCAGCCTCGATGTACGTCTTTTTGTTTGTGCCGAGCGCTAAGAAGTTATCGCTAAACGATGTGATCCAGTTCCACATCTGTCGGCACGCGCCAATAAATGCATTAGGGGTAGCTTTAACCCAACCGCCAAGTTTTTCGGGGTACCCAGAACGAAAACGGATCTTGTCGCAGTCATACCATCCACCCTCACCAGAGTAGTTAGTCTGATCTCGATTGATACCGGGTCTGAATTGGAGCTTGATAAATGGCATCGTTATTCCATAAACAGTGCAATCTCGGCTTCGCGTCGGCGTACAAGACCTTTTAGAACCTTGCCTCCAGCCTTAGACCACATCATAAACGCTTCTGCTATGCGCTCCAAGGACTCGTCACGATTGATGCGCTGCCGCACTTGTGACCGCTGAAACCCACCCAAGCCGATGTTGTAAGACAGGGCTACACAGGCATCGAACACCCGCTGGTTATTTTCCAGAGACGGCGCCAGTCTCAGCACCCCACGCTCAAACGAACCAAGCAGCTTTTTGAAGCGCCCCTCTAACTCAGACTTCTCCCAGGCCCGATTATCTTCAGGCTTTAGCGGGTAGTCCTTGCGGATCATGCCGGTGTAGCCAGCCTTGGCAATTATGGGAAATTTAATCTGGTCGTGGTACAGTACCTCACCCCAGCCGACTGTCCATAGATGCGCAGGACACAAATACGGACGGTTTCTATATCCCTCAAACTGGTGCATCACGTGGATGCCCTTGTCTGAAGTTTTCACTTTTTACCCCACTGGCGGCTTCCGAACCAGAAAGCAATAATTCCAGAAAGCAGAGCCATCTCATCTTCACTGAAAATAATATTTGATGCGGCAACAAGCTGGTCTACGGTATTAATCGTCGCGCCGTGCATAAAGATCCATATGGTCAAGGAGATATTAATTAAGACCAGTTCAAGCACAAAGATAAAGGTAACCAAAGGACGGACGATCCCGTTAAGGTTCACCACCCAAGTAGAAGCCCGCTCCATAATCTGTTTATCGTGGGCCAACGCGTTGCCCTGACGCTCTGCGTCGGTCTGCATGGCAATCTGTTCGGTCTTAATCTCTTCGATCTTTTGCTGGGCTAGAAAACCTTCTTTAGCCATGGCAAGTTCTTTTTCTGTCTGCATCGCAGCCAGCTTTAGTTCGTGCTGTTTATCCGCACGGTCTTGTAAAAATTCAAGAACCTTTGGGAGGCCAGACATTAAGAAACCAAATACAGAAGAAATTAGTGACAGCATGTCAACCTCCCATAAAAGCGTCGGACATCTCGCGGATCACGCCTGTGCCCCAAAGAATCATCGTAATAAGCAGGGCGGCACCGAAGCAGCCCCATTTCAACTGCGCCATCTTCTCACGGTCGTAGCCATCTTCGGTATACAACCGTTTATATTCGTCTTTTTGCCGAGCTTCAATTAGCTCGATTTCGTACCAAGCGTCTCTGCCCCATTTGGCAATGGCTTGTTTTTTGAGTTCTTCCCTGAGGTCCAGGGCTTCTTTGACCCGGCGATATTCGTCCACGGCATCTACAAAGGCGTAATCACCCCGCACTTGGACCTGTTTATGGCGCCAAGCTTTACGTGCGGCAAGTTCTTTTTTGCCTAGATCATTGACCTGTTGGGCTACACCTTCAAGGTCGTCTGCTAAGGATATAGCCTCGCTAAGACCCCCGATGCCAGCCTTGATTTCGCCGATAAGCGGATTCATTTACTGACCCCATGTTTTTGCTCCGGCTTTTGGCACCGAGGTAGCCCATACTGACACAGATTGCTTGGCTTGCCAAGGGCTTCCGCAGTTGGTACAGGTGCCAGTTGCTTGTTCTTCGGCGCTTACTGGATCTTGGCAGTGGGCGCAGACGACTTCGATCTCGTGCTTGCAGACCTTAACGCCGTCAACTTTTGTGGCTTCGATTAATGTTTTCATTTAGAACTCCGTCCATCCGGTTACGATGTACTTCTCGTTGCTAATTGGCGGGTTGCCGCGATGTGTATGCGTAAACCCAGCGGGCCAAACAATAAATGTCCCAGCTTTCGGCTTTACTCGCATAGGGTAGTACAAAAACTCCGTTTCCCCACCTTCTTCTACATCGTTTAAATACAATATCCAAGCATGGATTCTGTTTGATGCGTTGCGCCCACTATCTTCACAGTGCCAAACGTGGTACCCGCCACCAATTTCAGTTTTTTGTATCTTAAAATAGTAGCTAGAGTACGAACCAAACTCCTTTAAAATACTATATTGCTGTTCGTACACCGGCATCAATTCTGACCAAAGCTTTGTATTAAACGTATTAGCAGAATCGTTCAGTGGTACATATTTAATCTGGTCTGCGAAAAGCTGCATATCATCCTTGCTTATACGCTTTGCGTCTTCCGACTTCTGCCTAGTAGAACCAAGCCCAATTGAAATCATGTGTTCATATTGTTGTATCAGAGAATCGCAGTACTCTTTTGAAAATGCGTCGTTAAATATCCCTACAAAATTCTTAAACTCGTATTCCATAACTAAACTTCTCCTTTTGTAGTTACATTTTATTTTGTGAAAATATATTTATAAAAACAGTGTTGTCTTCAAGGGCTTCTATTTCATGCCATTCCCCGGCGATTAAATCCGCTGGGGTGGAGTCTTTTGTAAAAATAACTTCCTTACCTTCTTTACGCACCACGCAAGACCCCGCGCAACACAAGAAAGCATGCGCGTAAGTATGGCGGTGTTTTGGAAGTCCCTCACCCTTGTTCACGTGGTACACGTTTACTACTGCACCATCGTAAACAATCGGGTGAGTTACTTCTGCGTAAATCATAGTGGGTTAGTGCCAGATGAAGTCGGTTGGTTGTCTGCAACCGGTGGAATCCATTCGGGTTTTTTCTTAAACGTCTTACTATTTGGGTCGTAATACCAGTCGTCTGGGTTAACACTATCGTCGCACTGAATCCATAACAGACTTGGGTGAACTTCAAAAGGTGTGTTTTCTACGTCACATACCCGGGCGCCAATTTCTTCGCCGGTATTGGGGTTGAAAATTTTTTCGTTTAGATTAATAAGTGCGTTTTTCATATTAATACTCCACAAGTACCATTCCGCCAGCGCCAGCACCGCCGTTCCTGGTGCCAGGGTTAGAAAGCGCGGAGACCGCGCCGCTACCACCACAACCCTTTGTAGTTGCGGCCGTCCCGTTTGTCCCTGCGGAACCTACCCCAGATGCTGCTGCACCACCTAATAAACTAATCCCAGGGGCGGCACCGGAGGCAAAAGATCCCCCAGGGGCACCGCCAGCACCGCTATCAGTACCACCAGAACCGCCACGGCCACCAGTAATATCAAAGTTTGTAGTACCACCGGAACCAGTGCCACCGGCACCGCCACCAGCATTACTTGCGCTCCCAGTTCCCCCCGCAGAGCCTCCATTCGCTGAACAATATGCACCAAAAGAAGACGTACCCCCCGCACCGCCAACAGTGACCGCTACAGTGCCTCCGGAAGTTAGACCAGTAATCCATTCAACAGCCATTCCACCGCCACCGCCACCGCCACCTCTTCCGTAGTTACACCCATCGCTATTAGCCCCGCCGCCGTTTCCACCGCCACCAATAACCGTAACCTTAACTGCGGTTACGCCAGATGGAACAGTAAACGTACCAGATGTGTTAAACACCTCCGCTCTTGGGCCGGGTAAACCTGCACTTGCTGGGGCTGCACTAGTCCAAGTAGTTCCGTTCGACGTAAGAATGTTTCCGCTAGAACCGGGAGCAACCACTTGAACTGCGGAAGTGCCGTTGCCAAGAATGACGTTGTTTGCTGTAATGGTTGCTGCACCAGTACCACCATGAGCAACAGCAAGCGTTCCGGCGGAAATGTTTGATGCATTTAAAGCCGTGATGTTAGCACCAGAGAATGTAGCGGTATTTGATCCTGTACCGCCATTAGCAACTGGCAAAACACCTGACACATTTGACTGAAGGTTTGCATAAGTGTTCGATGTGGAACCCGTACCACCAGAGGCTATCGGCAACGCAGAGCCAAGGGTCAGTGAAGTAAGGTGAGTGACCGCAGAGACCACATCGGTTCCGTTGTTGTACAGCAAAATAGTTTTTCCAGCAGGAACAGCCACGCCAGTCTGACCTGAGACTTTGACCGTCACGGCATCAGCACAGCCGTTGTTAACTACGTACATTTTCTCGATAGCCGGAACAATCAGATCCCGTGCGCCACCGGTAGTACCGGTTAGGTTTAAACGCATATTACGAGCCGTCTGGCTTGCGTTCGTGTCAGTCAACGTTAGAGTGACGTTAGCACTTGAGAATGACACATCAGCCGATCCGGCAATGGCCTCTTCGATGGCGGTACCTAAGTTGACGTTTGTGACGTTACCCCACGTACCGGAGTTTTCACCGGTAGCCATGAGTTGGATTTTAAGATTCGAGTATGTAGATGCCATTTAATGCTCCTATGCTGCAATGGGTACCCAATCGGGCGTTTGCGATGTGTCAATGAGCCCCCAAACAAGGGGACGTGCTACTAATCCTTGGGCGGATACCCCGGTCAATGTTACTGTTGCTTTACCACTTTCGTCCACCTCTCCGAGGCCAACGGTACCAACCACTCCGGTGACGGTTACGGTGCCTTTACCACTTATTTCTACAGTTCCAAGGGCCACCGTCCCAAGAACGCCGGTAACTTCTACAGTCGCCTTGGCCCTAATAGAAACTGTTCCTATTTCACCAGAAGCGTCCAGCCCGTCAACATCTACATTTGCTTTTCCAGTTACGGTCGCATTACCAATTTCTCCAGTAGAACTCACCCCAGTAACAGACACAAACGCACCGGCACGAACCTCTTCTTGCCCAAGAGCCGTTGTTCTAACAACGCCTGTAACATCAACGTTAGCCTTACCAGAGACACTAGCGGCTCCAATTACTCCAGAAGCCTGAACTCCAGTCGGAACAACATTAACGTCCCCTGTAACTTCGGCTACGGTGCCAACTTCGCCCGTACCAACTACGCCAGAGTTTATAACTACGTAGTTTGTGGTTCTTTGTGCTACGGTGCCTAAAGATCCGACCGCTTCAACGCCGGTAACATCAAATATAGCGTCGCCGGTTACCAATACGGAACCTAATTCTGAATTTGCCTGAACACCCGTAACCGATACCGTCGCCTTGGCAATAACTTCTTCTTCACCAAGTGCGCCATCAGCCTGAAGCCCAGTAACAGAAACAAGCGCAGCCGCTCTTACTACTACATCCCCTAAAGAGCCAGCAGCAGAAACACCTGTAACATTTATGCTCTGAACTACATTTACTAAACCAACAGAACCGGCGGCCTGAACGCCCGTAACATCAACCAAAGCAGCCGCACGGGCTACTACAGAGCCCACTTCTCCGGATGCAGAAACCCCGGTTACATTTACATTTGCTTTGCCACTTGCTGCTTCAGCGCCAATTGCTCCGGACGCACTGACCCCGGTGAGCGTGACAGAGACATCAATCTGCCCGATGCCATACTCACCAAGGCCATAATTTCCTTCGTTCCAAGCGCCAGTCGCTGCCATTTACTTTTAAGCAATACGAATAATTGCGTTAGAAGCATCGTTTGCGGGGAAGATGATGGTAAAGTCGCCAGCAGTGGACGTCTTGTCGCCACCAAAGTCCAAAACGCAGACAGCAGCGTTGGTCAGCGTGGTGTTAGCAGTACCGTTTGCGGAAGGCGTGGTGTTATAAATCAGAGCGCCACGAGCCGTAACCGTTACGTTAGCAAAGGTCAGGTCCGAAAAATCGGTAAAGCCGGTACCGGCAGTTGCGTTGGTATTGGTTGCGGTAACACCGGTGTTCGTCAGAGCATTGCCACCAGCAGTGTAGTTGGTGCCGGTTGCTTCGTTAGAGGCGGTGTAGGCCGTGGTGTTTGCATCAATAGATGCAGACGAGGTGTACAGAGCAAGTTTAAACGTATCGCCAGAAGCGTTACGAAAATCGTGAACAGCCAGAAGCAGTTCAGCTTTAAACGAGGTGCACATTGCTTGAGAAATTGCCATGATTGGCTCCTTTATTCATCAAAAAGTTTTACTAACTCAGGAAACCCGGCCTTTTTAAACTTGCTCACCAAAGTGACTCGATCAGACCGAACTGCCTCTTTCATATAGAACACCAGAACCTTCCTGATGCTCTCCCTAAATGCCTCTGCCTGATCCCGTATTGCTGGGTGGGTTTGGCTTCCTACATAAATAATCTTGTCTAACGCCCGCTCGGCAACCTCTTCTGGCGTAAACCCGCGGTTTTCGGTTGTTTCTACCCGAACCTGACCACCTAAAAGAAAAGCTACTTCGTCCATCTTCATCGTACTGGGTACCTTGCCTGAGGCGTTCTGTACATATCCTGACGGTTCTTACCTTCACTGAGCTGTTTGAGCATCGCTAGGGACTCATTGTACCGGGCAATATAGTTATCCATTACATCTTTTTCGCCTTTCATGAACGTATACGCTTCCAGCAAAGAGCCGTAAAGCAATACAGAATCAAAATTATCCCCCAGCCAAGATGAACCGGCAGTAACAATAGACTGAGGATAATAGAAGTAGTGAAGCTCGACCGAGTACGCCGCATCCGGAGTAGGGCCAAGGATGTAGGAATCTTCATCAAAATAGGCGTAATGGGTTGGTTTTCCGGTTGTTGCAGGGTATGGGAACGCCTCGCGGATGTAGTTTACGTCCTTGTTTAGCAAGTATTCGTATCCGCCTGTGGTTGGGTCAATCACCGCCAAAGAGAAGTTTGCAAGCCAATCTGAAGGGGTAGACAGGTATTTATTACCTGCAGTTGTGTTTCCGATCACGTTTTTGCGCAATGCAAGAATCTGAACCGAGTTGTAAATTCTCTGTTCAGCCTGCTCAATAAACGTATTTATCTGCTCGGTGCTAGTAAAGGTGGTCGTCCCAGTACCCGCAGAATCAGTCCACGAGGTATTTGGGAAGTCGTCTTCAACGTACCCTTTAATCGTTTCGAACAGTTCGGCGTAGTTCACAACTTACCCCATCTTTTTGCTATGGCTGTTACCGCGGGTCGTGTTCTTAGTACCACGAGTCCGCTGAGTCTGCGTGTTAGGTACATTGTTGGGGTAGCCGTTGTTATTCGGCACGATGGGGATTTGTTTGACTGGCTTGTCCATTTTTAGTCCTATGAAGTTGTTACAGTTACAGTGCCAACCTGGCCCTGCGCAACCAAATTATTAACCAAACCAAAGAGGTGTAGTGGATTATTTAATCCAACAGGGTTCCAACCCCACTGGATGATCCGGCTACCACCCGATGGCGTACCATCCTTGTCTACTTCACTGCCACTACCAAACGCAATTTTCAGACCAGTTAAACCTGCTTGGTAGTACGTTGTATCGGGTCGTGGGTTCCGTAGAGCCTGTGGATCATCGACCGGGTACATCCCCAACTGCAACTGGGGCTGATCTGGTTCCCAGCAAGTCGGGCAAACAAGCAAATTGACGTTTTTGGTCTTAACTACAATTGTTTTTAACTGCTTCAATTTGTACTGAAAACCACATCTGTCACATTCTGCAATTGCCCATTTACCAGAGGCAAAATTATTAGGCATTACATGCCTCCGCCACCGATAAACATCTGTCTAGGAGCCAGACGCAAAGGCGCCTTTTCACGGTCTTCAGTAGACGCCAGGGCCCATTGTTCTTCGTACGACGCCTTCAGCATCTCAATTCTATTCTCAGAACCGGGCAATTTCATAGCCAGATAGTAAGCGAGCCCTGCCACCGAGCAGGGGAGCATCCGGAACGGGATATCTTGGGTGTTCACACCGTTGCCAGCGTCCTGAATCCGGCGCAAGCGCCAGTAGACGTAGGTGTAGTAGTTACTCTGCTCGGGAGCAGGCCAGACGTTGATTGTGGGGTTGTTAACTCCACTTGGCTCCGTAGCACCAGACTGCCGGTTAATCCAGACCTGAATCGGACGCCCTTGAGCATTCTTGTTCGGAATATTAGCGTAGGTAGAAACGCTAATACGGTTGATGTTGATATCAGTCTGGTCAATCCCAGACTGGGTACGAATCACCGAATCCAGCAGATCAATGGTATCTACAGGAAGATCATAAGTAATCTGCCCCTGGACCATGGGAATACTGCCCTGCTCAATCGTCCACAGGTTGATACCCCGGTTAGCCCACTCAATAGTAAGCAAGTTGAGGCTACGACGCGCAGTACGGAAGTCATAACCGGTACGAATCTCCGCGCCAGCACGCTCAAAGGCCTCTTCAATGAGGTTATTGAGGTCTAGGTTAAAGATCTGCGTACCAGTAGTGGTCATTTCATTCCCATTCAAACATCAAACGTACAACAAACAAATCTATTACAAAGATGGGCTTGCCGTCTTCCGGCTCTCTTTGAATCTCAACTCCTAACATTACCCCAGAGATAAAGTAGAAGGAGACCGAGAAGCCGTTCATTTTTGTTCCTTTAACGCCTCAACTTGGGCTCGCAATCTGGCAATTTCCTCGTCGCGCTCTTCTAATTTCCTAATAAGTCCCGCATTCATATCGCCCCACACAGCCGCATGAGCCATACGCTCTTTGTGGTCTTCCAGCATCACCTTAAAGAGTCTTTCAGACGCCTCAATTTGTACCTGGATAAAGTCTTTCACTTTTTAAACCCCTTCAAGGTTTGAGCCAGACGAGCACGTTGCCCCATCTTGCCGGGAGCTTTAGCGGCTGCAGCTAATTTTTTAGCTGGGATCTTCTCGCCCTTCTTGACACCAAGCGACTTCTTCAGAGCACCGGGCTTTTTAATGGCGTCTTTAATCCAGTTGCCACCAACCTTGCCGCCTTTTTTGTAGACGCCGCGGCCCTTGAGGATGTCGGCTTGGGTAACTTCGCCGTCGTTGTTTAAATCAGGAAAACTCTTAGCCATTATCTGAACCCCGCTGTTTTCTTTGCTATGGTTTTAGGTTGTGCCACGAACTGTTTACCTTTTGCTTTACCTTGTCGCTTAGCTCTAGTAGTGGCTGCATACTCTGCTGGGCTAAGAGCTTCAATTGCTGCAGAAGGAAGGTAACGCTCTCCAGTAGCTTTTGGGCCCTGAGTTGAAGGTTTTCCACTTTTAGTCCTCCATTTCTGATCTGTCCAAGCCTTTAAGGACTTTTGGGGGGCCTTCAATCTTTGTACCCCCCGCCAGACTTCTTATACTGCATAGCCAGCATTTGGCTTTTCCTCGCGGACCATTGCCCCGGAGCACCGCCTTTACCACCAGCCTTGATCTTGTTAAACAGAGCCTTGCGCATGCCGGGTTTGGTGTAATTACCTGCCTCATTGACGCGAGAAACCGAGCCACCCTCTTCATACATGGTGAACTTGTCACCATCCTTGCGAGTAGCAGACTTGGCTCTCGGCATCTTAGAGGGGTTCATAATCCCCATGCCACGGCTAGGCCTCATTTAGCAGCTCCGACCAGACTTCTTCATGTATCCGCCACCAGCCATTTTGACCTGCATACCTTTGGTTTTGCCTTTACTAGCAACACCGTCAGCAGCCTTGTGACCAGCCAGCAGGCCACCTTTAGCCATCTTAGCGTGGGCTTTAGACGCAGGAGCAGCGGCATGGGCCTTAAGAGAGGTAGCGATACCGCCCTTTTTCATGGCTTTTTTCTGCATGTCGGCCTTAGCCATACCGCGGCCTTCGGATTTCATCTCTGCCATCTCATGCTTGAGCATGGACTGAGGAGCACCTTTTTTCTTCATGAAGGAAACTTCTTTCTTCATCATGGCTTTTGATTCTTTCATTTCTCCACCTTCCTTAAATTTGCGGCCCTTATCAGCCTTAAGAAACTCCTCGCCAACAGAGCGAGGGACGCCTGCCTTCTTAGCGAAGGCTGGATTCTTTGCAACTGCAGCCATAAAATTGTGCTGCTTTTTGCTAACGCTTGGCATTACACCATCCGTCCCTTAGTTTTTCCACGCATAGCGCAACCATCAGCACGGCGAGAAGCAGACCCAACAGAACCGCCTCCAGCATATTTTTTAGCTTTAATCTCGCCACCTTTTTTAACTCCATATGGGTTTCTAGCGCGCATATCGAGGCGTTCACGAGTCATACGAGAATTAAGTTCGCCTTCGCTAAATTTACCGGTTCCGCTACCATCGTTGCCGGATTCTGAAGCTGCTGCAGCGCCAGTCTCAAATCTGTTACGGAAAGAAGGAGGCTTAATTGTGCCTGTAGTGATGTAGCGACTCGCGCCACCGGTATTGGTAGCAGGCGTTTTTTCATCAACCGTATCTCTGTCATAAGTGCTAGCATCAGCTTTAGAAGTAGGAGCGGCCTTCTTCATCATGGATTTACCGGCAGCTTTAGAAGCTTTGGCTTGACGAGCGGCTTTGGTGCGGTCCATATTAGCCAGTTCGTCGTAGTTAGACTCATCTTTGCCAAGACGAGTCTTAGCCATACCAGCCGAAGCATCGGCGGTGGTATCAACATCTTCATCTTTTTTACCCATCTTGCCTGCCAGGTAAGCAGCTGCGCCAAGACCGCCCAAAGCGGCGAGTGTTTTAAGTCCCTTAGCCATCATTTATCCTTTCGAAATAAGGCGGTCAATTTTCTCTTCGAGGCGGTTAAACCTCGCATCAATGTGCTCAGTAATTCGCTGAACTTCTTCTTTAGTAACGTGGTCACGTGCAACCTCCACTTTAGTCTGATTAAGGCTCTGCTCAATCTGATCTATTTTCTTAAATTTTTCCTGTGCCATATACCATACCAACATAAAAAATGCGGATGCTAGAGTTAACGCGGCGTTCCATACAAGAGCAAAGATATCCATTAGTTGCACTTCCATCTTTTCAGGGACTGGTTGATGCGGCTGTTTGGATCACGCTTGGTCTCCGGTTTAGCCAACTTCTTCATTCCTTCCATACGGGCACAGAATGATTTACGACGAGCAGCACGTTTACCGCTAGGGTTATCTTCCGTCACAGCAGTCTGTAGTTTACTGCCAGGATTGGCTGCGCGATAGGCCTTTACGCCTTTCTCGGTCATGCCAGCACCTTGTTTGGTAGGGCGAAAGTTGCCAGACTTAACTGAAGTCTTGATACCCATGCTTTTGCCCTTAGCCATTTAAGCCACCTTTTCTGCCGATTCAGGGACAATCATGGGGTACAGCACATCACGACCAAAGTTGCCTTCGTACTCTTGAATACCCATGTGGCCTAGGCTGATCGTAGGATCGATCCAGACCTCAAAGCCCAACTCACGGGCACGGTCGCAGAACAGGAAGTCCTCGCCCATGTAGCCTTCGTCAGTCAGCATGAAGTCAAACAAGCACGGGATCATCCGATCCGTTTTCTTATCAAAATAGGTCCACTCGGGGTGGGCCTCAGTCATCTTCGTGAACACCTCACGACGCACCATCATGAATGCCGTGGCGACACGGGTGGCTCTCACCAAACCCATGCCGTTCATCGTCAGTTCACCGTTCTCGTCGTAATCCAGGTCCGTGATATAGACCTTGTCAGTGCTACGGGTGCGGGGTACGCCTGCAACAATCCCCTTTTTCGGGTCTGTAGTCCACGCCATAAGCCGGAAAATATCTTCTGGCATGAAGTTGATATCAGAATCGATAAAGATGAGATCCGTACACTCGGACTCCAACATGTCTTTAGCAAGCAGGTTACGCGCCCTAGACACCACAGAGCAGCCGCAAATGCTGCCGATCTGGATGGTAATCCCGTGCTTAGGCGCCTCTTGGGCGAACCTAGCCAGAGATATGGCTAACTTTAAGGAGACCTTAAAGTCGTAGGCCGGAAGGCCGATGAAGAGGCTTCTTCCGGCTAAGTCGTAACCTTTTTGATTCTGCATGCATCACCCGTAGAAAATGACCATGGAGGCCGTATTAGTGACAGTCCCGTGCAAAGCACCGGTCTTACACAGCAAACCTTCACCGGGTAGCGGAATAATCGTATAGCCCGCCGTGGAACTAGCCGCCGTGTTGATGGTTGCTATGATGTCACCGCGCTATCACCCCCAAGACTAAAGCCATTATGCCCGTGCATCTCACCGGACGTATGGCACGAATGGATGCCATTCTAGAGATTGCCAACAAATACAATATTCCGATTATTGAAGATGCTGCCCAATCTATTGGTTCTAAATATCAAGGTATTCCCAGTGGAAAATGGGGTCGGGTAGGCTGTTTCTCTGCCCATCCCCTAAAAAACCTGAATGCCTGTGGTGATGCTGGTTTTCTGGTGACTGATGATGATGAAATAGATCGTCGGGTACGGCTAATGAGAAATCCTGGTCTGGTTGATCGCAACATCGTAGAACAGTTTGGCTATGTATCTCGAATGGATACTTTGCAAGCTGCTATTTTGAGTTATCGCCTAACCGAATTGAATAGTG
>OGWL01000063.1_pt1 | contig 15017 bp, 19 predicted proteins | sample 1576031 | NCBI WGS metagenome assembly OGWL01 (sample SAMN07581535, study PRJEB24739) | freshwater metagenome | place: Singapore | collected 2015-01
GTTTCCCAGTCACGATAATGGCGCGTGGATGATGATGCTATCCCTGAGCCAAACGTGCTTGAGGTCTTGCTAGCGCACACAGGGCCAACGGTTGGCGGTGTTGGTGGCTCAGTGCTCATGCCGCCCAATTATTTTGAGGGTGCAAATCCTACAGGCAAGATTGATGCGATTGATCACGAGCCAAATCCACAATGGCAGATAATCAGCAAAGTTAAGCATGTGGATCATTTGCACTGCAGCTTTTTGTACCGCGCAGGCATTTATGACTACAACCTAGGTCTGTCTCGGGTCGCTCACCGCGAGGAAACGCTTTTCAGCTTTGGCTTGAAGCAAAAGGGCTATGACTTGTTGGTGGTGCCTAACGCAGTAACCTGGCATCTTAAAGCGCCGTCTGGCGGCATCCGCATGGAAGCCAAAGAAGAGATGTTTGCGCATGACGAGCAGATCTTCCGCAACACGCTAGCGCACAAGAACCATACGATTGTGGTACTCAACAACGGCATGGGTGATCACATTGTGTTTACGCATGTCCTACCTGAAATCAAGAACCCGCTCGTGTTTGGCTGCTACCCAGAAATCGTGCCGTGCCGATCCGTCGCAGAAGCGCAGCACCTGTTTGGTGACATCGAGATGTATAACATCTATGCCAAGATGGACCGCTGGAAGTGGAAGACAAGCTTGGAAGGTGCTTACAGGAAGATGTACCTATGATTTTGATCGCGCCATTTGCTAAGAAGCTCAACAACGGCAAGAGGAATCCCAAGGACTATCCGTATTGGGAAGCCTTGATCCCGCACTTGCCTGGTCCGGTTATTCAGGTGGGTGTTGAGGGCGAGCAACAGTTGGTGCCAGACTTCCGCAAGAGCCTGCCTATTCAAGCGGTCAGGCAACTGATGAGGCAGTGTACGACGTGGATTTCGTGTGATAGTTTCCTGCAGCATTTAGGGTGGGATGAGGGCAAGCCAGGCATTGTGCTTTGGTCAGTTTCGGACCCGCAGATCTTTGGCCACCCAGAAAACATCAACCTGCTCAAGGACCGCGCCAATCTCGCTCAGAATCAGTTTTTATGGTGGGAGTGCTATGAGCATGACCCCAACAAATTTGTCGCGCCAGAAGTCGTTTTAGATGCCCTAAAAGGGCTTTTGCACTTAGACAAGGCAGCTTAAAATGATGCATACCGTTTCGCGGAGATAGACATGCCAGCAACCAATTACACGCCAATTTTGTTGTACCGCAGCGGGACCGCCTCAACAGCGCCAGTTGCAGGCAACTTAAATTCTGGTGAACTTGCTATCAATTACAACGATGGTTTGTTGTATTACAAAGATAGTGGCAACGCAGTTCAAATTATTGGACGCAAGAACCCTGGTTACCTCAACATCCCCCAATCAGGATCAGCCAAAACTACTTCTTATCAACTGGCCACGACAGATGTTGGTGAGTTCATTGAAGTGGGTTCAGGCGGCTCAATCACAATCCCTGACGCTACGTTTTCTGCTGGCGATGCCATACTGATCTTCAACAATACCTCTGGTGGCATTACGATTACTTGCACGATCACAACCGCGTATATTGCAGGGACAGATACGGATAAGGCTACAGTAACATTGGCTACGCGTGGTATTGCTAGCATCTTGTTTGCGTCGGGTACGGTTTGCGTTATTACAGGCAATGTGAGCTAAGTCATGCCGATTGTTCTCAAGGATCGGGTTAAGACCACGACCACGACGACGGGTACGGGTACGCTTACGCTGAGTACGGCGGCAACGGGGTATCAAGCCTTTTCTGCTATTGGTGACGGCAACCAGACCTACTACCTGATTACGGATGGAACCAATTGGGAGTCGGGTCTTGGTACTTACACAACGTCAGGTACAACCCTCAGCCGCGATCAAGTCTTTGAGTCAAGCAACAGCGATGCCTTAGTTAACTGGGGTGCGGGAACCAAGGATGTGTTTTGTGGCTGGCCTTCTGCCGCTACTTATGGCGGGGTTCCGAGTGCTGATAACAGCAGTATTGGCACGGATCTATCAGGATGGTCAGCTTTCCAAGCGTCGCTACAGAATGGCGTGAATGGCGATGTAGCTTATGGAAACAATAGTACGAATGGGATTGTTAGTACGTACAGCTTGGTTTATACAACAAGTGGTGCATATTATGGCGGAGTATTAGCCCCTAATGGTGATATACATTTTGTTCCTAATAATACACCAGTAGGACAAAAAATCTCTGCTGCTGGCGTAGTTTCTACTTATTCATTAGTTTATACATTCGGAAGTAATACATACTCTGGCGGTGTATTAGCCCCTAATGGAGATATACATTTTGTTCCAGGTAGTGCACCAGTAGGCCAAAAAATCTCCTCTGCTGGTGTAGTTTCTACTTATTCACTTGTTTACACAACAGGTAGTGCATATCAAGGCGGTGTCTTAGCATCTAATGGTGACATACATTTTGTTCCTTCCGATGCAAACAGAGGACAAAAAATATCATCTGCGGGAGTTGTATCAACTTATTCACTTGTTTATACAGTAGGTAATGCATACGTTGGCGGGGTTTTAGCTCCTAATGGTGATATACATTTTGTTCCTCGTGCTGCAGCAGTAGGTCAAAAAATATCTGCTGCTAGTGTAGTTTCTACTTATTCACTTGTTTATACAACGAGTGCTGCATACTTTGGCGGTGTATTAGCTCTTAATGGTGATATACATTTTATTCCACTTAGTGCAAACAGAGGACAAAAAATATCCGCTGCTGGTGTTGTATCAACTTATTCACTTGTTTATACAAGAAGTAGTGCATACACTGGCGGCGTATTAGCACCCAATGGCGATATACATTTTGTTCCTTATGTTGCAGCAGTAGGCCAAAAAATATCCTCTGCTGGAGTTGTATCGACTTATTCACTAGTTTATACAGTAAGTAGTGCATACACTGGCGGTGTATTAGCCCCTAATGGCGATATAAATTTTGTTCCTTATGATGCAAACAGAGGCCAAAAAATCTCCACCAATCCCGGCGCACCATTAGGTTTAGGTGTGTGCCTTAGTTCGTTCCTTAATAAGTTCTAGCCATGACATTTGTCGTCCGTGATCGTATCAAAGTAACGTCAACCTCAACGGGTACGGGAACCTTTACGCTTGGGCTGGCGGCGCTTGGCTATCAAGATTTCACGCCCATCGGCAACGGCAACCAGACGTACTACACCATCACCAACAACATTGATTGGGAAGTTGGGATCGGCACTTACACCTCATCGGGTACGACACTCAGCCGCGATCAGGTGCTAGCCTCATCCAACAGCGGTGCTTTGGTAAATTGGGGTGGTGGGGGAAAGGTAGTCTTCGTACCCTTCCCTGCCATGTCAGCCCAAGGATCGGCCCCGACAGGGGACAACAGCAGCATTGGCACTGACCAAGTAGCGTTCCAGAACTTCCAGAGGAATCTGTACAAGAGCGTGAATGGTGGCGTGGCGTTCAACAACAACGGCACGAATGGGGTGGTAAGTACGTACAGCTTGGTTTATACAGCAAGTTTTGCATACAATGGCGGAGTATTAGCCCCTAATGGTGATATACATTTTATCCCTCGTGATGCAGAAGTAGGCCAAAAAATATCTGCTGCTGGCGTGGTTTCTACCTATTCACTTGTTTATACAGCAAGTGATGCATACTTTGGAGGTGTTTTAGCACCTAATGGGGATATACATTTTATCCCTCGTTCTGCAAACAGAGGACAAAAAATATCTGCTGCCGGTGTTGTGTCTACTTATTCTCTAGTTTATACAACAACTGGCGCATACCAAGGCGGTGTTTTAGCCCCCAATGGCGATATACATTTTGTTCCCTTTGCTGCAAACCTAGGACAAAAAATATCCTCTGCTGGAGTTGTATCAACTTATTTACTTGTTTATACAATAAATCAAGCATACGCTGGCGGAGTATTAGCCCCTAATGGGGACATACATTTTGTTCCTAATTTTGCAAACAGAGGACAAAAAATATCTGCTGCTGGAGTCGTTTCTACTTATTCTCTAGTTTATACAACAACTGGCGCATACCAAGGCGGTGTATTAACCCCTAATGGTAATATACATTTTGTTCCTTATAATGCGGCAGTAGGTCAAAAAATATCTTCTGCTGGCGTGGTCTCTACTTACTCACTTGTTTATACAGCAGGTACTGCATACATTGGCGGTGTATTAGCTCCTAACGGTGATATACATTTTGTTCCTTATTTTGCAGACAGAGGCCAAAAAATATCCTCTGCTGGCGTAGTTTCTACTTATTCATTAGTTTATGTAGGAACTGCTGTATACATTGGCGGTGTATTAGCACCTAACGGTGATATACATTTTGTTCCTTATTTTGCAGACAGAGGCCAAAAAATCTCCACCTGCCCGGCCATTCCATTAGGCATTGACTCCTGCCTGAGTTCTTACCTTAATAAGTTCTAGCCATGCCAATAGTCATCAAAGATAGGGTCAAATCCACGACCACAACGACGGGGACGGGAACTTACACGCTTGGCGCTGCGGCTACAGGCTTTCAAGCCTTCTCTGTGATTGGCGACACCAACCAGACGTACTACGCTTGTACAGACGGAACCAACTGGGAATTAGGCTTAGGGACGTATACAAGCTCAGGCACGACCCTATCCCGCGACACGATCCTTGCTTCATCCAACAGTGGCAGTGCTGTGAATTGGAGTGCGGGAACCAAGGACATTTACGTTACCTACCCTGCTGAGTACACGGCTGGAGCCGTACCCAAGTCAGATACGAGTGCGATTGGCACGGACCTTGTGGCGTGGAACAACCTGAAGAAGATCTTGGATCTTGGCGTGCAAGATGGCGTGCCGTATGCCAATAATAGTACGAATGGTATGGTGAGTACTTATAGCTTGGTTTATACGACAAGTGACGCATACCAAGGCGGTGTATTAGCTTCTAATGGAGATATACATTTTGTTCCTTACGGTGTAAACAGGGGTCAAAAAATATCCGCTGCTGGCGTAGTTTCTACTTATTCCTTGATCTATACATCAGGCGGTTCATACATTGGCGGTGTATTAGCACCTAACGGCGATATACATTTTGTTCCAGCTTTTGGAAACAGGGGTCAAAAAATATCTGCTTCAGGTGTTGTGTCTACTTATTCATTAGTTTATACAGTAAATTTTGCATACACTGGTGGCGTATTAGCCCCTAATGGTGACATTCACTTTGTTCCTTTTAATGCAGCAGTAGGCCAAAAAATATCTGCTGCTGGAGTAGTTAGTACTTATTCACTTGTTTACACGGCAGCATCTGCGTATGCAGGTGGCGTTTTAGCACCTAATGGCGATATACATTTTGTTCCTTACGGTGTAAACAGGGGTCAAAAAATATCCGCTGCTGGCGTAGTTTCTACTTATTCTTTGATTTATACAAGTGCTGCATATGCTGGCGGCGTTCTAGCGCCCAATGGTGATATACATTTTATTCCTCGTAATGCAGCGGTAGGACAAAAAATCTCATCTGCTGGTGTAGTTTCTACTTATTCATTAGTTTATACCGCAAGTGGTGCATACCAAGGCGGTGTATTAGCCCCCAATGGTGACATTCATTTTGTTCCTTATAGTGCAAACAGAGGACAAAAAATATCCGCTGCTGGTGTAGTAAGTACTTACTCACTTGTTTATACAACAACAACTTCATACATTGGAGGCGTACTGGCCTCTAATGGGGATATATATTTAATACCGTTTAATGCAGTTCGAGGCCAAAAAATCTCCACTAACGCTACACTGCCGATAGGCGTTTGCCTATCATCTTTTTTCAATAAATTCTAGGAGGATTTGTGTATAGCCGCGACAAGATCATTGCAACCATGCAAGAAATTTATGATGAGTCTAAGTCCATTGCACCCTATGTGGTCATTGCACAGCCTCGTCGCAACCTTGAAGAAACAGCCGCACAAAACTTTGATGGCTACGAAGGATTGCATATTGATCTCTTAGGCTTTTCTCACGGCTTTTGCAACATCGGCGGTGAGAAGGTAGACGTTGCTCGCAATTACCTGATCGAGCAAGCACTTCAATCAGGTGCCAAGTACTTGTTTTTTGTGGGTGAAGACACGGTCATCCCCTACGATGGCTTTAAGGTCTTGCACGAAACCGCAGAGAAGAATCCGGGCTGTATCGTCACAGGCGTCTACTACATCAAATGCTCTGATGCGATGATTATGGTGCGCAACGGGAACTGGATTACCATCCCCAATGTTGATCCCGGACAGCTTATTGACGCTTGGCAGACGGGCATGGATGCCATGCTGATTCCCATTGAGATCCTGCGCCAAATGAAAGAAGAAGCGCCTGATCTGCCGTTTTGCTGTATCGGTAACAACGTAGACGGTCCCAAGGGTGTAATCCCCTTCATCGGCGAAGATAACTTCTTTGTCCACCGCATCCACAAGCGCGGCACAAAACTGCTCGTCAACACTGACGTTCAATGTCTGCACATGGACTTGGCATCGGGCATGTATACCGCACACCCGTCAGTCAACCTGAAGAACTACTATACCAACATCAAGCCCACAAGACCACTGACGCTTGACGACAAAGATTTTATTGATCGTCGCTGGCATGATCGCTTGCCTGAAGGCTCAGGTGTAAAGCCTAAGTATGCAGGCATCATCAATCGTCTCATCGAAGAAGGCCAGCCCATCAAGTTCAACATGGGTTGCGGCACAGACCGGCGCGATGGTTATATTGGCATTGACAAGCACAGTGACCGTGCTGACATTCGCATGGATTTGTTTGAGGTGGACCTGCCTGAGAATTGCGCGGATGAGATTCTTGCCAATCATGTGATTGAGCATCTACCCCAGCATCGTGCGCCAGAGATCTTGACTAAGTGGCTTAAGACCTTAAAGCCTGGAGCGAAGTTTGTTTCTGAGCAGCCAGATCTTGCCGAGCTTTGTAAAGATTACTTGACGCAAGAAGGTGTAGAGCAGCACGCTACAGCAATGGCAATTTACGGCGCTGCGGTAGAAAACCCTGATGATCCTGAGATCAAGGAAAAGGGTGCTTTATCACCGCATCTTTGGGGCTATACACCCAAAACCTTATCGGACTTGTGCGAGGCAGTGGGGTTCAAGGATATTCAGATCCTGCCAGCAACAGGGCCGCATCCCGGCAAAAACTTCAGACTTGAGGCAATCAAATGAGCATTTCACTTGAAGGCTTGGCAACTCCCGGCGGGGATGAGAACCGCGCCTTGGCATATATCAAGGTTGAGCATAATGGCTTAACGTATGACTGGCAGACGTTTGTGCCGCCTAATACTGATCTGACAACCTTCATGGCTCAGTCAGAGGCTGCAATCAAAGCACAGATTGATGCTAAGGAAGCAGCATGGGCAGCATTGACACCCAAGACGCGGGAAGTGACCAATCCCATCACGGGCGAGACGACTACGGTGCCGATAGAAAAGTCAGAGATCGTGCGGCCTGATATGCCTGATTACTACGCCAAGCGCCGTGCTGAGTATCCAACCATTGGCGATCAACTGGATGCCTTGTGGAAGGGCGGTGAGGCGCAAGCCAACATGTTTGATGCAATCGCTGCGGTTAAAGCCAAATATCCCAAGGAGTAAATTATGGCTGGCATCGTCATTATGTTTTTTGGTGGCGGCGGTGTCATTGTCGTCATTCCTGACGGCTCGTTTTCTGGTTCTCCGATGATGGATACGCCTTTTGGTGGTTAATCATGAGCGACGATCTGGATAAGCGCCTCTCTGTCCACGAGGCTATTTGTGCCACGCGATACGAGAATATTGAGAAGCGCTTAAACGACGGCAGCAGGCGTATGCGCCACATTGAGTGGCTGCTTTACATCGTAATTGCTGCGGTCCTTCTTGGGCCAGGCGTCGCTGCGACGTTTGTCAAAAAACTGTTAGGCATATGAAAATATTGCTGATTGGCGATCAGTGCGAGGACATATACCAGTACGGCATAGTCACGCGAATCAGCCCTGAAGCTCCGGTGCCAGTGTTCATGCACCAATATCAAGAGTCGAGGCCTGGCATGGCCAAGAACGTAGCCGCTAATTTGATGGCTATGGGCGCAACAGTTCACAGTATATTTGGCGCTAACCAATCACAAAAAACGCGCATCATTGACACAAGGTCTAAGCAACATTTGTTGAGAATTGACCGGGACGTGGCATCACCAGTTATTGATTTAGGTGACTTAGACTTGTCGGATTACAAAGCTGTAGTCATCAGTGATTACAACAAAGGATCTGTAAGCACAAAGCTAATCAATGAAATAAGATTCAAATTTGTCGGTCCAATATTTTTGGATACGAAGAAGACGGAGTTGCATCCATTTACCAACATCTGGATCAAGATCAATGAGCAAGAGCACGAGAAGCTTACAAGTAAAAACAATCAATTGATTGTGACGCTGGGCGATCGTGGCGCTCAATATCAAGGCGAGTTATTTCCAACTAAAACTGTTGAAGTGGTTGATGTGACCGGGGCCGGGGATACGTTTCTAGCAGCCCTAGCTTATGAGTTTTGCAGGACCGCATCGATTGTGAATGCAATCCAATTTGCCAACGCTGCTGCTAGCGTTACCGTGCAGAAGAACGGGGTGTACGCGCCAAGTTGGAAGCAAATTATGGTTGCGATGACGTCATGAAGATTTTGGTTACAGGGCATCGAGGCTTTATTGGCTCTCACACATTCGCAAGATTGTCGCAACGTCATGATGTGACGGGTTTAGAGCTTGGCGATCCATGGCCAGTGATTAATGGGTTTGACTGGGTCATTCACTTGGGGGCTACGAGTTCAACCACGGAAAGACGCGTTGAGTGGCTAATGCAAAACAATTATGACTTCTCGGTGGCTTTGCTTGACGAGTGTCATCAGCACGGTGTAAACCTTCAGTTTGCATCGTCTGCTTCAATTTATGGCTTGGGGACGGATTTTCGAGAGGACGCGCCTCCTGATCCAAGATCGCCTTATGCTTGGTCAAAGTATTTGGTTGAGCGTTATGCTTCACGCAGTGGTTACGACAAAGACATCAGCGTGCAATGCTTGCGGTTTTTTAATGTGCATGGTCCCAATGAAGACCATAAAGGCAACCAGGCAAGCCCACATACTCAGTTCCCCAAGCAAGTGGCGAGTCGTGGCTACATTGAGCTTTTTGCCCCGATGGGGGCATACAAGCGAGACTTCATCCACGTAGATCAAGTTGTGGACTACCAGATACAGTTTTTGCAAGTTAAAGAGAGCGGCGTGTGGAACATTGGCACGGGCACTGCGACAAGCTTTTTAGAAGTTGCGCAGCAATGTGGTGATGACATCCGTGAGGTGCCGATGCCAGAAGCGTTGCGGCCGCAGTATCAAGCATATACCTGTGCGGATATGAGCAAAACGCGTAACACTTTGCAGGCAGTGCGATCAAGTTAAAGGATATGACATGGCATGGTCAGACGTTCTTAAAGCGGTAATCCCAATCGTAGTGGCTGCTTTGGCGTGGTTGCTTGGACAGGTGGCTTCATTTTCAGAACGCCTCACCAAAATTGAGGGACAGATGCCTGCTTTGATTACCAAAGAGGGTACGCCAACAGACTCACCGATTAGTGCCGAAAGACGCGCTATTCAGAAAGAGCAGTTGATGACTCACATCAATGAGCTTCAGGTCAAAGTACGACTGCTTGAAGAGCGTGAAAAAATGGCAAAAGGGAGCAGGTAATGTTTGAACTACTGGGTGGTGGTTTGCTTGGCTCAATATTTGGCGGCTTATTCAGGCTCGCCCCAGAAGTGCTTAAGTTTTTGGACAAGAAAAACGAACGCGCTCACGAACTCAACATGTTTCAACTGCAGACCGACCTTGAAAAAATGCGGGGCGAGTTTCGTGTGGAGGAAAAATATGTTGACTACAGCATTCAGCAGATGGACACGATTAAGGCGGCGTTTAAGGAGCAGGCTGCCACTGCTAAGGAGGCCGGCTGGCTCGCTAGTTTTATCACTGCTATTACCCGTCCGGGCCTTACTTGGATTGCTTTTGCTGTGTACGTGGCTGTCAAAGCAGCCGGCTTGACCATAGCATTCCAAAGCAACGCAAACTGGGCAGAAGTTTTAACCAAGTCCTACGACGAGGATGACTTTGCCATGCTCAATATGATGCTCACGTTTTGGTTTGTTGGCCGAAGCATTGAGAAGTACAACAAGTCGTGAATGAGGCCAAACAGCTTTGTAAGGATGTACTTATTAAGCCCTTTGAGGGGCTTGCAAAGCGTTTGCCTGATGGTCGCGTAACTTCATACCCAGACCCAGGAACCAAGGGTCATCCGTGGACGATTGGCTGGGGCGCAACTGGCCCGGATATTCAGCCTGGCACGATATGGACGATGGCTCAGTGTGAGGACGCGTTGAATCATCATATTGATTATTTTGTGAATGGCTTACTCAAGTTCTCACCTAGCGTGGCTAATGCGCTGCCTAGGCGAGTTGCGGCGGTGACAAGCTGGGTGTACAACTGCGGGCTAGGAAATTACCGCGTAAGCACGTTTAAAAAGCGCGTAGACGCCGATGATTGGGGTGGTGCCGCAGAAGAGTGCATGAAGTGGAATAAAGCGGCTGGACGCGTATTACCAGGCCTTACAAGACGGAGGGCGGCGGAAGCTGCATTAATGCGATGAGTTCAGCAACCAAGTCAGATCCGACCAAATGGAAGCGCATTGTTGCCTCAGTCAAAGCTTCAGGCAAAGGTGGCAACCCTGGCCAGTGGAGCGCCCGCAAAGCGCAGCTAGCAACCCAGAAATATAAAGCTTCGGGCGGGGGTTACAAAGGACCGAAAAAAGCGGATAATTCGCTCTCAAAATGGACCAAGGAAGATTGGGGCACGCGTAGTGGCAAGCCCAGCACTCAAGGTCCAAAAGCAACCGGCGAGCGTTACTTGCCGAAAGCGGCACGAGAGAAGTTAACACCTTCTGAATACGCGGCAACCACGCGAGCCAAGCGTGAAGGAATGAGGCAAGGCAAGCAATTTGTGCCCCAGCCTGAATCGATCAAGAAGAAGGTGTGGTGATGCCAGCATATGCAATGACCTACGACAACCTGGTACTAGACATCCAGCAGTATCTAGAGCGCACTGATACAGCGACGGTTGACCGCATACCTACTTTTATTGGTTTGGCCGAGCAAGTCATTGCAAGCCAGATTAAGTTCCTAGGCAATCTCACCGTGCAAGCAAGCACGATGACCGCGGCCAATCCGATTATTGACAAGCCAGCGCGATGGCACAAAACAGTGTCGATGAACATCACAGTGGCCGGCAAACGCTATCCAGTATTGCTACGAAAGTATGAGTACCTGCGCGAGTATTGGCCTGATCCCACACAGACGGGTATACCGAAGTTTTACTGCGATTACGACTATACGCACTGGTTTATAGCGCCGACGCCAACACTGGCTTACAACTTTGAGGTGCTGTACTACGAGCGTGTAGCGCCGCTTGATTCAGCCAATCAAACTAACTGGTTCACGGTTTATGCGCCCCAGGCATTGTTGTATGGCTCCCTGCTGCAGGCAATGCCATTCCTGAAAAATGATGAGCGCACGCCTGTGTGGCAGGCGCAGTATGACGCCATCATGCAAACCCTTATGGCCGAGGATAAGCTGCGTATTGCTGATCGCCAAGCCATTGCTGCGGATAGTTAATTATGAGCTATACAAGTCCATTCACGGGTGATGTCGTCCTTCCTACGGACGTTTCTTACGAGTCCATCACATTAACGGCCAACCTACAACTAGTTTGGCCAATTAATGGCAACTTAAGCACAGAGACGCCAGCAGCAAGAATTATGGATGTTTCTGCTTCAAGCGCTGGGCTTGAACTGCGGATGCCACCTGCTAATCAAGTTTCAACAGGCCAAGATGCGCTGATTAAAAACACAGGCGCAAACACGTTTACCGTCAAAACATACGGTGGCGCGGGAACAATTATTTCAATTGCTTCTGGCGAAGCCAAATATATCTATCTGACCAACAACAGCACAACGACGGGCACATGGGCAAATTTTAGTTTTGGCACGGGCACTTCGTCGGCAGATGCTGCAACGCTTGCCGGCGCGGGTTTATTGGCGTCAGGGTTAACGCTAAACCAAAGCCATCCTGTTGTTTCAATTGTGGCAAGTCAGTCATTTGTTGATGGCGATCGCGCCAAGACTTATGTATGGGGTGGCGGCGCAACGACGGTCACGTTGCCATCGGCGGTTACGGTTGGCAGTTCTTGGTTTATGTTGCTTAAGAACAATGGCACGGGCACTTTGACGCTTGATGCGCCAGGCTCGCAAACCATTGATGGCGCTTTAACAAAAGCATTTGCGCCTAATGAGTCCGCGTTTATTGTGTCTACAGGTACGGAGTTTGTCACTGTTGGCTACGGCGTAAGCACGCAATTTGAATTTGGCGTATTGACAAAAACAGTGACGGGTGGTGACTACGTGTTGACGGCAAATGAAGCCGCCAACACCATCATGATTTTTAATGGCACGCTTTCCACCGCGGTAAATATTATTGTGCCGCCAGTTGTAAATTTTTATGTTATTAGTAATCAAACGACCGCCGGCGGTAATACACTGACAATTAAAACGGCTGCAGTTGGCGCAAACACGGCTACCGTACCAGCTTCTGGTCAGGCGACAGTATTCTGTGATGGCACGAACATTCTCAATGCAAACACAACGCAGGCCGGAGGAACATCGTTCAGTCTTGTGAACGGATCTGCTGGTAGCCCATCGCTCAACTTTGGTTCAGAAACCAACACGGGTATCTACAGGCCTGGCGCTGGGCGTTTTGGCATCTCAATCTTAGGCAACTTGGTCGCTGATGTTGACGCTAATGGAATTAATGTGACTGGTGATGTTAATGCGACAGATGACGTAACAGGTATAGATGCGGCATTTACAGGAACGGGCAATTTTCAAGGCGGCATCAGTGGGGGCACCTTCTGATGACAAAGAAGGTCTTTGCGCTTGATACCAGGCCCGGCATTCAGCGGGACGGGACAATTTTTGACAAAGAATTTTATACTGACGGGCGCTGGGTGCGGTTTCAGAAGTTTGGTGGCGACTTGGCTCGCCCAAGAAAAATGGGTGGCTATCGTGAGATTGTGAACACTCTTGCCGGGCCATCTCGAGGTGTGTTTGTTGTTGTAAGAAGTCAATACAACAACGTCTACAGCGGATACAACGATGGCTTGCAAGTTGTGCCCGTCAACAACAATGGCGTTGGCTCAGGCTTGCAAGATTACAAGTTTGGCGGGCCAGTTCTAACCGTAAGCATTTTAGATGGCGGCACGGGTTACACCAACGCAACGTATACGAACGTGCCGCTGGTTTACAGCACATCAGGAACTGGATTAGGCGCACGAGCTACTGTCGTTGTTGCTGGCGGTGCAATCACATCGGTCACCATCACGGGCGGTGGTGTAAGGTACGTTAAAGACGATTTGTTAACTGCAGCAGATGCAAATCTTGGCGGGGGCGGCGGCAGCGGCTTGATATTGCAAGTGGCCACGATTGATTCGCCATTTATAGCGTCGGATCTAAACTCGTGGCAATTTGATACGTTCACAGATACGGTGGGCTATCAGGACAATTTGCTGCTTGCACATCCTTCGCAGGATTTGCAAGACATTGACAACGAGACTAATACGCGTTTGCTGTGCGGCCCTCTATTAGGAACAGTGCTGTGGGCTGCAGGCTTATTTGCCGTGGACAGTTGTGTTGTTGCAAATGGTTCATCAATTGTAACGCTAGCCACAATCAATCAGAGAATTGCAGCAGGCCAACGTGTGAAGGGTTATGGTATTCCAGCTAATACTTTTGTTGGCTCAATTGTTAGTACGACCATTACTTTGGTTGATGCAAACGGAGCCGCGGTAAATGCGACGGCCTCAAGTACAACCACTTTGACATTCGACAATCAGATCAGCATTTCAGGCGGTGTGGTATCACTGCATCCGTATGTGTTTGTATATGGCAATGATGGGCTCATTCAAAATTGTTCTGCTGGCGACATTGATGATTGGGCATCAGCAGACGCTAATCGGGTCAATGCAGCCACAGGAAAGATCCTACAGGGCTTGCCAGTCCGCGGTGGATCTAATGCTCCAGCGGGTTTATTTTGGTCGCTTGATAGCCTTGTACGCGTGTCCTTTGCGCCGCAATCACTGGGCGTACCGGGCACTGCAAACTTTGCAGCGACTACGTACTGGCGCTATGACATCATTACAAGCCAGTCATCGTTCTTGTCATCATCGGGCGTGATTGAGTATGACGGCATTTACTTTTGGACAGGCGTTGATCGATTCTTGCTTTACAACGGCGTGACCAAAGAAATTCCCAATACGTTTAATCAAAACTACTTTTTTGATAACTTGAACTACACCCAGCGGCAAAAGGTATGGGCTACAAAAGTACCGCGCTTCGGTGAGGTGTGGTGGTTTTATCCGCGTGGTGATGCAACAGAATGTACCGATGCGGTAATCTACAACATCAGAGATAACACTTGGTATGACACAGGCGAAGCGCTCGGTGCGCAACGATCTGCGGGCTATTTTTCACAAGTGTTTCGTTTTCCTGTGCAGGCCGGCTATGAAGTTAACACTGCAGATGCCATCAACAACGTAAGCATTACAGATGCGGGCTCTGGTTATGCGGACGATACCTACAGTTACCAGGATCTTACGGGTGGCACAGGAACTGGCGCAAATGCCACGATCCGATGTGGTGAAATAACTTTCAATTGCAAGCACATTGACGCCTTGAATTTCATCCTTACCAATTTCATGCTGCCACAGCGAAACTTGTTGCATCAACGAATCAACAGTTACTTCAAAATCAACGCCTCCACCATCAAGCGTTGCGGTCAGCGTATCACCTACGGTATACCCACTTCCTCGGTCATTGATGACAATGCTTACTGCAGAACCATTGATTAGTTATCGTGACTGGGAAAC
>OGWL01000065.1_pt1 | contig 14895 bp, 15 predicted proteins | sample 1576031 | NCBI WGS metagenome assembly OGWL01 (sample SAMN07581535, study PRJEB24739) | freshwater metagenome | place: Singapore | collected 2015-01
GTTTCCCAGTCACGATAGAATCCAGCTCAATTACAAAAAGCTCTTACTGATTATCTTCCAGAAGGAAAAACTCATTGGGCAAAATATGTTGTTGCTCTAAAAGATATTTATGCAGCACAATTGGAGATCTTCAACATCTGGAATTGTAACAGTTATAGCAGTAACAACCGCTTTTGTGATTCATGGTGATAATTCTATTGTTTCTTTTTTACCAGATAAATTAGAAGAATACATAGTTGGTTTTGCTAAATTAATTGCTGTTGTTAGTGGAGTGGTCTTTGCTCTTACTGTCAAAGATAGTCATGTAACAGGAGGTAATATACCTCAAACAGCAGAAGCAGAAAAGAGAATAGAAAAAAACCTAGCTGAAAAAGCTGGAAAGAAAAATATATGAATAAATTACAATTAGCCGCAGTTGCTCTTTTGAGCTTGTTTATGGTTGGTTGCTCTACAACAAATGTTGGCGGAGACAATCAAGTTGGTGGAACCACAGGAGTAGAGAATGCTCTACCTTATATCAAACCAGCAGTTATTCTTGCTTGCACAGTAGTATTAGAGCAAGCTCTTTCACCAGAAGATAGAGTTGAGAAAGCTAAAATGATTAATAATGTAGCAACAGTAGTACAAGCTCTTACAGTTGGTCAAACTCCGACTCCAGATCAATTACAAAAAGCTCTTACTGATTATCTTCCAGAAGGAAAAACTCATTGGGCAAAATATGTTGTTGCTCTAAAAGATATTTATGCAGCACAATTTGCAAGATTAAACGGAGACGCTGCTCTTGCTGTAAAAGTTCTTAATGCAATCGCCGCAGGTTGCAAAGATGCTACAGAAGAATACGTAGATTAAAGTGACTGAATTCCTCGGCGCAGTTGTTAGACTTGTTGGAGGAATATTTGATGCTATCAATAATGTTTTTGGCGCAAAAAACACCAAAGAAATGAAAGAGCGTCAGCAAGCTCAAAAAGAAGTTGATCATCAAAGTGAAATAGAAAAAGCAGTACAGGAGAAAGATCTTGAAAAGATTCGCAAGCATATTGGCTCTTAATTTTTTATTTGTTGGTTGCGCTACAATAACTCCAGATAAAATACAAGACTCTACAGCATCTTATGATGCTTCTACTCCAGTTAATTACAATAAAGACAACGGCGGATTAATTGCTATTCTTGAAGATGGCGCAGTAATTACTCGTCAAGCAAAAGACCGCTATAATAAATTAATAGAAATGTATAGAATAAAATTTAAAAAAGAAAAAGCTATTGAACTTGTCGAGAATGCTGGGATACAACCATACAAAGATCGTTATGGAAATGATCTATTTTTAATTGATAATGAGCATCTTGTTTATTTTGGTGTTATGAACTCTTGGCTAAAAGAAAAAGTCCCAGCAGATAATATCATAGATAAAACAATAGATAAAATTAATAATTAATGTTAAACGATAAATCTTTAAAACTCATATTTGATTTTGAAGTTGGTGGTGGCGAAAATTATTATAATAAATTTTTAAAAAATCCAACTTGGCCAGGAGAGCAGAGCGGAGTTACAATTGGCGTCGGTTATGATGTTGGGTATGTAAATAAGACTGAATTCACTAACGATTGGAAAGATCTTCCTAAAGAAACTTTTGACCGATTATATCGTGTTGTTGGGGTTAAAGGCTATCAAACAAAAGAATTAGCTCGAAGATTAAAAGATATAACTATACCTTGGGAATTATCAGTAAAAGTATTCATGAATAAAACAGTAAAGAAATTTTATGATCTTACCTGCGCAACTTTTCCTAATTTTGATAAACTCCCAGAAGACGCAAAAGGCGGATTAGTTAGTCTTGTATTTAATAGGGGAGCAGCATTAGAAGGAGATCGTCGCCGAGAGATGAAAGCTATTCGTGATATTATGGCTAGGACACAAAATTTTGATGAAAAGACTTTATTTTTAATTGCTGATCAAATTAGAAAAATGAAAAGAATCTGGATTGGTGGAAGTATAGAAAAAGGTATGAGTCGTAGAAGAGATGCAGAAGCTAAATTAATAGAAGAAGCATTAAACGCGTAATAGTTTTTGTGAAAAGATTAATATTAATATTACCATTATTTTTATTAGTTTCTTGTTCTGAATCAGATTACGAGAGTCGTGAATTACCAACAAAATATCCTGATACACCAACAAGCAGCGCGGCTTATGAGGCAACAGAAGAATTATACAAAAAATAATATTAATTAAAGTGTAATATTATTCATGGCTAACAATTATAATATTACTGGATATCAAGGGGATTACATTCAGTTAAACATTAGCGGGAAAGATTACAGTGGTAGTAACGTTGATTTAAATGGATACGAAGTAAGGGGTCAAGTTAGAGCTAGTTATGGTTCTACGGGTATACTTTTAAATATTAATCCAACCATATCAAATTTAAATCCTGGGGTAATTAATATCAACATAGAAAGTCCAGTTTCTAAAGATATTCCAATTGGAGATCATCTTTATGACATAGAAAGATTTCCTGTAGGATTTCCAACTGGAAATAGCATAAAAATAATAAAAGGAAAATTTATTGTTTTGCCAGAAGTAACTAGATAAAATATTAATCAATAATAGTATCTTATGCTTTATAATTAAAGTGTAATATCTATTATATGACCACAAAAATAGTAGATATTGCAGATGAAATTTATAGAGAACTATTAAATCCCTCTGATTTAAGTATAGCTTCAATCTCATTTTGGTTAAGAACGAATCTTGGAAAATTAAACATTTTATTAAATAAGACTTATTCAATAAATACAATAGATTTAGAGATAGACGCAATCAGCCCAGAAACATTTACTATAATTGAAAAAGATATTTTCAAAAAACTTTATAAAATTCATTACTATGATAGACAAATAATTAACTTAATAGGTAAGGCGAGTTCTCTTAATCTGGTTTCCACGGAAACTAGCGGAAGCGGAATAAGCTCCGCCGATTCTTTAGAAATTAGTCAAAACGGTTTTACAGCTAGAAGAACAAGCTCAACCAAAACAGCGAATGAAACTATTCGTGCAAATACTCAATTTATTAGACAATTAGGTTTAAATTTTGTTGAATTAAAAAAACAAGAATCAGAAGAACTTAAAATTTTAATTCAAAATTATAATTTAAATGAATCTTCTCCATTACAAGTTGTTGGAGATGATACAATACCAGATTATACAAAAGGATATTCGTACTCAACAAGAAATCCAGAAGGTTTATAATTTATGTCAAGTTTTTTATCTGCCTCTGAAGAAGCTTGGTATGCGGCTCAAGCAAACACGTGGTTTGACACATTTAAAAGACAAATCACCGTTCATAAAGAACCCTTAAAAACTATAAAAAATAATACTAGTCCTCAACTTTTTGGATATAGCCAAAACGGACAAACAACAAACCAAGAAATAGAATACACCCCAAGAAGTCAATCATTTTATGCTGTTATTAAATATGGATCTGATCAAGACTTAGACCTTCTTGGCGATATAAAAGCTTATGTTACGTCGCAAAATTTAGTTTCAGTAATTGTAGACACCTCTACAAGAAATTATATAAATAAAGACAAAACAGAAAAGATTGTTTTTGATGAAAAATCTTATAATACAATTTCAAATGGGAAACTTAAAAGTTTTTTTTCTGCAATATATTATGAATTTATTTTACAGGAGATAACGTAATGCCTATTGTATTAAATAGATCTGTATTATCGCAAGAATTAAAAAAATTTGATTTATCTTCTATAGAAGATAAAGCAAAAAATATTGCAGAAGAAGAAATTTTTAAAATAAAAAAAGAATTAATCGATAATTTTAATAATCATCCTGTAACTAAAGAGCTTGAAGGAGGAGCAGAAGCTCAAAATGAGTCTTCTACATTAAATGGCATAGGAAATTTAACTACTTATATAGGATTTTCTCCATCTTCAAATCCGACCGAACCAGTTAGACAAATTTTAAATACTGTAGAAGTAAGAAAAGAAAAATTTAAAAAGAATTTTAATAATAATGAAATTATTTTTGAGTTTGATGTATCCGCACCAACAATTGAAGAAATAGAAGAGGTAGGCTCATTACCGTTTGAGCCAGGGCAAAGCTGGATCAAAGGAATAGAAAATGGAATATCTGGATTTGGAGCATATATATATGGTAAAATATTTAAGAATAGTAGATCTGGTAAAGCTTTACAATCTAAAAATTCATTTAGACAAGGTAGTTTTCGCCCAGTTAAATATATTAGTGAAATTATGGGAAAATTTTATTTAAAACTTAAAAAATGAAAGCCCAACTAGATAATATTATAATGTCAAATATGTTGTTATGGATGGATCATGAAATCTGTAATAAAGGAGAAGCATTTTCTAATTATTCTGGACAATTTTACCCAGTAAGTAATCTTATAAATGGATTTTATACATATGGATTACCATTCAAGCAGGTAATTGCGGACGCTTCGATTTCTGGGTCGATTCCTATATCAGGAATATATCTAAATGGATCATTTATATATCCAGGAACAAGCGGATTTTCTGGTATTGATCCCAACGTTGGATACGCATTTTTCACATCTAATCCATTATCTTCTGGAGTAAGCGGAGCATATTCTGTTAAAGATTTTAATATATATTTAACTAGCCTTGCAGAAGAACAGTTAATATTTGAAACAAAATTTGAAATCAACCCTAAAGTTAATCAAAATCCTACTGGCATAGCTTCTACTTCATTAACGTATCCAGCGATATTTTTGAAAAATAATGGTGGACAAAATAAACCATTTGCTTTAGGTGGAGAAGATGAAACGCTTTTTCAGGTTAGAGCAATTGTGATGGCTGATAATTTATTTTCTTTAGACGCCGTATGCGCTATACTTAGAGATACATCCAGAAAACACATACCATTAGTAAGTCAAAATGATATGCCATTTGATATATATGGCATGGTAAAGAATAATTATTATAACTATAATAGCTTAACATCAACTATAAGTTATCCTAATTTAATATATATCAAATCTGTTAATGTTAGTAAAATTATACCATTTAGATATGAATATTCAAATATAAATCCAGAAATATTTAGTGCATTTGTTGATTTTGAATTATCAGATATTCGTTATCCTCATGCATAATTACTTCTCTTTTATTTAAAAATAATGTAATAAAGTATATAATTTAAGGAGAATTTAATATGCCAAGAAATAGAGTAATTTATCAAAGTGAAGCGCTTTTCGTAGGTCCAACCAGCGGAGTAATAACTGGAGTGGGAGGAGTACCAACAGGCACTGGAATAATCCAACAATTGCATCGTGTTCAAAGTGCAAATTATAGTTTTACAGTAAACCGTCAAGACGTAAATCAATTTGGTCAATTAGCGGCAATTGATCGTGTTATTCTTGAACAACCAACAGTTGATCTAGATTTTTCGTATTATTTAAATACTGGATTTAATGAGAACGCTTTAGGTTTAGTAGTCAATGCCACTGGCGCAACTAGTCCTAAGGGAGCATTATCAAACATAATGCAAAACACTGGAGATGTAAAAAATTATTATATTCTAGTTTCTCCAGAAGGTACAGACGCAAATCTTGATCCAGTTACAGCTACTGGTCAAGGCAAAACAATTGGAATTGGAAACGCCTATCTTGCTTCATATAACATAGAAGCTGCGGTAGGTGCATTTCCAACAGCAACAGTAAATGTTTCTGCTTATAATATGCGTTTTTATGGAGCAACTACTGGCGAAGTTCCAACAATTAGTCAAGTAGACGGAAAAAATTTAACTCAAGAGGATAGATTCTTTAGACTTAGTGGTTTAACGAGTGGCTCTGGATATACGGCTCTTAAACCAGGAGATATATCATTTAATCTTTCTGGAGCTACGGGAGTAACTGTAAGTGATCTAAAAGTACAGAGCGTCGGAATTAATTTTGATATTGGTCGTGAGGACTTACAAAGATTAGGCAATAGATTTGCTTTTGCAAAAGTAATTACATTCCCATTAACAGCAACAATGACGGTAGACGCTGTGCTCGGAGAGATTGAAGCTGGTAACCTAGCAGATTTAATCAATGGTGATTGCGGAAAATATGACCTAGATTTAACCCTTAAAGGCGCAGCGTGCGGCGCAACAACAAACAAACAAGCTATGAAATATACCTTCAAAGGAGCGAAACTAGATTCACAAGAATTTACTAGCTCTATAGGTTCAAATAAAGCTGTAACATTAACATTTAGTTCTCAAATTGGTGGACCAACTGATAGTGGAAACGGTGTATTTATTGAAGGTCCAGAAAGCCCTTAAATAGTATAAATATATTCTATACTAGAAACCCCGCTTAATGCGGGGTTTTTAGTGTAAATATTTATAAGGTAAAAGGCTAATAAAAATTATGAATAATAACCAAAAGGTTAAAGACTACGTGTCTTTTCAAATACATAAAAGTCTAGTTAGTTTATATAAAAAATATTTAATATTAATAGAAGATATTCGAGAAGATCATGAAAATATGATATATAAAATTAATGAAAAAATAGACAAAAATACATTAAAAAATATAGATTATTTTGATGATAGTAAATATAATTATTTAAGAAAAAAAATACTTGATATGGGCAATGAAACAATAAGAGAAATAGAAAAAAATTTTGATTTTATTAAAATGGAATTTAAAGATGAAAATGAGAAATAAATATATTAGTTTCCCTATAGACGCCATAATCCAAGCGAACTTAGAAATGCAAACTACAAAAAAAGAATTACAAAAATTAGGAATTATAAATCCTTCTTTAAGTATATTTAAAAATAAAAACTTTTTAAATTTATATAATTCTTGGAAAGAAGAAAAACAAAATTTTTTCATAAAGTTAATTGGAGGAAATGCAAATTATAAAAAGACTAAAAATTTTATAGAAAATTTATTAAATGGAGATAAAATATGAATAAAAAAATATACGAATTTACAGTAAAAAAAGAAGAAGAAGTGGATAAAATTGAAGCAAAAATTGAAGATGGAAAAGAAATAAAAATTACTTCAAAAGTTAAAGAAATGATTTCAAGAAAATTTTTTATTAAAAAACCAACAAGGCTTTTATTTGAAGAGGCTGAACTGTTTTATGCAGTTAGACTATCCGAAGGAATTAAAGCTGGATTACTTACAAGATCTTTATTGGCAAAAAGATATTCTAATGATGGTGGAGCTTTAAGTGATCAAGATAAAGAAAAATATGCTAGTTTTTACTTAAAGCTTTTTGAAAAGCAAAATGAATTTCAAAAACTTTCAATTAAAGATAAAAATGAAAGGTCAAAAGAAGAGCAAGATAATTTTGATAAGTTAACTAGTGAAATTATAAATCTAAGATCAGAAATACAAGATTTTGAGGTATCTCAAGCAAGTTTATTTGATCAGACCGCGGAAAATAGAGCAAGAAATAAAACTATTTTATGGTGGATTCTTCAACTATCGTATATGATAGACAGTGAAGGAAAAGAAATATGTGTTTTTGGTGACGGAGAATATCATGAAAGATTAGCTTTATACGACGCATTAGAAGAAGGCCAAGACGAATGGTTGAAAAATGTTGTCAAAAAATTTGCTTTTTATATTAGCTTTTGGTATATGGGAAGAGCAAGCACGCAGGAAGAATTTGAAAAACTAATTACTTTTGAAAATGTATAAATTTGAAGGAAAAAGACTACAGATCAATATATTATGATATAATCAATGGTTATTCGTTATATAACGATAATAAAAAATCTTTTGTTATAAAACATTTTGATTTAAAAGATTTAAATTTAGTAAATAAAAAAAGAATTGAAATTGAATCTAAGGCTTTAAAATTAGGTCTCTTAGACGAAAAAAATCAAATTAATAATTTAATAGAAAAAGATAATTGGTCTCAAGATAAAGAAGATCAAATAATTGAAACTAGACAATATCTCAAAGATTTAAAATATACTAAATCTAAATTAGTAATAACAAAAGATCTTGATAATATTAATAAACAAATTGAAGAGGCCCAAGAAAAAATTAATAAATTTTTAAAAGAAAGAGAAGAGCTACTAGGAACAACTCTAGAATCTTATACTGATAAAAAAATAAATGAGTACTATGTTTATATTTCATTATATAAAGATGAAAATCTTAAAGAAAAATATTTAACACAAAAAGAATTTGAAGATTTAGAATACGAAGAATTATTTCAGTTATATGCAGCGTATAATTTTGGTTTATCTAATTTAGTTGACAAAAATATTAAAAAAATAGCTTTATCTAATTTCTTTTTAAATGTTTATTATTTGTGCGATGATAATCCTTATTCATTCTTCGGCAAACCAATAATAGACTTAACTTTTACTCAAGCCGAATTATTTTCATATGGTAAGTATTTCAAAAATATTATGACCAATAGCACAACAAAACCTCCAGATAATGTTATGAATGATCCAGACAGTTTTATCGATTGGTATGAAGGCTCAAAAAATATAAATACGATAACAAATAAAAATAAATCTAAAAATAAGGAAGCTCTAGGAAGTTCTATAATTGGAGCTTCAGAAAAAGATTTGAAAAAAATTGGTATGGAAAATAAAGAAGGAATTAGTTTGATTAAAGAAGCAGAAAAGAAAGGCGGCGCATTATCTCTACAAGATCTTATAAAGCTCCATAACGCTTGATATTTAGTGTAATTTATGAGAGGAAAAGAGGTATAAGGTATGGCTAATGTAGTAGGAAGAATTCCAGTAGGGGCAGATACAAGACCTCTAGAGAGAGATATTCAGGCTTCTTTAAGTAAAAATTATCAATTAAAAGGTTTAAATGAAAAAGCTTTTTCCCAACCCCTGGGTAGAATTACTGGTTCTGTAGACGAATTCAGAAAATCATTAGACGCATCTAATGCTCGTGTTTTAGCTTTCGGAGCCTCAGCTGGTGCAATTTTTGCGGTTCAAAAAGGTTTTCAAACTTTAATATCTACTACTATTCAAGTCCAGAAAAATTTAACAGATATTAATTCAATTTTAGGATTAAGTTCTAAAAGTCTTCAAGCTTTTGGTGATAGCTTATTTAAAGTTGCTTCACAAACTGGACAAAGTTTTGAAACAGTATCTCAAGCTGCAGTTGAATTTTCTCGTCAAGGCCTTGGAGTCGAAGAGACTTTAAGAAGAACAAAAGACGCGCTTATTTTGACAAGATTAAGCGGTTTGGATGTTGTGAAAAGTACCGAAGCTTTGACAGCTACAATAAACAGTTTTAATAAAGTCGCATTAGATTCTACAACTATTGTTAATAAGCTAGCAACTGTTGACGCGGCATTTGCAGTAAGTAGCGCAGACTTAGCGGAAGCTATTCAACGAGTCGGATCTTCTGCTGAAAGCGTTGGTTTAAATCTTGATCAATTAGTAGCCTTAGTTACAAGCGTTCAGCAAACTACTGCTAGAGGCGGTTCTGTTATTGGTAATTCGTTAAAGACAATTTTCACCAGATTAGAAAGAACAGAGGTACTTGATCAATTAGAACAATTAGGAATTGAAGTAAGAAATCTTGACGGAAGTTTTCGTCCAGCAATAGAAACTTTAAATCAACTTGCAACAAGATTTGATAGTTTGTCCGACGCTCAAAGAGCGAATGTAGCAGAACTTGTTGGTGGCGTATTTCAAATCAATATTCTAAAAGCTGCATTAGGTGATCTAGGAAAACAATATTCAATATATAATAGTGCGTTAAATACAAGTACGAATGCTACGGATGCAGCGATAAAGAGGAATGAAGAATTAAATCAAACCTTATCTGCACTAGTAAATAAAACAACAGCAAATCTTACAAAATTTGCCTCAGATGTAGGCAATTTAACATTAGCTCCAGCGATACAAGCTATTTTATCTAATATTAATGGAGCACTAGAATCATTCAATCTTCCTGACGCTAAGAGTCCAGGAGAAAAAATTGCTAAAGGATTTTTAGAAGGCCTAGGAAATTATATAAGTGGACCAGGCTTAGCTTTAATTGGCGCAGTTATTGGAAAACTATTTATTAATTTAGCAAAATTTAGCACTCAAGCTATAGGCCAAATCCTTGATTTAAATAAAGGAGCTCAGCAGCAAGCAGAATTACAACAAAGAATTAATAATATTTTAGCACAAAATCCAAATTTAATACAAGGAATTTTAAGTAAACAAATAAGCTTATTACAGGTCGAACAAGATATTTTAAACGTTATTAGAGCTCAAACTCTTGCTAGAGAACAGTCTGCAAAAATTTCTGCCACTTTAGCTGCTAATTTATCTGCGAGAGGAGCTTCCTCTACTGGAGGAAAAATTTCCGCAAAAAGTAATGGATTCATACCTAATTTTACTTCTCAAGAAATGATAGAAGTTTATGGTGCTTATCTAGGTGGATATAAACCTGGAAAAGTATCTAAAATGAATATTCCTGGAGAAGGAGAAGTTATTTATAATAAAGCAGAACAGGTTAAAAAATTTCCAGGTATTACTCAACCAGCGATTATTCCCCCAGAGAAAAGCTCCGCAGGAAAAAAATATAAAATAGCTTTTGAAAATAAATTAGGATTCAATCCATATGCTGCAAGTGGTTTTGTACCAAATTTTATAGATATTGAAAATAATCCTTTACAAAATTTAGGCAAAAAAACAGGAATTATAACGGGAGACGTTTTAAGAGGTAAAGAGTATCAAAATGTATTAAGTTATTTAGCTGGTACTGAAAAGCCTGTCCAAACAATACTTGGTGCTCCTGGCTCAGGCAAAACAACTCTAGCCATGAACATTGGAGGAAAAATAGTTAGATCCATAGAAGATCTTAAAAAATATGATAATTATATTCTTGATCGTGCGACTCTTACTTCTCCAAAAGATCCTATTACATCAAAAAATCTTGAAAAAATTTATAATAAAGCCGCTCAATCCCAAGCTTTAAATGTTATTGTAGGTTCGAGAGACACTGTAAGATCTTTAAGAGAAAAAAGAGTTGAAACAGGAGATAAATTTATACCAGATAGAAAAAATCTTAAGTCTGGATCAGGCGGAGTAGGATCTTTTACAAAAGGTATCAGAGATTTTACAACTCAATATCCAGGGACTTCTCTTTCTAGAATTTTCAAGAAAGCAGATTCTTATAATTTAAAGCCGATGGTAAATTTTGACGAAGGTTTTACGCCAAATTTTGCAGAAATTCGTCCAGAAATACAAGAAAGAATTAAAAAAGCTTTATCTACAGGAGACAAAAGAGCTTTATCAAATGTTACATTTACTAGTCGTTTATCAAAAGACGAATTAACAGAAGTTAATTTAGCTAAACAAAAAATGGAATTATCAAGAACTCCTACGCAAATACCCGCGCAAACATCAGAAAAAATTTTAGATGCTAGAGGTATTGCTACAATGCTAGTCCCACGAGAGGGATATAGTGGCAGTACTGCGAGTTATCCATTTAAGGAAGGACCTAATGCTGGTACGACGGTAGTTTGGCCTGTAAAAAAATATAATGAAAAATATAGAAATGAAGCGTCAATAACTAATATAACTAGTAGTATAGAAGATGCAATTGGCATTAGCACTGCAAATTACGCAGAATCAATTAAACCTCCTGCGGAAAAACCAGATCCTAAAAAAATAGTGGCGGCAATAAAAAAGACTCCAGGAGCTAGAGGGGCAGTTCAAGCTGCGGCTGGTGGAGCATTTGAAGTTGGATTAGGATTAGCTTTAGGAGTTAAGGCTGCAAGCGCAGAAGGATTAGAATTTGATGTTTTAACTCCTAATATAGAATTAAAAAAATTATTTAATTACAATACTCCTCTTGCAGATTTTAAGATTAATGATTCTAGCCCAGCAAATAGAAAAGGTATGGCTGATAAAATTATTAGGGCTAGTGGAGTTTTAGGAAAAAAAGTATTTAATATAACAAAAGATTTAGATAAAGAAGGAATTGCTAAAGAAAAAGCAGATAGACAGGCTATCGTAAGTTCATATTTAAAAGATAATTTAAAAAGAAAAAGCGAAGGATTTATACCAAATTATTCTGCTTTAATAGATTCTATGCGTAGAGAACTTTCGGCTGGTGCGATTCCAAATTCAATTAGAGTCGGACAAGATTCTAGATTAATTAATTCAGAAAATCCTATGGGTTTAGGAGTTTACAATACAAAAGATGAACCTAATGGATTACCTCAAGGAATTAATAGGTATAAAGATTTAAAATCTGCAAGGACCGCTGGCGCTTCAAAAGGTTTTATACCAAACTACGTTGTTGGTAGTAATTATGGAATAACAAAAAGAGAAGAAAAACAAGCTTTACGTAATCAAGCTAGAGAAAATCAAGGAACTGGAGCGGGAGGAAGATTAATTGGAGGAGGTGGGCTCATCGCTGCGTCTATACTTTTACCCACTTTAGGAGGAGTAGCTGAACAATTTATTCCAGAAGAAAATACCAGAGGTAGAAGTCTAGGCAGAGGAATTACAAATATTGGAAGTTTTGCCGCAACAGGAGCAAGTTTTGGTTCAGCGTTTGGCCCCGCGGGAGCGCTTGCTGGCGCTTCAGTTGGTGGATTAGTTGGATTAGTAACAACTTTAAATGATTTAGATAAAGCTGCTAATCAAGAAGGAATTGATAAATTTAAGAAATTAATAGAAGACTCTCAAGAAAAATTAAATAAAATGAACGATGCATTTGTTCAATTTAATACAATTACTGATAAACTATCAAAATCTGCCAATCTGAGCGCAAAGGATATTGAACAATTACAACAGAAATTAACTTCAAATTTAAGTGTTCTTCCAGAGGATTTAAGAAAGCAATTAATTGATGCTTATGGTGAAGGTGATATACTAAAGATACAGAGCATCCAAACGAACGCTTTAGAAGTAACACAAGCTAAACAAGCTATTGCTCAGTATCAAGCGGGCATCGCAGAAGCAAATGCACCAGCAACTTTTGGAGAATTTGTTTCAGAGTCTTTTGGATTTTCTGGGGCTACACAAAGAAGAGAAAAAATTTTAAAAGAAAAATTAAATCTTTCGAATACAAATTTAGCTGTTACAGAGTTTGAAGGGAAAACAAAAACAATTGCGTCTTTAATTAGTGAAGAATTTAATTCTTTTTTTGAAGCAGAAAAAAAAGCTGGAGAAAGTTTTCAAGAATATTCAGATAGATATCAAAAATTAGTTGATGAAGCATTAAAAAACCCTAAAATTCTTCAATATGTTTCACAGCAGGCTGGAAAAAAAATAATAGCAGAGGCAGAAAAAACTGGTGACCCAGATAAAATTAGAGCGGCTCAACAGCAGGCAACAGATTTATATAAAAAATATTTAGAGCTTGGCCCAGAGGCAATTAAAGGTTTTGCGGACGCTCAAAAAACATTAGGCAAAAGAGAAGTGCGCACGGCAAATGTTGAGCAATTTAAGAATGTTTTATCAAAGTATCTAACGGATATTACTGGAAGTGTAGTTTCTACAAATTTAGCATACACCAGAGCGGAAACTCAAATAGATATTAATCTAAAAAAATTACAAAATTCTAAAAATAATTTATTAGAAAATGCAAGATTATTTGCTGGAGAATTTACTCAAATAGATATAGAATCTCAGTTTGAGGAAGCTTCTGCTAATTTAGAATATCAAAAAAATGTTTTGCAAACAAATAAAAAAATAAGAGAAAAAGTTGGTCCAGAATTATTTGCTGAAACTTTGTCTAGTTTAAGAGGAACAAATGACCCATCATCTAGACAATTTGCAGATTATTTAAATAATCAATTAAAAGATATTCAAAATACAGATTTAGCTCGATTACCAGAAAAAATAAACCAAATTATAAATGAAATAGATTCACAATTTGCTAGAAATTCTGCTTTAAATGATAAAACCAGAGAAACCGCTAAAAGCTTTTTAGAAAGATTAAATGATGTATCAATAAAGTATTTACCAGAAGCTCAAGCAGATTTAGAAAAATTAAATCAATTAAGGCAAGCAGAAGCTGAATTAAGAAAAAAAGAAATTGAAGCAAAAAGAAAAGAATTAAGGGATAAACAGACTATATCTTTTGCTGGCGGCTTAGAGTCATTAAGAACAAATGATTTTGCGCAAAGAAATTCTCGATTTACTCAAAATAGATATCTTTTAGGATCAAGAATTCCAATAGAAAGCGGTCAAGGAGCGCTTGGGTTATTTGAGGAATTAAGAAAATTTGGTATTGGTCCTCAAGGTATTAATAAAAATTTAGAAGAAAAAATTGTTAAAGGCCAAACTGCTAATATTTTAAAATTTAGTCAATCTTACGGTTTAAATTTAGCGCCTCAACAAGCAAGAGAAATTGCCCAAAAACAATTTGATAATGTGGCAAAAACAGAAAAAAATATAGAAGATATATTAAGTCAAGTAAGGAGTATAACATCGAACGGACTAAGTTTATCGTCAGCTACTTTACAAGCAATAAATCCAGCTTATAGACCTACCATTAATGACGGAGGTCAAGGAACACCAAATATGTATGATGTTCGCAAAGATGGGATACCTGGCTTATCTCCAGAAGCGCAAGAATCTTTAAGGGTATCTCAAACGTTACCACCAAATCCAGAATTAGAAGAATCAAGCGCTCGATTAGATAAATTGATAAGATTAAATTCTGGAGATATAGATACAGGAAATATCGAACCTAGGCCAGCGACAGCAATAGATGTTTTACAAGAAGAAATACTATTATTACAAAAAACGTACGAAGGAAGACAGGGGATAAATGATTTAATTTCTAAATCAGTAGATTTTAATAAAACTATTGTAAATAGTATGTTAAATTATAATGATGCTGTAGATGTCGCAGCATCATATAATACTAAACTTAAAGATATTATAGAGCAAGTTGCCGCAAACAAA
>OGWL01000066.1_pt1 | contig 14892 bp, 35 predicted proteins | sample 1576031 | NCBI WGS metagenome assembly OGWL01 (sample SAMN07581535, study PRJEB24739) | freshwater metagenome | place: Singapore | collected 2015-01
GTTTCCCAGTCACGAATAATTTTTGAGTCGATTTTATGGAGAACTTCGAATTTGATGGACAGTAAACAGAAATCGTATAGAGAAATCGTATAGAGAAACAGCGAATAGAGAAATCGTATAGAGAAATCGTATAGAGAAATCGTATAGAGAAACAGCGAATAAGGGATCCCTATAAAAAAAGTAGACCTGCTTTAGAGGACTCCTTCCAACTGTATTTTTACGCTTTTACCCCCACTAATTAACGCTTATACACAGTAAAAGTAATTGCGTCTTCTTTTAGACAGCCGGCCCGCCGATTCAGTATATCGCGGCCGCTGCTAGCAGGACGTGGGCCACGGAACTTTACACGGAATGGTCCGACAATCTTGCGAATTTTAGCACAAATCTCGGGAGTGTACATCTCCATGGGAATTCCCTTGAAAAGGGATACCTCATGGTTAGGTGACCAATACTTATCAAAGTTCATTCATTTATCCATTCGGCATATGCACGGCGTTGGATTGCTTGGCTCAGTAGAGCTGCTGCATCCATCAGGGCCTGCAGGTTTTCACTCTTTGATTCTACCAAGCCACGGAATTCTGCGGCGGCTTCAATCTCATCCACCAGTAGGGATTCAATCATTTAAACAATCTCACTTTCAACAATGAATTCGGGAATCTCGCGACCAGGGAACCGAAGTGTTACCGCCTCGCGAATCTTAGCAACAGGGTCTTCGTCTTCTTCTACCCAGACAAGCAGGGGAACCAGGAAAGCACCATCATCAATTATCGCTTGGTAATGCATTCTATTAAACCTCAATCGCAATGAACTTTTCGGGTCCAAACAGAACCGCGAAAACTAGAACGACCAGGACAGCCATCAGAAGAAACTCAGCCATATCAACCTCTCTCACTCAACAGATACCATTATACAGGTATTCAGGTAAAAGTCAAGAGCTAATCGCCAGTCCAGTTACTATTTTTTGCGAGACGGAATGCAGACTCATCCACAGTGATGGGGTCATAGTCTGTCCAGGGAATCAGTTCAGACCGGTCTTTACCAAGTCGTTCTGCGATACTGTTCAAAATCTCTTCGCGATTCTTTATATAATCACCCAATTTGTTTCTCCATTTCTACGGTATCAGTGTATCAGAATGGAATCAATCTGTCAAGCACTAAATTGTAACAGAATGTAACAGTGTGCTACTTGACATATTATCCGTTATACGCACATGCCGGATACTGTTACAAAGATTTACAATTTAAAGTGCTTGACATTTTTACCGATATACTGTATTATGCACCTGTATTGATAAGGAATAGTCATGGAAAAGGTTAGAGTTTTCGCAAACGGTAAGGTCCTTCTGGTTGACCTAGACCAAGTTAAACTGATCCAGCGCAAGGCTGCTCTAGTAGCAGCTGCGATGGAAGCTCGTAAGATTGGTGCAGATGGTAGCGATTTCATTCGTAAAATCATTAAGCTCAATCGCCGTATTCGTCAAAATGTTATCGTGGAGCGTGCATGAAAGTCTTTGTTGTTATGATTGTTAATGAGGGTCTTGAAAACATTAATGGTGTTTTCTCTACTCTCGAAAAGGCAGAACGCCAGGTCGAATATATCGAATCTACATTTAATGGTATGTCAGCTTATATTGTCGAAAGCATGGTGTTATAATGTACGGCATCTATCATATTAAGGGTAATCAATTTATTAAGTTCAGTAATAGCCTGCGTGGTATTAAAATCACTCTGGCACGGTATAATAAGAATGCTGGTTATATTGCGTATGAGATTAGGGAGGTTGGATAATGAGTCCGGAATTTGGCGATAAAATGGTGGGTATTATCTGTGCGTTCGGTGCGGGAGTTCTATTCGCATTGGCAATGACTGGTAACCTGTAAATACAATAAACCGGAGAGACTTAGCATCTTTCCGGTTCTTTTTTACCTAATTGATAATGATTCTCACTCACTAAATACGCACCCTACCACCAGTGCGTTTACAATACTACAGGAATAGTTCTCCAGCATATATCATCATGCTCTTGGAGATTCGTTGTTTGCGAGTAAATGGATTGATTCCATACTCACCTTTAGATACTCCAGACATATCATTATATCTCTTTGCAAGACCTTTCTTTACTAACTTGAGAGCAGCATCATGTTCTCTCTTACCTTGAACTGGTATTGCACCACCAATAGGACTTTTATTCAGAAGGTCTTGTTCTGTCTTAGATAGATTGTTTGATTCGTTGAGATATTGGTGGAATGTTTTCATAGAATACTCTTATGTGCTAATAGAGGTTTACTTACTCTATTTCTTATAATATCATTCAGTTCTTTACTGTGAGATTCTGGCCATTTGGCTTTCTTCAAATCATTGGTAAAATAACTGACGATCCACTTAGAGAATTCTATCTCTTTCATACTTCTTAACTTATCTTGCATATCTACTGCTTCTCTATTGATGGAAGTCAAGTCTGATACGATATGAATTATTTCGTTTTTGATATTGCGTATGGTTCTAAGTGCTTCATCTTCGGACTTATAACCTTTTACCCATAATTGGGCTTGTTGGTCTACTGATTCATTGAGGTAAGATTTAATAGAGTTTTTTGCTGATGAAAGTATACGGTGGGTTCTTTCACCATTATATGATGACATTCCATTTATCTTGTAATATGTCTTGTTTGCGTTATCTCTGAGGCGGGAGATATGGCCAATCTTTTTATCATTATGGTGTATTGACCATTTGTCTTTATCATCTGGGTTTGGATGAATATCGAGTTTGTTTTCTTTGAGGTATTGTTGGAATGTTTTCATGTGAGTATTTATTCAACATGCACTACAGAGAAACTTGCTTAGCATACCAATAGTGAAGAATGATAGATAAACGAGCATACAATATGCTGTTACCCATATTATCATTGTTCTAATTAGATATAGAATATCTTTCATTCTATACCAAATTGTTCTTTGATATTCTCTACCGCCTTATGGCACGCCCAGCTGATATCTTCATTCTCACTATTGGATATACCTATCAGAGCAATCTGTGACATACATTCTTGGATGATTGATTCGGAGAATGCATTAAGGCATTTCTTCCATTTCTCATGGTCTAGACCTAGTGCATATACATCTAGGCCTGATTCTTTTGCGAATTGATATATCGTTTGGTTCATTCTTTAATTCCAATCCCGTGTGCTTGCTCGATGGCGCGGGCAAACTCGTGTGTGCTCCAACCGATAGCGGTCTCGTCTAGATGATTGGCAATGCCGTCAATCTCCGCATCAGTCAGCGGCTTGCGGTTATGTGCTGCGACAAGGGCGGCGAATCGTTCGAGGAATTGCTGCATCTCGTAAGGTTCAGGTTCTGGCAAACAACAGTCACACCGAACATCACCTGCCTCCCGCGCCATGCGGAGGATGTCATCGCGGTTCATTGTTCAACTCCAAAATGTTGTTTAATATTTTCAGCACTGCGACGATAGAACTTTTCTTCCACAGCATAATCTATCTCTGGTGCCATAGGGTCGGGTTCAAGGCTGAGCAGGCACTCTTGTATAAGTGATTGAGCAAACCTGTTGACAGCGGCCTCCCATTTGGCATTATCCTTGCCTAAAGCATAGACATCAATGCGACTCTGTCTAACAAGTTGTCTCAATCGTTCGTTCATATTACCAATCTCTGTGGTCAGTTATGGTGACAACAAAATCACCATCTGTGTCTTTATGAGTGATTTGGAAGGTGGCTCTTAGTTCATAGCCAATACCAGAGTCTTCATCATGTTGAGTAAGAGTAACAAATCCTACATTGCCAGTGGTATGAATGGTGTCAAAAAGTTCTTTAATTCTCTCTATTTCTCGCTTACATAATCTAATGGTGTTCATTCTTCAACTCCGAAATGTGCCTTGAGATTGGCCGTGATAAACGATTTTGTCAACAACAACTGGCCCGCATCGGTGGCAGGAGAACCCGCGATCCAATCACAACACTCACGCACAATCAACTGGGCAAACTTTTCCATAAAGGCATCATTTAGAAATTCCTCTGCATACTCAAATTCTTCCATGCCGAACATTTGGTCAGCGAGTTCTCGGATTCGTTCGTTCATTTTATTTCTCCTTGTTGTTCACTGTCTTTATAGTATATGCCCAAAATCAATCTTTGTCAACTGCAAAATGTTTCTGCAGTGCTAGAAGATAGTCATCTGTGCCCATATGTAAGTTGCCATTGTCAATTTTATCGTAGACACCAGCACATTCACGCACGATCAACTGGGCGAACTGTTCCAGTCCATCGTAGGTATAGACCATACAGCCTTTTCCGCCACCCACATGTTGATTGAGGTCAACAAAACCTCCAGCCTGTTAAGCGAGTACTTTAATCTGTTCGTTCATCTTTTAATCTCCTAGATATTGTTTAATGAAACTGAAAACCACCATAAAAATTGTAAAGTAAGCGGCCGCACCCACCATCAACAGCAACGCCACGGCCCAGCGTCCAGTCCTGTCACCTTCGGTCATTCTCTAACTCCGAAATGTTGTTTGATTTTCTCGCTGGCATTTTGCATAGCCCAAAAATATCGTTCGCTATCTTCAGGATTGGCCATGTTATCGACAACTTGGACACATTCCCGCACAATCAGCTCGGCGAACTTTTGCCTAAAGAAATACTCACGGTCATGGCCAGAAGACTTCTTTGCGTATTCTTTATATGCATAATCATCTGCCTGTTCAGCCAGTTCTTCAATTCGTTGGTTCATTCTTCAATATCCTTGCCAAAGTTCTTGATTATACCCAGTGCGTCTACTACACCACCATTACAGCCTTTTAGATATTCTCTGATTACTCTGTCAGGTTCGATATTAACGAGTTCATCCGAAAACAATTCTTCTCGTACATCATCATAGATGGCTTGCTTGATAAGTTCAACAAACTTTTCTGGATCAAATGCTTTGCCCAGATAACCATCGGTCATACTTTGACGATAAAGTTCTTCAATTCGTTCGTTCATTCTTTGACCATCAACCGTTCGCGCAAGGGTGGGGACAACTTGTCACCCCCCCCCAATAATTCAGCATACTTGACATAATCAAAAAAGTCTGTATGAACACTACCTGTCTTTATATAACATTGTTCTGCTAAAACGTCAAGGGTTTTATTCTTTTGCAAACTGATATTCCTCAAAAATATAATGACCACCTCGGCGACTCTGCACCCAGTTCATAGACCATATAAAGTCTGCACTCTGCATTGCATGAATAATATCTTCATTACCACTCCAACCACCAGTGGAAATATACCAGCGTTTCACAGTCTTTTCTGACCAGATTTCGTGCGGTTCTTCTTTTTCTTCCCAACCGTAATCAGGCGCCCACCAGATAGGTTTGATGAATTCCATCAGTTCTGAAAATGACTTAGTATTATCAAACCTACCATCAGAGCCAACCCACCAATTGGCAATGATATCCAGTGCCTCATCTGTTGGATACCCATCTTCGTCTAGGTAATCAATTTCATTCATTGCGCGGATCCATTTTCCCATCACTCACAGGACCATCAGTATATCCTGCAACTATTTCTGGATTAGCAATACGGTTCTTGTATTGTTTCCACACACCAATACATTGATTCATCTCACGAATATGGTTCAATCGAATATCATCCATAATATTCATTCCAACATACTCTGACTGCATATTTCGTTCAGTCATCTTCCATAAAGTTTGAATGTGCTTTGTCAATACATCAACAACAACATCATATTCTTGTTCGTTTTCACTCATTATGAATCCTCATTGCTCCTTTGTGCATTCTCCAGTATAGCTTACTAAGCTTAGGAGTAGTATCTCACTTCATCAACCTTGGACATTTTTAATCTCCTCTTCGGTTGCGTTCCATTGGCGAGTATAGAATTGCTCACCTAGACGGTCGATTTCTTTCTGCGGATAACCATTTTCTATGAGCCATTCTAGTACATCACCTTGGCCATTCCAAATCTTGGGAAATCCGTATCGCCAACCAGATGGCGGATCAATCCATAATGCCATTTTATTATCCTCTTGCTCGGATGGCGTTGGCGCATTCATCACCATTCATCTGCCGTACACCATCGCCATCGCAGATTTGAGCACACGCCTCGCGTTCTTTCTCAATACAATTTTGCACTAACATCATCACCCATGGCGGTACCTGTCGATGCCCTGCCATTTCAATAATTTCTTTATTTGTCATATCACCACCACGAATCATAGTAGACTGCATGACCGGATTCAATCGTTCGGAGTGCATCAGCAACAAAGTCTAGGTCACCATTACGCATTTCTTCATCATAGGTCAATTCACCCCAGAAGAAACCGGACTTGGGTTGCAATCGCCAGCCACGAATATCATCTTCGAGCCGATGAATATCTTCCTTGGTCAGACGCAACGGTACACAATTGAATGATTCTTTAGTTCCGCCTTTCTCGCGATACAATTTCTCCATCCATGCGTGAAGAGCATTGTTTTTTCGCCAATACTTGAATTCGCCATGAAGTTTAAAATCAGCGTCATCATCGAATCGTTCGAAAGAAAAATCATCAATCACAGCCAGGGAATGTACCCTGTATGCATACATATCAAGACCCATAACAAACTCCTAGTTTTACAATAGCCTGATTTTACTCTATTTTACTAAAATAGTCAAGTGGACATTACCAATTTTCTCCCTTTTCAAATCCTTCGAACATATCGTCCAATATGGAAGGATCTGGAATATTTGGAATGTTTACTGCATAATCATCCATTGATGTAACAATGATTTCTTCGCCGCGATTTCTTGCAGCCATGATTTCGGCTGATTTGTATCTTGTCGCGACACCTTCGGGTGTTAATTGATAATCTTTGAGTTTTTTGCGGCGAATCTCTTTGTCTTCTTCGGTATGTTCTCTGACATTACCACAAGACCTCGAGCAATACGGCCCGCGTTTTCTATGAGCGACACCGCACCTAGGACATTTCTTTTCAATGGGCATCGTATTTGTTCCATATCAGCTCATGAAAAAAGTAAATGAGTGTGGAGCCGACACTTAGACCGATTGCAACTGAAAATCCAGCGACCGGTATCGTCATAGCAAGAATCGCTATTCGATACGAAATGGATTTATATAACGCTCGTTTTGATTTTGTCATATACTTTCAAACAACCACATCAGGCTGGCTGATGCCAAGTATATAATCAAAATGTATAGAACCAAATACCAAAAAAGTCTTTTAGTCAAGATTGTATTCGAACCTGTTTTTCATGTGACGAATGGTGTGCTCGGGAACACCGTGAATAGAGCCATAATTTCCCTGTGCCAGAATGATGTTGGGCTCAATTCCATATCTATTCGCCATATCAAGATAAGGTTGCATCTCCCTCTTGGTCGTAAAGGTATTCGAAACAATCGCGTTATGGCCATTAGATAACGCATCTTCGGTCATCTTTTGGCACCATTCGTGTGCGTCAGCCAACAAAAGAGGATCAAAGTGATATTCGCCAATCTCGTTGGTAAAATACATATCAGCTTCGAAGTGCCGGTCCATGCAGGTGCCGGATGCGAGCAAACGCTTCGCCAAAGTGGTCTTACCAGAGCCGGGCAAACCGCGAATTAGTGTCAGCGTGGCCATTTTACAAAAGAAAAACCACACAGAGAGCGATAATCAAAATCTGACCAACGTCCATGATTTCCTCTACAGAAACTTACCAATCAAAATGCCCAAGACGAGCAACAGAATAATCAATCCAATCAAACTCATTTTAGAACCTGTATATGACAAAAGAATATTGAATGCAATCGGGCCTATCTTGGTTTCCGCAATACGATACTGTTGTGCATCCACCAAGAGCGAAACACAAAGCAATCAATAGTTTTTGCATTTTATTATTGCAAAATCTTTGGCGCGGGTGTCGGTCGAGGTTGTGCCACAACGGTGTTGAGAAAATTCATATATTCTTCAATATTATCGTTATGCTCGTTCATCAACAGAAGCCTTGCATTTACAATTCCGTTCAACTGATGGATATCCATATCATAACGTCGAACCAGACCGCCCAGAAAAATGTCAACAAGGCCCGCAGCCTCAATAAGTTCGTTATCTGTCATTTTTATCCTTTTAGTTTTTCGTAAAGTTCTTTTGCTACGTTTTCAGCTTCGATTTCCCAGGGATGTTCAGCATAAGGAATTTTACGAGCATTTACCGGACTACCACGCCAGTAACTCATTTCTTCATTCAATTCACCGCGAACATATTGGCGAACATGCACAAGTTCATGAGCAACCGTCATCAAAAAATCTTCCTCGTTCAAATCACGCTTGACTTCAATTAAAAAATCGCGAGGTTTGCCTGAAGCGTTGTAATCTTCAACCGAAACCAGACCGAAAACATCAAAGTTTTTGACTTTGCGAATTCGAACACTCAGGTTCCGTAACATAGCAGGACTAAAAAGACTTTCTGCAAAGAACAGAATCGCCTTTTCTTCTTTTTTCGAAATAGCACCACTAATCACCATGACTTAAGTATATCACAGCCACGGCAATTGTCAAGCGTGTTTATCGGTTGAAGCGTCTTGTTCCAATATGTAGTTTATGTACGAACAGGCCCTGTCTTCATCATCAAAATAACGAACGATTGTTTGGCCCGTGAAAGAAGAAATGAAGAACAACAATATGTTTCCTTCGTATTCGGAAAATTTAATTATCCAATGGTTTCTCATGACAGGAAACCAAGTTCGTGCCTTCATTTTTATTTTTTGAAAATTATTTTTTTTAGAGGATTGTTTTCCCATACAAACTATGTATGCGGCGACAATCCTCTACGTTTTACTTTGCGAACTTGTAATCTGAAATTTGAGTATACAGATGTTCTGCTGCGCGAATCATGGCCTTTGCAAACTGGGCTTCTGCATCAATCATTGCTTCGAAAGGTTGACGAAGTTTTGCATCAGGAACCAGAGTTGAAAGAACTGTTGACTTTGCCTTTTGAACAGTTTCAATAGCTGGAATAGTAGTAGTTGAAAACATGGTTATCTCCTTTAGACGATTGTAAATGTGGCCTTTTCAGCGCCGCAAGATTATTTATTCATTTTATGTTGCAAGCGCACAATACTGAGGCAAAATTGACAATATTATGTTGTTTTTTCTTCCAAATCTTTATAAGTATTGGTGTTCCGTTTGATGAGATGATCCTTCCTAATCCTACAGGATATCCAATCGTTGTAATAATGCTCACTTAACAGTGCATGATGATTGAAGATTTCGAACGATTCCCAATATGAGCATTCCGACCTAGATTTACATAAATGTAAAATTTCTCTGGTGTATTCGGACGTTCCATTGATTGCAATCTCTTCTTGCAATTTTTTATTAGAACCATAGTAATCTATCCAGTCGGAAGAAACCCTGGTTCTTTTCTTTTTACCTTTTATCTGCCGCGTTTTTGCTTTGGTGAAAAATTTCTTGCCAATGTATTTTCGACCAGTCGCATTGTGTGTAATTACATACACGAATCCAAAAAAATCGTTAACGTCATCTTCTGTAAACTCATTAGTTGTGTTGTGAAAATACCAAGTCAATCATATTCCTCGTCATTATCTTCGTCCTCGTAAGTGGACTCCAGTATATATGACGAGCAAAATGGACAATACCTTGGATCATCTTCGGTTACGATATCATCATAGCGTATCGTAAATTTTGAATCACAATCCTCGCAGAGATGAGTTAACGATTTCACGATTTTTACTTTTCGTTAAACATTTCCGTAAGCTTTTCTTTGAAAGCATTTACCCAAGAGGGCTCGGGTAAATGCCATCCGATTAAAGCACCAATAAAAACGTAAAAAAGAATTTCTACCATTTGAATCTCCTTTAATTATGCTGCTTTGCCCCACACATCATTCCAACTGCCGCTCAAGGCGCCTTTTGCATAATCTGTTACGCGGTTTTCAAAGAAATTGCCATGAATTGGAGCATTAATCATTTCTTCCACCCATGGCAATGGATTTTTCTTCACTTTGAAAATACCCTTGAGACCCATACTTATAAGTCTTCGGTCAGCGATGTATCGAATATATTTCTTCACTTCCTCGGAGGTCAAATTAGGCATTTCGCCCATTTCGAAAGCTAAATCAATGAACTTATCTTCGAGTTCGACCATGCGAGTAGCTATGTTATATATTTGAGCTTTTAATTCATCGTTCCAAATTTCTTTATTTTCTTCGATGTAAGTTCTGAATAGCTTAATCATCGATTCGGTGTGCATAGTTTCATCAACAATTGACCATGTAACAATTTGTCCCATACCCTTCATCATACCGTGCCTCGGAAAATTCAATAGCATAATGAATGAACTAAACAGTTGCATACCCTCGGTGAACGCTGAGAATGCAGCGATGTGTGTGGCTGTCGATTGTTTGGTCGAATTCTTACTGGCCAAATCTAGTAAATATTCATGTTTCTCGCGCATTTGTTCATATTCTAAAAACTCATTATACGTTGTTTCTGGCATTCCGAGGGTTTCGATTAGATGCGAATACGCTGCAACATGCAAAGCTTCACGAGCAGCAAAACCCAAAAGCATCATGCGTACTTCTGGTTGAGGAAAATACGGTAAATAATTCTTAACATAACCGCCAGCAACATCAACATCGCCTTGTGTGAAAAATCTAAAAATATGTGTCAGAAATTGTTTCTGCTCTTTCGTAAGTTTAGTTTTCCAATCTTTAACATCCTCAAGCATAGGAACTTCTGAGTGAAGCCAGTGAGCTTGTTCATGTTTTAGCCACGACTCATATGCCCAAGGATAAACAAAAGGTTTATAGTGTTGTCTTTCGTCAGTTAATGTTAGTTTTCTTTTTACCATTTCTTACCTCTGTTATGTTGTTTTCGACTATTTCGTGCCACGAAATTATTTCCCAGCGTCCATCAAAATTTTCAACCAATGCTGTACATGATTCCACCCAATCACCATCATTCATGTACACAACGCCATCTATTTCTTTTATTTCAGCTGTGTGTATGTGCCCACAAATTACGCCATCGTATTTTTTTCGAATACAATAATTAACTAAATTACGCTCAAAATGAAATATGAAATCTACAGCTTTTTTTACCCGGTGTTTTAGAAACTTACTGAGAGACCAATAGCCAAAGCCTAATTTATGTCGAATCCAATTGAATTTCGTGTTCAACCATAAAACAAAATCGTAGGCTCTATCTCCTAAAAAAGTTAACCATGGAGCTAATCTGGTGATGCCGTCAAACAAATCACCATGAGTGACCAAATATTTTTTACCATCTATACCAAAGTGTATCGTTTGATTTGCGATTTCTATACGACCAAAATTTAAATTATATGCGATAAGAGGTCTCAAGAATTCGTCGTGATTGCCCGCCACATAAATCACCTTTGTGCCTCTTTTGGCGTGGCCCAAAATTCTTCTAATCACGTTCGTGTGATTTTGATTCCAACGCCATTTATTTTGAGTTATTTTCCATCCATCAATAATATCGCCGACCAGATATAGCGTTTCGCATGTGTTATTTTTCAAAAAATTATTTAAGAGTTCGGCTTTACAATCTTTCGTGCCCAAATGCACATCACTAATGAATATGCTTTTGTAATGCATTTTATCCCTTTAGCCAAATTATAGTTGCGATTGAATTAATGACCAAAAAGTATGCGTTTTGCAACATCAAAGGTTTGTTTTTGTGTGTTGTGTAGAAATCGTATAGTAGCATAGTGTGAGCAATAACAAAAGCTGGAAAACCATATGCCATCCACGGCGCTTTTAATGATATAGAGGTTCCACCGAAAATAAAAAGAATTGCGGCTATCCACTTTATGTCAAAATTAACCCTCACAAGCTAAACACACTTCTTCGGTTGCTAATTGTTTCAAGTCGATTTCTTCGATTACTTGCCTTTCGATTTTCTTTGCGACTTTATCCGCTTTTGCGAGTTTTTCTGAACGGCAATAGTAAAGAGTTTTCAATCCTTGTTTCCATGCCTGAAAATGAACCGCGTGTAGATATTTGATATTTGCATCTGGTCTAAAAAATAGATTTACCGATTGTGCTTGGTCTATAAACTGTTGACGATTGGCTGCATGGTCAACGATCCAACGTTGGTCGATTTCCATGCTTGTTTTGAATACATTTTTAGTCCATTCATCCATCCACTCAAGATGTTGTACAGATCCGTCATTAGAAATGATACTGGACCAAATTTCGTTATAATCTAAACTACTGTCATCTTCACAGGCTTTCGTGATGATTTGGTCGAGGTATTTATTTTTGTTCAAATGTGAACCTGACAAAGTATCTTGACGATAAGCGTTTGCTCTCAGCGGTTCAATGGATGGGCTGGTATTGCCCATCAAAATTGACGAAGAAGCGTTTGGAGCAACAGCCATAACATGACTAAACCGTAGTCCAGTTCCGGCCGCATCTGGTGCTTCTCCGCGTTCATTTCCTAATTCTAAATTAGCTTTATTTAATTCTACACGAATATGCTTAAACATGCGTAGATTAGACGAAGTAGCTAAAGCTGATTCCCATGCAATACTGTTCTTCTGTAGATATGCATGAAAACCCAGAGCACCAACACCAATAGACCTTTCTCGCATAGCAGAATATTTAGCTTTTCTCACAGCCTCTGGCGCGTTATCAATAAAATGTTGCAGAACATTGTCCAACATTTCCGCAACATCTTTTAGAAACTGTGGCTTATTTTTCCACTCATCGAAGTATTCCAAATTCAATGACGATAGACAACAAACGGCTGTCCTATCTTTGTCCGTGGGGAGAATGATTTCTGAGCACAGATTGCTTTGTTTGATTGATAGACCCAATTTTTTTTGAAACTCGGGCATTGTTCGATTGCTTGTGTCGATGAAGTGAAGATATGGTTCACCGGTTTGCATTCTCATTTCAAGAATACGTTGCCACAACTCGCGAGCTGAAATAGTTTCGCGAATCTCTTTACTGTGTGGGTCACGCAAATGCCAATCATCATTAGCTTCAGGATCAATCATGCATTGTTCGATGATTTCCATGAAATCATCTGTAATATTAATTCCATGATGCAAGTTTTGACACCGCATGTTTTGGTCGCCTGTAGGCTTTCTCATTTCTAAAAAAATTAAAATATCTGGATGAGATATATCAAGATAAGCAGCATAGCTGCCACGGCGAGTACGACCTTGACGATACGCAAGAGAGGATGCGTCATAAGTTCTAAGATGAGGCATAACACCAACAGACTTATCATCAGCACTCCGAATACCAATACCAATTCCAACTCCGCCTCCTAACATCGACAGCCAATTTACTTCCGAGAGAGTGTCGACCAAGCCCTCCGCGGAATCGTCCAAATAAGGCAAAAAACATGATATAGGAAGACCACGGCGACTTCTGCCATAAGAAAGGATAGGAGTAGAATAAGACAACCAATGGCGAGAACTATATTCGTAAAGTCTTTGAGCATGTTCTGGATTGCTTCCGAAAGCTTTTGATACATATGCAAACCTTTCCTGTGGTGAATTTTCATCTTCTCGCATATAACTTTCTTTGAGCCTTTTCATTCCCAATTCATCGAAGAGAGAATCGCGAGAAAAATCTACCTTTATACCATGAATGATATCTGACATTAAAAACTCCAAAAATTATTTTATTCTGTAAAACTTTTAGCCATAGGGAACACCTCGGCTATAACTTCAGCGCACCTCAATGCTATCTCTCTATGTTCTTTCTGTGTGCTCGCGTCACTTCGAACCTGAATATAATGTAGCCAACTTCTAATTGTACCATTGACATACATTCTCGAAACAGTAAGTCCTTCGGGTAATACAGCGCGAGCTTGTTCCTTTGCGATGCCAGAGCGAATCGCCCACTCATATTTATTTTTCGCTAGTTCAATGACTTCCTGTTGATGCTGATTCCATTGTTCTTGTAAAAGGGTGTTGTTTATTTCTATACTATTTTGTCGGTTTTTGTGGTCTTGTAGGCGAGCCTCTCGCACAACAAAATCTAGTTCTTTGGTTGGATCAGCGTAACGTTGACTAAATTCTTGAAATGAGAATGAACGATGGCGTAAAATTTGTCGTGCAATATCTCTAGATGTGGTAATTTCTAAACAAACGTTAATCATCTCCATCGGGCTCCAATGAAGATGCTCAATCAGATAACTAATTAGTTTTTCGCTAGTTTCTGTGTTTAATTGATTGTTGGGATTTGATACTCTAGCACAAAAAGCTACGAGTTCTTGTGGAGTTTCTATTTCTACATCATCCGCAGGTTTCGAATAACTAATCAATCTAACATTCATGTCAAATTTTTTTCCAGTGGTTAAGTTGAATCTGGGCTTTGAGTCCTTTGAAGGTGCTGCTACTTATAATTCTTTCTATCTCATCTGTAGACTTTCCGCTCAAAATAATTTCATTGATATCTTTACCCACAATGTTATCAGGCCAAATTACAACATTATAGTCTAACTTGATTGCATCTTGCATCATCTTCACGATTTCTTTGTTTCGGCATTCGTTGTCCCAAACCAAAATAATATTTTTAGCTTGAACGTCTTTTGCAACCGAAGCGAGGCTTGCATCACCCGCAGCTAAACAATTATTGAGGAAAAGACTATCGAGTGGACCTTCAACTAAAAACACGGGTTTTTGTAGGTCTACTCTGTCCATTCCATAAACAAGTTTATTTGTCGAATCGTTTGTTCGAAGTGTCACATAACGTAGGGTTTTATCGCTAGTCTCTAAAGCTCTGCCCGAAACAGCTATAAGTTCGTTATGTTCATTATAAAATGGAATTACAAGTCTAGCGTCATCAACAAGTTGTTTTCCGTGATTAGGTATCAAAACATCACAAAATTTCTTATAG
>OGWL01000070.1_pt1 | contig 14525 bp, 17 predicted proteins | sample 1576031 | NCBI WGS metagenome assembly OGWL01 (sample SAMN07581535, study PRJEB24739) | freshwater metagenome | place: Singapore | collected 2015-01
CAAGTTCAGAGGTGCGGACTAGATTTTCCCAGTTTTCTACAGGTAATCTTAGAGCAGAAAGGGAGTACCCCATTACTGAACTGATAGAGCGTATTCTGCATCAGAATCTGAAACTCGAATACGTTGTTCAAGACGAACAATATACGAAATAAACTCTATACTCTCACTGCTTTCAAGCTTGAATGCTCGAATTACATTGGTGATTGTATCCTTTTGTTCATCACTCAAATCATCAATAATCAAAAGAATTTGTAGGGATTTTTGAAAGGCTTCAGTGAGAACTCGATCGATCTCCCGTCCAATAAGTTGATCTGAAGTTGATCTGAAAGTTCTGGAAATTAGAAGCACAACTCTGCGCTTAGGATTCACTTTGAGATCTAATCAAATGTTAGGCTGCCTGAGTTATTGGTGAGGGCTGTGCCTGAAGCTTATCGGTAAGGAAGGGTAATTCAAGGCAGTTAGCTTGCGTTTTGCACCTCTAATTCTGTTGCACCACGGGTCAGAGCTACAAATGCATCTGCTCTAGCACACAGAAGACCAATATTTACTGCGTTAGAAGCCACCATACTTAACGTAATGACTTCCTTGATAGAAAGATAATTACTTACACTAAATTCAATTAACATGTCTGCTCTATTAAATTTGTTCAAATGTAGTAATTATTGCATTCAAATCAATTTATTTGAGTAAAATTCTCAAAAAACATAATTTAAAAGTATATAATTATGTCGGTGAATACCTTCGCAAACTTAATATATGCAACCAGCCCTTTTTCTTCAATAAATCACGATATTTACCACTTTGTTCTGCTTCGATTGTTTTTTTAGGGTCTTTTACATCTTTACCAAAAAGTTTTTTGGCATCTTCACGGGAAAGAGTTAAATTAACGCAAACAAGTCTGTCAAACAAAGCTTTTACTTGACTGCTTGGACCAAACCAATGAACTGGAGTAAACACAACAAAACCATCAGCTTTTTCTAATTTTCCATATACATCTTTTTCATGCATAAGATCATTTGTGCCATCATTTTTATCATAACAATCACATTTGTAATGGCAATGAAAGCCATTGCTTGTTGCTATACATCCTTTACATGGCCTAATTTGTGGTTCCGTATCAATAACTGCCAAATCAATCAAATCAATCTTTACTTCTTTTGTTAATGTAGCCAAAGCTTTATTTAAAAGAAGTTTTGTCTTACCATCTCCACCAGAACAGGATTTAATTGTTCTAGGGCTACCTTGAAAAGCAACGATTCTAATTTGTGAATCATTATCTTGAGTTGCTTCGGCAATATATTCAAGAAAACTACGCATCTGATTCCTTGTTTTTAAAATTCACCATATATAGAAAATATAGGAGAGTATTATGACAAGTTTCGAAAAATGGCTTAAAAATCGTGATTTGCAATTATCCGAAGTTTTAGATCAAGAGCATCTACAAGCACATAATTATGATGCTTTAGGTGCAGCACAGAAAAAAGTTCAAGAAAAGAAAGAACAACAAGAAAAAGAAGAATCAATCAAAAATCTTGAATTTATTAAGCAACACCTTGAAAATTGGGTCGGTCATGAAGAATTTGGAGCGGAAAAATTAAAATGGCTTGGCGCAGTCATGCATTTGCAAGACCCCAAAGGCGGGAAAATCAATCATTCTATGGAATCAGTAATCCATCATTACAAGAATACTTTTAAGAACCTTGAAAGCCTGAATAGTTTGTTCAAAAAAGAAAATATTATGTCTCATATGGGAAATCCAAAAGTTCTGGCCAATTTGAAAAAAGAATTAGAAAGAAATTGGGACGAAATAGACCATGACATTCATGTTGATTCATCAGAACAAGAAAGAGAACATGATCACGGTCATGGTGAATTAGGTAAACATTTTACTGAATTTGTTGTTTCAACAATTATTCATGTGGTTGATATTTTGCTCAAAGGAATCAAAGGCGAAATAAATCACGAACCTGAAATTCCTGAAACACATGAAGAACCAAAAGAAGTTCCAAGTCAGTTGCCTGATAAGCCACAGGATTCTTCTGTTTCTGAACCATTAGGAAATAGTCAGGGAAAACCCGAAGCGAGACAAGGGATGATGGGAGAAGTCGGCAAATTCATGGGATTCAAGTCATGAATTTTTTTCAGTTAAACGAAGCTCTTGAAAACGGAATTGGTTACAAAATCTTTTGTGACTTGGACGGAGTTCTTGTTGATCTGGAGCGTGGTATATCAGATCATTTTGGAATAGAAAAAAGCATTTCTAATCAAAAAATACAGGAACTACTTGACAAGCTAGAAGAATCAGATGTTGATATGGAAGATTTTTTTCAAAAATTGCATTGGATGAAGGATGGCAAAGAACTTTGGACTTATCTTTTACCTTATGAGCCAATGATATTGACCGCTGCAACCCACCATCGTGATCCTCATATAGTGGCTGGTAAATATAAATGGTGTGCCAGCCATCTTGATTTACCAAAAAGCAGAGTCATCATGGAAAGTGAAAAATACATATATGCCAAACCACGACACATTTTAATTGATGATACTCCAGAAAAGATCGTAGGGTGGACTAATGCTGGCGGTCTTGGCATTTTACACCGTAATGCAGGCGACTCAATAGACGAGATAAAACAAATATTTCTCACCAAAAGACAGGGAAAAATTAAATTGTAAATCCTTGAGTTTATCATATTTGTGCATTTTGCATAAATATAGGAGATATAAGATTAAGGAGATTTGTGCAAACTGATCTTAAAAGTCAACCGTATTGGCTTGAAACACATACAACTCCCGACAAAACTGTCGAAGGAGTCAATTTTGGATTTGGCAATGATGGTATGTTTTTTGTTGGAAATATTACTGAAGGCAATGTTGCATATCCAGTCAGAACAAAATTCAATTATTCACAAGATCGTGTTGTAGAAGTCACATTTACAATCAATTATAACAGCGATTGCCCCGATCATGTGGTGGCTTTTTACAACACAAGTGTTGCTCCCACATTCGATTGGGGAGCAGGAGCCAACTGCATATCATTTAAATTTGACTGTGGGTCACCTCAACTCGATGGTTTGTACAATTCAGTTGGAGGGTTTGGAGAAAACATCCTTCCTTCTTATGGACATTACACAGTTCTTTTGACATATGACCGTAGTGCTGGAAAAGTTTCGGCAAAGACTTTTACTGGCGATACAGTTTATGGTGATTTTTTAAGCGAAATTGTATTGAATGAAGTATTACCAGAAGGAATTTTTAGAATTGGATTCGATGCCGATCAAGATAATGAAGATAGTACCACGGCGTATTTTACAAATCTTAAAATAAGTGATCGACCCGGCGAAAAAACTTGCAGCGCACAAGCTTGTGATGTGCCTGCTTTCAAATGTTTAGTGGGAACATCACTATGTGAATGCACGAATTGGAAGTATTTTGCACCTGCCTGCACTAGGATTTTGCAATCACTTGGCATTTGCCAAGGAAACACAGGTGCATTTGTGCCAGCGATAACCGTTTGTAATCAAAAAATTCTATAAGGAGTAATATGAAACTATGGCTTTGGGGAGATAATTCTGCGGGTCAAATTGGTGATGGAGGTGAAACTGATCGTTCTTCTCCAGTTCAAACAATCACTCTCGGATCAACATGGAAATCGATTAAGAGCGGTAGAAATTTTACCGTTGCTTTAAAAGACGATGGTTCGCTTTGGACTTGGGGAGACGGTTCGGACGGTGCTTTAGGAAATTTAACCACTAACGATGTCTCAAGTCCTGTGCATATTGCACAGGGAAAAACTTGGAAGTCAATCGGCGGTTGCTCTAAAACAGAAGATTCGACGGCTTGTGCGATTGACAGCAGCAATAAACTTCATACTTGGGGCGAAAACAATGAAGGCCAACTCGGGCATAATGATGTTGTAGATAGATCATCTCCAACTCAAATGGGAACAAAGAACTGGTCTAGCGCATCAATCAATACATTTCACGGAGCCGCAATTGATACTGCTAAGAAACTTTTCTTGTGGGGCAGCAACTACAACGGACAATTAGGTTTGAACGATGATGTAAATCGATCCTCGCCAGTCCAACTCGGAAACGACAATTGGAATATGATTTCTACTGGTTATAATTACACATTAGGCATCAAGAGCAATGGTACTTTGTGGGGTTGGGGTGCAAATGATGTGGGTCAACTCGGACTTGGAAACATCGTTTTTTATTCTTCTCCTGTCCAAATCGGCAACGCATCTGACTGGAAGTTTGTCGAAGCTGGCATTGGTCATTCAGCAGCAATAAAAAATGACGATAGTCTTTATATATGGGGCTATAATGATGTGGGTCAACTCGGACAAAACGACACCACAGACACCTCATCGCCAGTCCAAGTTTCTGGCTCTTGGGACGAGGTAAGCTGTGGTTATGAATATACAGTTGCACTAAGAAGCGATAATACAGTCTGGGCATGGGGCTATAATACTGAGGGTCAACTCGGTGATGACACCGTTGCAGACAAATCATCTCCCGTCCAAATTTATGGTCAAGCATCTGGTTGGAAAGCAGTATCAGCCGGACTTGAACACACAGTAGCGTTAGCAGCCGAATCGCCTCCTTCCAAGTCTTGTAGCAGTCTTTCATGCCCAACACCAGCATTTAAATGCTATGTTGGCGTGACTGAATCGTGCGCTTGTGCAAAATGGAAGTTCTACACCGCACAGTGTACTAGAATTCAACAGTCTCTTGGTATTTGCAGCGGTACTTCCGGTGCTTATGTACCAGCAATCACAGTTTGTAATCAGAAATTGTTCTAATAATAAAAAAAAAGGGGTCTGAGAAATCAGACCCCAAACTATTTTCTATGGGGACATCATGGCTAAACTTTTTTCTTGGGGCGTAAACTTTAACGGCATTTTGGGAGACGGCACGACTGACGATAAGTCATCCCCTGTTCAGATTGGCGACACAGATAATTGGGCAAAAGTCAGTTGTCGAAATGCAGGTTTCGCAATTAAACAAGACGGCACCATGTGGTCTTGGGGAGAAAATTATGGTGGAACTTTGGGGAATGGAACAACAGTCAATATTTCTTCTCCTGTGCAAATCGGACTCAATAGCGTTTGGGTCGATGTAAAAACCAATGGAGTTCATGCTTTTGCCAAGAAAAACAACAACACTTTGTGGTCTTGGGGCGTTAACTATAACGGAATTTTAGGAGATAATACAACCGTAAATAAATCTTCTCCAGTCCAAGTGGGTGCTGATTCTGATTGGGCTGAATTTGCAACAGGCGAGGGTTTTGGTGCGGCAATTAAGGAAAATGGCACCCTCTGGATTTGGGGAAACAATTATGACGGCGTTTTCGGCAATAATTCAGACTCTTGGCCAGCGGACAACCGGTCCAGCCCAATACAAATCGGCAGCGACACCAATTGGGCACAAGTCAGTTGCGGCGAGTACTGCATGGCGGCAATAAAAAACGATGGATCATTGTACGCTTGGGGAGAAAACAACTACGGCATTCTCGGCGACGGAACCACAGACAGCAGATCATCTCCAGTTCAGATCGGCTCTGATACTTGGAAACAGATTTCTTTGAGTCCAGAGAACAATCAAGCTTTTGCTTTGGCAATTAAATCTAACGGCACATTGTGGGCATGGGGCAGAAACGATGATGGCCAGCTTGGAGACAATACAACTATATACAAATCTTCGCCAATACAAATTGGCAGCGAAACAAGTTGGTCCTATGTGGCGGCAAGCCGCAGAACTTCCTATGGCATCAAAGCCGATGGCAGTTTATGGGCTTGGGGTTATAATGATGAAGGTCAACTTGGAAATGAAAATACCGTATCGACTTCTTCTCCCGTGCAAATCCTTACTGATAAAGTTGGTTGGATAGAAATCAGCGGAAATCAATCTGTTTTGGCTCTGTACGAAGAATCAACAACTCCGACCAAGTCTTGCAGCAATCTTTCATGCTCAACACCAGCATTTAAGTGTTATGTAGGTGTGACCGAATCTTGTGCTTGTGCGAGATGGAAATTCTATACTGCACAATGCACTAGAATTCAGCAGTCTCTTGGTATTTGCAGCGGTACTTCCGGTGCTTATGTACCAGCAATCACAGTTTGTAATCAGAAATTGTTCTAATTAAAAAAATCTAAAAATATTAGGGCTTGGTTATAAAAAACCAAACCGTTCCTAAAAATCTACTTAAATCTACTCATGAGTAATTTAAGCAATTAGGTTTGATTTAATCAAGCCAGTTTCTGCCGTTTTACGCAAAAACCTTAATGGGTTGATTAACACAGGCGTTGCGGCAACGCTCCTATCAAGTCCAACGAGTATATCATTGTCCCTGATTACTTTTCTCCCAATATTCGCACTACCATTGATATCAGCATTGATTACTGTTCCATTAGCAGCACGATATAAACCTCTTTTAACTCTTTTGCCACTAAAAACACGATTTAATCCTTGTTGATAGTTTGGCAAGGGATCACGATCTAGAAAACTTGCTTTACTTGTATATGATTCTTCGGTGAATACAACACGAATTCCAGCAATCATAGCCTTATAACTGATCTTTTGCATCAAATTATAAAAAGGCACAGATTGGAAATTCTGGTTTGTTCTTTTACCAAGATTCATTTCTTGTTTCCATCCATCATTCTTTCCAATAATGATTGTTCCACAATAGTGTTTTTGACACAATTCAATAATCATTTTTGAAACATGATGGAAATAGTTTTCTAATCGCCAATGACGCTTCCTGCTATTCTTTTGGGTTGGTTTTTTGTTAAACCATTGATTGATACTCTTGATTATACGACCGTTGACCAGTATTGGAGAAAATTGGTCTGAAGTTATCGCAGCAAGATTATTTAATCCCAAATCAATGCAAACCACTCCTTTTTCTTTGCTTTTATGTGGAACTTCCTTTTCGTATTGAACATCCACAACAAACCCAAATCGTTTGGGTGTTATTACTACTTGTTTGAATTTCCGATTGCTTTTAATTGAAAAACAACCATTTGTTGGTGTAATTATTCCTTGCTTCAAAGGCTTCTTCTTGATTGTTTCATCGTAAAAAATAACTTGAGCAAGTTCTTTTTTGTAATATGGCGGCTTTGGCTTTTTCACAAACTTTGAAGCATCTTTATTGAAAGCAGAAATAGCTCTTTTAAAGTTACTCCAATCGCTTAAAACCTTTCTTACAGTTTGTTTTGCTGTTTTTGTATTATGTAAGTTTTTAAAACTTGCTTCATTTTGAACTAAACCAATTAAAACATTGATATCAGGAAGTTGAATTGACCAATCATTTGATTTTAGATTAGCAAACCATCTTTTTCTCATGTGATAATTACATTTATTGTAGAGTTCTTTGCTAATTTTGCAAAGTTCTACAATTTGTGTTGTAGCTTCAATTTGGTGTCTTTCAACTAAAAGCATACCTTTATATAGTGTGTCTCATTAAAATTTTTCGGGGTATATCCTAAAAATTATTGACTTTTTGAAAAGTTTTAAGTAGATTTAGGTAGATTTTTTGCAACTGTTACCAACCCTTTTGTTTTTTCGATACTAGATTAGAGAATGGAAAATGAAACTCAAGGCATCAACGATTTAGAACCATTTGTCATTGCATTGCAAAAAATTGGCAAAAAAGATTTAGGAATCCAATGTTTGGACGCATTTGGAGAAACAGCAGTTATTTTTGGTCACTTTGAAAACCTATCCAAATGTTACTTTAAATTAGGCGAGTTGGATAAATCAATTATTTTCGGCAAAAAGGCATTAGCTTCGGCACCAACTCCGCAACACACGGTTGTAACAAGAAATAATCTTATCAATGTTTACAATACCGCAAATAAACCGCAAGAAGCTCTTGCCTATATCAAGTTCAACGAAGGAATCATCCCAAGTCGTGAATTAGCCCTGAATAAGGCTTACACCTTATACCTTCTAAATCGCAAGAAAGAAGCCCAAGAAATACTTGAAGAAGCATTTATCGATCCAGAAATTACACCCGATGTGAGGGAAAAAGTCGAATTTAATTTAGGAACATATCACATTGCAGAAGGCAAATTTCAGCAAGGACTAAGAGAAACCCTTCTGAATGGTCTTGAGAATAGAAAATGGAGAAAAAAAATTGCGTTGGACTTACCATTTTGGCAAGGGTCGCCAGATGTTGAGAATCTTGTTGTGTTTGCAGAAGCAGGAATTGGAGACGAAATAATCAACATTAGATTTATGAAGCATTTAAAAGATCGTGGAATCAATGCTTGGTGGTACACAGCAACCCAAACCGGAAAAAAGAATGACAGACCGGGTTTATCACATCTATTTGCCAAAAACGGCTACAACATCATTGAAAATTTAGATGAAGTTGCTCATGTGCCTAACCTGATGTGGACATATTCCATGCAATTGCCAATTTATCTCGATCTTCAACCACAAGAACTTTGGCAAGGACCATACTTACAAACTTGCCCAGACCATAAAGCAAAATGGATTTTAAACGGCTCTAAGAAAAAAATTGGTTTGCGCTGGCGTGGAAGCAAACATTACGAACAAGATTTACGACGATCCTATCCACTTAAAGAACTTTATTCTGTTTTGAAAGATTTTGACGCAGATTACATTAGTTTGCAAAAAGATGACGGAGTTGAAGAAACATCTGATTTTCCAAATTTGATTGACTTAAGCAATAATTTAGAAAGCATTGAAGATACTTTTGCTTTGATTAGCAATTTGGACTTTGTAATCACATCATGCACAAGTATTGCCCATATGGCTGCATCCCAAGGCAAAAAAGTCTTTGTTTTTGTTCCTATTTCAACATATTACATTTGGTGCCATCCAACAGAAAAAAGCCCTTGGTACGGAGACAATGTATTTGTTCTAAGACAGCAAAAACCGCATAGTTGGGCTGAACCTATGCAAGAACTCAAAAACTTACTGGAAAAAGATGGCTGATATATTTTTTCTTTCTGGACTGCCTAGATCAGGATCGACATTACTCGGTTCCCTTATGGGACAAAACCCAGATTTTCCAGTCACGATATCTCGCCCTTTTCTTGACCTGCTGTGTTTTACAAATCAGGCTTTTAATGCAATAGATCAAAAATATACTTACGACAAAGAAGTGATTACCGATAATGTGTACAGAGGCATAGTCACAAGTTTTTATAGCCACATCAAAACCAAATACATTCTTGACAAACATCGTGGCCATCCCAAAAACATTGTGCCAATTAAAAAATTCATCAATCCAAATCCAAAAGTTCTTTGCTCCGTCAGGCCAATAGCAGAAATCATTTGTTCATACATTCAACTTATTGAAAAAAATAAACAATCAGATAATTTTATTGACAACACTTTAAAATCAAGAAATACACCAATTAACACAACCAACCGTGCAAAATGTCTTTGGGATGAATATATTCAAGACCCATATAAAAGCATGACTTATGGATTAAAAAATCATAAAGAAAATTTGTTTGTCGTTGACTATGACAGGCTCGTCAATAAACCGGAAAAAACCTTGATGGAAATCTACAAGTTCTTAGAAATTGAGCCATATAAAAATCATTCATTTGATAATATTGAAAACCATTGTGCAGAAGAGAAAGATGCCGCTTGGGGTCTTGAAAATTTACATAATATAAGACCAAAGTTAGAAAAAGTGAGCAGAAATCCTAGAGAAATCTTAGGATCGTTCCTTGTTGATTATTATAACAAATTTAATTTGGTGTTTTGATGGATATTCTCAATGAGACTTTAATTCCGAAATACGACCTTGAAATTGATAAAGCTTACATCATAACGATCAAGGGGCATGAACTATCTGAGAGGCTTGCCGCACGATGTCTGGCATCCTGTAATAAGGTTGGCCAACCAGCAGAAATCTACGATGCTTTTGATGGAACAGATGAAAGCGTGAATGGCATTAAAGTGCCGGAACAATGTCGTGATGCCACATGGCTCAAGTGGCTAAGAGTTGTAAATCACGAATTAACCAAACCGGAAATATGTTGTGTATTAAGTCATTTTTCGCTTTGGTGCAAATGCATCGAGCAAAATAAACCCATCATTATTCTCGAACATGATGCTGTAATGTTAAAACCATTTTTTGAACATCCGGCAGTAAATGCAATTATCTATTTAGGATGTCAGGAGCAAGTAAGAAACAACTATTGGAGCATGATTCCTCCTCATGCCCAACTTAATCCAGACTATAGACATTTGTTGCGGACTCACGCTTATAGCATAGACCCTTTCATGGCTAAAAATCTTGTAAGCATGATCATAGAAAAAGGCATATTCACATCAGCAGATGTTCAAATCAGTTTAAATAAATTCGCCATGTTGTCATTTGGCATCTTTGCAATGGACATTCCTGACAAAACAACAATACCAGAGAAGAGTAAAATAAAATGAACCTTCATTACACATATTCGATTGATGTGGATTATGCTTACATCAATTATTTACCAAATAATGCCAAATCTGTTGAGTATAAAGATCACTGCGTCAGAAGCTGTGAAGATGTCGGAATGAAGTATAAATTATGGCCAGCATTTGATGGCACTGGTGAGGAAATCAAAACGCCAGAACATTTGATTGATCGTAGTTGGTTGAAATGGATTAAATGCTCTAATCCAACATTAGACAAATCTGAAATAGCAAATTTTTTGACACATGTGAGTTTATGGGCAGAGTGTGCCGAACTTGATAAGCCAATAGTAATTTTGGAACATGACGCAATTACGTTGCAAGCTGTCACGCAACATCCAGCAGTAAACATAATCGTATATCTTGGATCACATGAACAAGTGGAAAATAATTTTCAATCTTCTCCAATTGCGATGATGTTGCAATGGCAAGGATTTCGTTGTTTGGGAAGATCACACGCTTATAGTATTGATCCATTCATAGCAAGAAGATTGTTGTCAAGTGTGCTTGTGAACGGGATCAACAAAAGCATTGATGTATACATGAGAGCAGACATTTTTACTCAAATTCAAAACGGTATTTACGCATATGACCAAAAATGTGAATCAGTGATTAAAGGAAACAAATCAACAGAAGACATTAGAATTTGCAACAAAATCCTTTAAATTTTAGATATTACAACTGTGCTGTTTCCATATTCTGTAACAGCGATTAAACCGAATTTTACATCTATTCCGTGTGGAAAACTGTATTGCCCGATTTTTTCAATAAAATGCAACTTGCTATCAAATTTAAATTTCCAAACACTTCCATTAGTTTCTACTTCTTCAACAGTAACAAAAATATCATTGTTTACAATTTTAATTGAATCTGCATGTGTGTTTTTAAATTCAATCCTGTCAATAATTTTTGAATTTTTTGTTATATCATAGACTTCGAGTGCTGTGTCATAAATTCTTTTTTGGTTTTCATTTGGTGCGCTACTACAAGTCAAACGACCATTCTGCTGTCATCCAAAAATCCTAAATCCTTACATAACCAATTGTGTATCAAGTGAAAATATGGTTTTGATACACTATCCATAAAACCATATATTCCTTTGTTAGGATTTGAACAACCAGATACGGCTGCAAAAATTTTATCATGCGAATAAATTTTGACACCATGACATATCCCCAATTCAATATTTGGAAAAGAATTCAAAAATTTTATCTTGTTGTTTTTTACTTCATAGCATGAAAGAGGATGGTTGCTAAAATTGCTTGCGATTACCTTGTAACCATCCAAAGTCTTAAATGAATCAAGAAGTTCTGTTTGAGTCGGCTTATTATTTGATAGAGTACTTTGTTTATCTAAAATTTCATATTTTTCATCATCAAATTTCACCAAATAAATTTCACGCATCCAATAAGAAGAGCAAACCAATAAATCCGGCTCCAACAAAGTCACACCTGTCATTGAACTTGGTCGTAGCTTTTCTGCGTACCACAATTTTTTTTGATTGTATGGATTATCATTTAAGGGAAATTGTATTATCATAAATCTTCTTTCCTGAATAAAAAGTATTCTTTTAAGCAATCATGCATTTCATGTTTTTCAGAGTTCCATTCAAAAACGCCGTCGCATATTTTGATGTCAGTATCGGGATCAAAATCGAAATAATTATAAATTTTTGTTCGTGCTACATAATTTCTAGAATTAAGTGATCCATGATACAAATGTCCAATTTGGACTGGCACATACCCCAGCAACGGTTTTTTATTTCTAAATTTTTTACAATATTTCATGACATCACAAATCATCCTTGGACTGTATCTTTTAGCAAAATCATGAATAAAAAAACCATCAAGTAGACAATCGGCTAATATGGTATCCCCACCACCAACAATGCTTCTGTCATACAAGCCAATGTCTTGTAAAAATTCACGCCGAAATGCCCAACCGAAACCGGGATGCGCCCAAGGCAGTTCATTTTTTTTTCTCTTCCACAACCAATTTGTATTTGTTGTTGCTTGAAAGGCAATACCGGGATGATGATCCTCTACTACCTTGCCATCCCAACTATTTTCACCTTTGGCCAAATGACCTATCTTTTGAAAAATTTGGGCGACATCATATTTTTCCAAAACATCAACTGCTTTTTTATGCCAATCATCGCAGCTAAAAAGCACATCGCAATCGATGAAAGCCACATAGTCACAATCATCCGGCAAAAAATTCATTCCATAATTAAGAAGTCTTTCTTTTTGCCACATAATGCTTTGGCTTCGGACTCTAACTTCTGAGTTGGGTATTTGATAATCTTGATCGCCAAAAGCACATTCAACCGTGAGCAATGGCACACCTTGATGACTTAATTGTTTTGAGAAAATAAAATAATTCTGCAATAGACTCTTGAAACCACAAGGATTAAAAAAACAAGTAATTACATGAAATTTTGCCATAATTTAAACCATGCTTACGAATTCTTCGTGTTTATAATTAGGAAATGATTCCACATAAGTAATGACCACATCAACATCAGCTTCAAGACAATCTTTAACTTCTTTTTTAAGAGCCTCTTCATCAACTTTAGGAGCAACAATCTGCAACTCAACATTCGTATAAGACCATTGAATGCATTTGAACTTCTCTATTCCGTATTTTTCATGAAAAGTTCTAGAACCAATCAATGGCCATTTTTTGCTACCGTCAGGCATGGAAAACATATTTCTCACCCTGCCGTGAATCTTTGTGATTGTCTGCAATTTTCTTCCACATGTGCAAGTGCCTAACTCAACATGATCTCCATGCTTATATCTTTTTATATATGGATTGGTAATGGTGGTAATGACGATGCCTCAATCATGGTCAACCTCAACAATTTGATTTTCCATGACATGAAAATTTTCTTTATTATCAGGACATTGTATGGCAATTGTGCCACATTCTTCGGAGGAATACATAGTACCACCGAGTTCGCCAGTTCCCTTGATGTCCAAAAGATTTGTTAATTTAGATAAATCAAGTGTTTTTACGATAGATGGCAAACAATGAATATAATGTGGATTAACGCTTTCAATCCATTGTTGTAGTTCTTTTGATGGTCTGTAACCAGTCATAAAGATTTTGCCTTGATTGGGGAAAATTTCTCTTGGCAATCCCCAAGAAATAGTCTGCTTTGTAGGAATAGCACCTTTAATTACTGCTTGGTTTTTGCTCACATCCCACTTGCGCCATAAAATTTCTCTCATGTTTGTTGACAGGTGCCAAACATAATCCATTGGTGTTTTCTCAACTGAAACAGGTTCGCCAGTTGAGCCAGAACTTCTAGAACAGTATATTCCTTTATTTTGTTTTATATTTCTAAGGTCTTTTCTGGTCATGATTGGAATATCCTTGACCAGATCAAAATTTGGTTCAAAAGTCCATTGAGACTTTTCAAAAAAATTAAGGAGCTTTTTTATTTCATCAACGATTTGCATGATCAAAATTCCAAACAAAAAAATTGTAACTTTCTTTTTCTAAAATGACTGACGGCACGATATGGAAATCGCTAAATTTGGGAAAGTAATCAGCAATAATCATTTTGGGCAATTTTCTTTTAAAACTTCTAACAATAAGTTTTTTTGTATATTTTCTTGCCATTTCAAGTACAGAATCCGTAAGTTCATTGGAAAAATTAAATACACCATCGCCAATCATATTGTCAAAAAACTGATTATTATCACGCCAATCCTGAATAATTACATTTGATCCATCGAACCACGGATCAATGTCCATTTGATGCGTTGAAATCGGCAACAGAGCATGGGTGCATCCGAGGACCAAAACAGTTCCACCGACAAGGAAATGCTTGAAATATTCGACATCTTCCTCGCTGGGAGAATAAGGCGGTTTAAGGCACACTTTCCAATAATCTTTGCCTAAATTTTCCATACTTTAGATAAGCGATGAAATGGTAAAAAAAGTAATATATAATTTTATGAGGAGATATTATGAACGATCTTAACAATGTTTTGCAAAATCTCAACACAAATTATGCAAATATTATTGCAAACATTTCATTGCTATACCTATCGTGACCTGGGAAAC
>OGWL01000072.1_pt1 | contig 14509 bp, 4 predicted proteins | sample 1576031 | NCBI WGS metagenome assembly OGWL01 (sample SAMN07581535, study PRJEB24739) | freshwater metagenome | place: Singapore | collected 2015-01
GTTTCCCAGTCACGATAAGGGCCTAAATATGAAGAAGAACCATTCCCTCCTAGAGCGCCACCACCGGAGCTACCAGCCCCACCACTTCCTCCAGCACCAACAACATAAGAATATGATGATTCAGATAATTTAAGATAAAAACCACCAGCACCACCTATACCGAAAACACTACATCCACCGCCGCCGCCGCCGCTGTTGCTACCTTGTGGTGATAATGGGTTACTGGCGCCAGTGTATATTTGAGCGAAAATAGGAAATCCAGTTGCGCCACCACTAGACCCGCCGCCGGCGCTGGCGGGGGCAGCGCCACCGCCACCACCCGATCCACCACATTCACCTATGCTCCCACCTTGACCACCAACTAAGACACCTGCGTATCCACCTGCAACAGTGCCTTGAACCATAATACCTCCCAGTGCAAGCATTGGTCCTAAATATGAAGAAGAACCATTCCCTCCTAGAGCGCCACCACCGGAGCTACCAGCCCCACCACTTCCTCCAGCACCAACAACATAAGAATATGATGATTCAGATAATTTAAGATAAAAATATTTTGTAGCGCCGCCGCCGCCACCGCGACCGCCGATGGCCGACGAGGAGCTAGAGGCACCTTCACCTCCTCCACCACCACCAACAATTGTAACTCTAGCCCATGAAGTCGAGGTACTTAATGGTGTAAATGTTCCAGAACCAGAAGTGTAAGTTGTAATTCTATTTGGTTTTCCAGAGGGAAAAAATGTTGATAAACTACTCATTTATATTATTCTCCAACCATATGTTGCGTCAACAAAAACTAATTCTATTCCAGCATATGCGATATCTACTGTCATATTTTCAGCCAATGCCATAATATTTTGACCGTTTCTGGCTATTGTTGTATTTATAAAGTTACCAACAGATATTTTAACAAACATACCTGCTGATGGTGAACTTGGCAATGTAATTGTTTGATTGTCTGAAGTCACCACATACACTGCACCAGATCCAAGTGTAGTAGAACCACCGCTCGTTGCACTTGAGTGCAATGAGATTGTTCCTGTAGAAGTTATTGTTCCACCAGATAATCCTCCTCCTGTCGCGACAGAAGTAACACCTGACGATGTTACATATCCAACATCATTAGTAAATGCAGAAAGAGTTGTTGGTCTACTGCTAACATTAGTCCATGCTACTGATCCTGCAGAACTTGCGTACGAAACGCTAAAGTTTGATGGATTATAAACGTAGAAACTAGAACCATCATTACTACCAACTAACCAAGTTGGTTGGCCGCTTTGCCCAGACCAATAAAGATCCCAGCTTGTACCATCTGATCTTCTTGGATATGCTCGACCATTTGTTGTAATATATCCAGAATCATTAGTGAACGAAGAAACAGCTGTTGGTCGTCCAGAAACATTAGTCCATGCTACTGATCCTGCAGATGCTGCAGATCCACTAATACTGATTCCCCAAGTTCCTGAGGCGCCACTACCACCACGAGTTGGAACATCAAGAACAGTGCGAAAATTTGCAGGAGTATAGTATCTTAAAAATTGATCACTTGAGGCATAAACTCTGTCAATTGCAGTAGTTCCATTATCACCACTGATTGTGTTGATCCATCCCGTATACAAATATCCATTACTATCAGTTCTTACAAGTCTGTTGGCTTCATTATTGACACCGCTATGAACTGATAATCCACCAACAGTTCCAGCATTTCCAGTAATGCTAATCCCCCAAGTTCCTGAGGCACCAGTACCATTAGTTGGAACATAACTTGCGCTACCAGTAACAGATGTCACACGACCATAAGCATCGACAGTTATTGCAGAAATACCTGAAGAGTAACTCGCAGCACCTGCACCTGCAGTTGCTAGAGAAATTGTGCCTGTTGAGGTAATTGTACCACCAGTCAAACCAGTACCAGTTGCGACTGATGTTACGCCTGATGACGTTACATATCCTGCGCTTCCGCTAACTGATGTAACACGACCATATGCATCGACAGTTATTGCAGAAATACCTGAAGAATAAGAAGCAGATCCAGCGCCAGCAGTTGCTAGATCAATCGTGGGCGTTAATCCGCCAGAGGAAGTGATTCTACTAGAAGTCCCACTTACTGAAGAAACTCTATTGTTAGCAGTATTATAGGCATTACCAGCATTTGTGGTAGCAGTATTCGCTTGACCATAAGCATTCTGAGCAGTCGTTTGAGCGGTTCCAGCATTTGTTGTTGCTGTGTTTGCTTGACCATAAGCATTCTGAGCAGTTGTTTGAGCAGTACCAGCATTTGTGGTAGCAGTATTCGCTTGACCATAAGCATTCTGAGCAGTTGTTTGAGCAGTACCAGCATTTGTTGTTGCTGTATTTGCTTGATTATAAGCATTTCCTGTTTGTGTAGTTGTAGCGTAACTTGCGCTGCCAGTAACTGACGTTACACGACCGTAAGCGTCAACACTTAATGCTGAGATACCAGAAGAATAAGATGCAGCTCCAGCCCCAGCGGTCGCTAAATCTATTGATGGAGTCAATCCACCAGAAGAAGTAATTCTTCCAGAAGTTCCGCTAACTGACGAAACTCTATTATTAGCCGTATTATATGCATTACCAGCATTCGTTGTTGCTGTATTTGCTTGATTATAAGCATTCTGAGCAGTAGTCTGAGCAGTACCAGCATTCGTTGTTGCTGTATTTGCCTGAGCATAAGCATTCAGCGCATTCGTTCCAGCAGTATTCGCTGCACCATAAGCATTCTGAGCAGTCGTTTGAGCGGTTCCAGCATTCGTTGTTGCTGTATTTGCTTGTCCATACGCTGAGTTTGCTTGTCCATATGCAGTATTTGCTTGGTCTCTCGCATTCGTTGCTTGATCATATGCAGTTTTTACTGAATTAAGTGCTGCAACATTTACTGTGCTGGTTGATGATATAGAATCAGTAACATTTTGCGTTGTCAAGACAGTATAATATGAAGGCGCAGCATTAGCATTGGGTGTTGCTTGCCAAACATCAGAAGTTGCTAAAAATCTAATTTCAGCATTTCCTTTACCTGTGCTACCACGTTTTACTCTAAAGATTCCATCTCCATCATTTGAAGCCGCTGCACGAAGAACAAGTGTATCAGTATCATTAGTGCTAGTTCCAGAAATAACTAGATTACCTTTAACATCTAAATTATTAAATGAGGCATTACCATTTAAAATAAAATAAGAAGCATTACCATCAACACGAAGATCGTTCGAACGAATTGTTGTAGCATTTGCCACACCCGAGACGTTTAATCCTGTAAGTATTCCTAATTGTGTAATCGCATTTGCATTTGCTGCTAAAGCAACATTAGTTTGAACTGATCCATTGGCAGTTATACTCACATTTACTGTGGCAGTATTATTGAAGTTCAAATTACCAGAGGCGAGCACTATAGATCCATTGGCAAATGTAGCGACCGTGTTCGCCGCACTATTCGCAGTTATTCTAGCAGTATTTGCTTGCCCATAAGCATCATTTGCAGTTGTTCTGGCATTATTTGCTTGTGCATAAGAGTCGGCAGCTTGAGCAGAAACATTAATTCCATTTCTTGTCAATACCGTTGCAATGTTAGCAGTTGTTGAATTAAGAACTGCAACATTAAGGGCTGTAGTAATCCAAGCATTACCAGCAACAGTCAGTGTAGAATTTGGAGTTGTAGTATTAATACCAACTAAACTTGTATTTGTAACTCTAACAGTTTCAGTTCCGCCAGAAATAATTACAACATTTCCATTAGGTATTCCTGTTGAATCCCCACCACCTGAAAGCGTCAATGTATTTGCTGTTGCTACAACAGTTGCTGTGTTGACCGTTGGAGTATTAGCAGATGTTCCAATGCTTGCGAATGTACCAACTGTCAGATTTGTCGTGACTTTAGTATTCCCAACAACTTCAATGTCCGCTTCAGGTGCATTAGTTCCACTGTTGATTGATAATTTATCGATACTTCTATCAAAGAAGAAAGCGCCGCCATCAATCAATGTATTGCCCGATATATTAACAGTTTGTCCTGTTGCAACAAGATTACCCGCAATGTTTGTTGTAGTACCATTAAAATGAGCATTTGATGCGACGTTTAGTGTTCCACTTAAAATGCTATTTGAACTTATGTTCAATGTTCCTGTAACGATGGTATTACCAGAAACATTTACAGTGGCACCAGTTGCTAGAAGATTACCAGTGACAGTCGTAGTGATACCTGCGAACCTTGCATTGGAGTTAACATTCGCAGTACCTTCGATAATCACATTAGAAGCAACGTTCGTTGTACCAGTAACAATCAAGTTGCCAGTTACGTTAGCAGTTGATCCAGCAAATCTAACATTGGAATTTACATTTAGAGTTCCTTCAACGATAACATTCGAAGCAACATTAGCGGTTCCAGTAACAATCAGATTTCCAGTGACATTCGATGTTGATCCAGCAAATCTAACATTGGAATTTACATTTAGAGTTCCTTCAACGATAACATTCGAAGCAACATTAGCGGTTCCAGTAATGTTTACATTCGATGCAACATTTGCAGTTCCGCTTATGGTGACATTATTAAAAAAGAAAGTATTGGGTGTGATATTTACAGTTGATGTTGAAGAAATATTTGCAACATTAACTATACCACCATGAAAAAATGTATTTGGAAACACATTAAATCTAGCAGAAGCATCGGTATTAGAATAGGTAATATTCGGTGAACTAATTCGAACTAAACGATTATCAACATTTAACGAGCCGCTAGAAGTATTAAATACTGTTACATTCGCGCCAAAAAACCAAGAATTTGCTGAATGTACATTGAGTGTTGATGTAAGTGCAGTGTTTGTAACATTGACTTCGCCGCCATGAAAAAATGTATTTGGAAACACATTAAATCTAGCAGAAGCATCGGTATTAGAATAGGTAATATTCGGTGAACTAATTCGAACTAAACGATTATCAACATTTAACGAGCCGCTAGAAGTATTTTGAATAATTACATTTGTTCCATAGAAAATTGAGTTTTGTGACTCAACAATAAATTTTGAAACTGGATCGTTATTTCCGATATAAACATTGCCAGAATTTACATGAGTAAGTCTATTATAGACATTTAATGATCCAGCAGCTGTATTTTGAACATTTACATTCGTGCCAAATACCCAAACATTAGGTGGATGAATGTTTAATACAGAAAGTGGTTGAGTATTTGCTATGTTGGCATAGTAAGTATTAACTGTGACAAATTGATTGTTAATATTTAATGTGCCGGAATCTGTATTTGAGATGGAAACATTTCCACCAAATAAATTGATATTATGAACGGCCACATTAAATGTGGAATGCGGACTATTGTTTTGAAATACTGTGTTTGCTGTATTAACGATTACATTACGAGTGTTTACATTAATCAATCCTACGGTTGCATTTGAAAAAGAAACAAACGCAGAATCAAATTTAGTATTAATATTTGCCTGATACAGACCACCCACTGCACGATTACCCATGGTAATGTCGCCAGCAGCAAGATATACATGACCATCTTGATCAGATTCAATGGTATCAACTGACAGAGTGGCATCAATGCGCGCACCAGATTTTACTGTTAAAAGAGTTGTGGTGCTCGTGTTCGAAAGAGTCAATGTTCCTTCTGCAATGTTGACGCTTCCTGTAGGTTTGACAAAATTGCCACGAGCAATTTCATTGACATCATTGGCGACTAAATTATCTCGAATACGCCATTGATCGAATGTATTTGCTGTTTGTATGATCAATACATTGGATGCATTTGCCATTAATTTTTTCTCTTCTTATTTGTCGTTGCTGACAGCTCTTAACACTTTATTCAGCATATTTTTAATTTCAGAAACATCAGATTTTAAAGTATTTATTTCACTTTCAATATCTTTTGTTCGTTTCATACTCGCCATTTTTTCTTTATGTTGCGCAATTGCTGATCGATCTGTATTAAGTATAGCAAAGTTGCTAAGATCTTTAATTAGTCCAGGTTTTTCTTTAATTTTTGCAATTTGACGCATTTTATCCCTCAGGAACAGCAGTAATACGAACATTTTTAATTTTTGGAACTGTTGCAGGATCAGATGACATAAGAATAATTTTAATTTGAAATGATTTAAATGTTCCGCCGATGGGATAATTTACGCCATTTTCAACATATGATATTCTATTTTGAACTAGTGACGGCCTAAATTCTAATCCAATTAGAGTTCTAGAATTTTTAGAGACAACATCTGAAACTTTGCCCATTCTTCTCCATCTTTTTTCAGAAATAGGATCTATGTCATCACCAGAAAGAACTTTATAATAAACTTGAATATCTGTAATTGCTGGCCGAATTGCATCCATAAAAACTCTTAGATCACCAGATTCGAATCCATCTTCAAGCACAATTTCGCGAGAAATATATCTTGCCAACATATTTCCGCCTTCTTTATCTGTTTCACCATTGACGACAGCATATGCTTGAGAATTTGAAATTGCATTAGCAGACTCAATCCATATTTGTGGAGTTTCAACAAATCCTCCACCACCTGATGTTAGAACAATATAATTGATATTATTTGTACCAGTTGTGTTGGCAACAGCAAATCCAGTAACTCCAGCACCCCCACCGCCATATATTGAAATATTGTATAATCCTACATTAGCACTATTGGCCAAATAGGTTTCACGATAAAGTTGCGCAAATGTATTCAGAGAATTTAATGTTGATCCTTTTACATTTGCAGTTGCAGTGCTTGTAATTGCATTATATCCTGACCCTGGATTTGTAATAGAAATAAGTGTATTTGATAATCCGCCATTATTAATGAAATATGTAGTACACAAAATGGATAATCTATCATAATTAATAATTGGCGAAACATCAGAATTAATTGTAGAGAGTTCTGTTGTCATGATCATGCTATTTGCATTTCCACGCAATATTCTTCTTCTATTCATTGTTGCTTTTGTTTTACCAGAATTATCTGCAATTAAACCATATTCTACTGGTTTATGAGGAGATAATGACACACCACTTCCTGCCTCATAAGCAGAATTAGAAGTATAAACACCTCTAAGTCGATAATCTACATTGGCCACAGGAAATGTTAAATCAGTTGAAATTAACATAATCTTATCAATATCAGTGTTTGCAATAGGAATTTCTTCAAGATTAAAAGTTACAGTTCCTGATGAATTAAAGACAGCTTTATTTACAACAAACATCAAATCTTGATTTTGATATGGTGACCATGTTGATGAGTTTTGTGATCTAAACAAAACACCAGAATATGGTTGTTCTGAAATGCGACGAGGAATTTCTGCACCCAATACATCTGCGCCAAGTTCTGCAATATACAATTCATAATCTGGTGAATCTGAAGAAATAGTTATTGCATATTCTGTTGCAGGCTGCAAATAAACTGGATCATCAAATGTAAATTTTGTGATCGTAGCAGAATTTGATGTGCTAGGCAAATTGGATACATTAACATCCTTGGCTTGAATTGTTTTAGATGCTAAGTAATTTTTAGTTGGATATCCATTTTGAACTTCAGTTATTTTAACTGTTACAGGCAATTGCATAGAACTTCTTTTTTGCAACTTAGAATTATTAAAAAATCCACCTGATGCTGGTTTTTCTTTAAAGAATAGATCAATAGATGATACAAACATACCATAATCTGGTTGATTATTTAATGGCTTAGGCGTAAAGAATGTTTGTGATAATCCATCACCTAAAGAAATTCTAGGGACTGAAGAAGCAGTAGATCCAGTTACAGGTCTTTTGTTTGTTGCAGAATTAAATGTTCTATCTGCTGGCGAAATTGGACGAACTAAAGAATCAGAATCAACTTCAGGAAATGGTGGTAACACAGGCGTGGTTTGAATTCTTTGTGTTTGTTTTAAAATTCCGCTAGCAGAATATATGGATGCAGCGCGCATGGTATAATCTGGATCAGATACCTTATTTGTATCTGTAATAGTAAAAATACGCTCGCCAGTCTTAAATTTAAAATTAGAATATGATGGAATATGAAAAATTCCAGCCAATGTTCCATAATCATCTGGTGTAAAGTTTCCAATTGAATAGTGAGTTGTCGCATCAGGCGTAAAGGTGAGTGCAGTATTGACTCGCAATGCTCCAGGAATACCATTCGCTGAAGTTTCTTGCACTAATCTTGCTTCGCCTACTCCTGTTCCACTTACAAAATAAATTAAATTTCCATTTGCAGGATTAAGCCCACTTTGTGTGTTTAAAATGATAACTAAACTATTGGGTGCAGCATTACCAGTACAAACTCCAGATCTATTTACCCAAGAAGAAACATTTATTTTTACAGATGTATTCACAACACTTTGTACATTAGAATTAGCGCCAAAATCAGCAAGATTATAATCCTTTACGCCAATTGGTTGCGCTGTAGTGTTTGATGTGTTCCAAATAAATGTTTTGCTATTTGTTGATGAATTTATAGAGTTTGCATTTATTTTTCCTGATATTGGATCAATAGCAATAGAACCCATGCTAGTCTCACCCAGATGATTGTAATATGTTACAATGCCTCTGAAAGTTGCATAGTCATATCGATTCGAGCCATCAAAAGTTTGAAATATCACATCACCAGATTTATATCCACCTATTGTACCAGTAAGAGTATTGCCTCCAACTGCAGTAACATTTAAACTAATATAATTTTTATTTAAATAAAGAACATTTTCACCTGATGTTGCTATAACTGTGGCATAACCATTATTTCTTTCTGGACAAACAACACTCTCTCCTGCATAAAAAGAATCTGCTGTGTCTATGTTTACAATTGAAATTACATTACAATTAGCATATGTAACTCCAGTAGAAACATTCTCAATAAATAATTGAGAATCTTTGTCGAAAGATCCCAGTAATCTACGAATGACAATAGTTGAATTTGCTGAAGTAAAAGAATCAACAATACCATTAAAAGTATTTACAGTATTTGAGCTGCCTTGATAAACTACATGTGAAGCATCAATTGTTGTTGCATTATTTCTGCTCAAGGTGATTGCTTTTTTAGAATCTAAAAGCATTCTACATGCGCCTTGGCAAAATTGATTTACTGCAACATCGTCAAAAAATAATTTAGATAATTTATATGGCTTCAGATTATGCGCAACAAATTCGACCTCATTCGATCGTATGTACGGAACCATACTTGTATCAATAACAACTTTACCATAATTTGTCGTTGGCATATATTCAAATCCTTAAATTGTTAATCTCGATTATATTGAAAAATTCCAAATTCTAGGTCGCCTCTTCCGCCGCTACCATACTCGCGGCCAATGTTAACATCGCGTGCTACATCAGATGGGGCGACAACGGGTTGCTCATAAGTCACTTCGTCCAATGGATTCGGACCAAGAACAATTGGTTGTGTAAATATTGGAATTTCTGGCGGAACATAAGATAGATTGAATGGCGGTGTTTCTGGCACATCATATGGTATAGGCGCAACTGGATACCAGTTGGGTTCTTCAAAACATCCATAAGTGACTGGAGAAACAGGTGGTAAAACCCAAGGAATTTCTACAATTACAGGAGGTTCTGCTGGTAATGGTGGATCTATTGGAGAAATTGAAGGCTCTGGTGGCGCAACGATGGGCGGCTCAGGAATTTCTGCGGGTGGGGGTGGAATATAAGGTGCAATTGGCGGATCGAATATAAATGTAACTTCTTCGTTGTATCTGAGTTCATATAGATCCGCTGCATTGGGATTCGTAATTACAATTGCTGGTCGCCGGCGCCGAGGAAAATCTAGATCTGTTGGAACACTCACAATAACAGGTGGTGGTTCAGGTTCTTGTACAATTACTCTTTCAGTAGTAATTTGTGGTGGTGGAGCAGTTCCTGGAACTTCAATAATTTGAGTAATTACATTTGTTGTTTGATAAATGTTTTGAATTGTCACGGGCGGCGCAGGTTCTTTAATAATTTCGCGAACAACATGATGATGTTCTATGACTCTTTCTGGAACACTAATAATTTCAGGCTTTAGTGTTTCATTTATCCAATAATCAGATTCTGGAGAAAGCTCTAAAGTTCCATTAAATTGCCCAAATAAAAATGGTTGAATTGAAACCGTTTTATCTGTGCAAACGCCCTGTGTTATTGCAGGTGTTTCTGTATAATTCAAACTTATTGTTTTTTTATTGCGCTTTGTTGAGTTGTTTAAAATCGTTTGTAGACTTATCGGATATGATGCTAGAGCAGGCAACATAAATCCATTATGAAGTGAAACTCTAAAATCTTTATTTCTATAATCTGCAATATTGAAATTTTTAAAATTTTCTCCAACTGTGCCGTACTTTTCTTTTCTGGTTCCATCTTCATATTCAGTTGGATCAGACAATGCTAAATTTTCTACATTGTTTAAAGATGTAAAAAATTCTACTTTTTGCAGCCTTTTATCTATGGAAGATATATCCTTCATTGTATAACGACGATTTTCTTTATAATTTAATCTAATTTCATTAATATTTGAAACATATGGAGGTAATGAAATTGTATATAAAGTCATTGCATCATCTAAATCAGCAGGCGCTAGAGGTCTAGGTGCAGAAACACCTTTAATGATTCTAAATTCTTTATCTTTAGACAATACAAGTTTATCTATACGAGGTAGATAATAATCCAAAGATAATTCAGTGACCTCATCGGGCGAAGGGAAATTTGGTGTTTGAATTTCTTCAGTTGCACTTCCCAATTTACGAGTTGGCCTAAAATCTAAACAATCTCTAAGATTAAATATTTGACCAGTAGATGAAACATAAATTGGAATTGTTCCATTTTCATATTGATTTTGTGAGTATGAATCAACAGAGAAAAAACTTGTGTTAGTCGAATTGTATATATGTTGATAAAAATCAACATGAACTAATAACTTAGCGTTCGTAACATCATACCCTTCTTTAAGAATAATTTTAGCATGATCGTAAATATTGTCTCGTTGGCCATAATCGACTGAAAAATAATTTGTAACATCAGCATAATTATTTGCGTCAGGATAGTGTGTTGTATTTCCTTTTAATATTTTTTTAACTTTAACAACATCAGGGACAAATAAATTAATTGAGTCTCCAGGGCTTACGCTATTATACTGTGTATTACTTAGAAATATAATTCCTTGAGAAATATTAATATTTGCAACAGCTGTAAATGATGGCAATGTTACAGTTACAGTTCCATTTTCAGTAACAGGATAAGTGAAAGACGAAGAGGTTGCAGAAAATGAATTATTTTGTATAAAGGTTTTAATTCTAATTTTGTCTTCTGCATCATTTTGTTTAACTGTAAACAATAAATCTGCCTTTAAAATATCTGGTATATTTGTATTTACAGTTAATGAAGTTGCGGGTGATCCAATTTGCACATTGGCCGAAGTTAATTGTATAATTGAACCATTTGGAAAATTTGTGTTGCCATTATTATCTCTAACCAAAACAATTAAATTGTCCTGAATAGCACCCGTAGAATCTGCCCATGGTATAGTTTCATAAGATTCTAATCCAGAACCTTGTGCTACTGCAAATACACCACCAGTGGCATTATTGGATCTGTTAGGTATAAATTTTGTAGAATTGTAGTCTGCATTGTTTAAAGATGTTCTTCTGGTAAATGCGCTGGGAAGTTTAAAGATTAATCCGTTTTTTAATCTTTCCTCAATCGCAACTTCTCCATTTAAATATTTTGAATTTAATGCAACATTCATTGAAGCATTAGCAACTTTTGTAATAGTATTGCTTACTACAGGTCCTGCAACAATAGATTCTGCATGTTCAAAATTAAAATTAAATGATACAACTGTATTTGAATCTGCAATACCACCATTATCAAAATCATTTGTTAAAAATACTGTTCTTGAAGGGCCATCATATCTAGAGATTGTTCTAGTTTGACTTGTAACATTTTGATTATATCCGCTCTGAACATAAACTTCTAATGGATTTGAATTTTTATCTGTTCCAACTATAGTTTTGTTCCAGGCTGTGTTTACAGTGATATAATCTCCTGATGTGTTTATACTTACCACCTCACGAATCATATTACTTACATGAATAACACTTCCTACATTTACATTGCCATTAAATACATTTGCAACAGTTGAGTTGGCATTTAGTCTATATGAATTTATGAACACATTTGCAACATTTACATTTGCAATAGAATCTAGTCGAATAGGCAATACAGTTACAGTGACATTATTATAGACATTGGTGTTGGGTGAAATTTTATCATTAAATCTAAGTGTATTTGCATTTGAAGATGCGATATTAACTTTTAAAGTCAAAGGTTCTATATCAATGTCTGTCAGATATAATCTGTACACGCCGTTAGAATCAGTATTTGCATTGAAAGCATCAGAAGTATGTCTGACGAAATTTCTTGCTTTGGCTGTTCCTATTCTGGTATTTGCATAAAAAAATGCATTCGCAGTTCCAGAATGCGTACCAGTTGCTGTTACATTACTTGTTTGTGTGCAATGTATGTCAACAGTTTCTAATGCAGCAATATTAAAAAATCCATTACTCGTTCCTCGCAAAGATGTGACATAAATAAAATTGCCATAAGAAATATCAACATCTGTGTCAACCAAAGATTTAATGTCTGATGCTAAACGAGGTTTAGCAACCTCCATTTTATATGTACCTAGAGTTTCAAATTCAAATCCTTTTACATATGCTTTACCTGGCTCTAGTGCTATAATATAATTATTCGAATCTGCTCCATCGAGCACAGTTGCTCTAAATGGTGTGATTGTATAATCTCCAGATTCATCAAACGTTCGACGAGCAAGAGTCTTTTCTAGTTCAGGATATATTGGATATTTTACTTGTTTAGTGATTGCACCATTTTCCAATCTCATTAATTCAAAAAATTTCGCCTCATCTACAACAGTATCGAGTGGTCTTGTAGAAAGTGTGAGATTAAATTGATATCGATCTGCACCTGGAGCTTGATAATTAAACGATCCCTGCGCTGGATCTAAAAGAGTGGTGTCAATATCACTGTCAACAATATCATCCGTTATTTCTAATCCCACCTTAACATTTGCATCTGTAGAATATGGTGCTACAACTGTTGATTGATTGCCAACTTGAACAAAAAATCCATCAACATAAAATACTCCTTCGTTGATAGAAACTATTGTTCCTGTGCCAGTTGCGTTAGATGCAATTAATTGAGCATCGATCGTAGAATTAATAATTCGAATAACATCTCCATCCGTAAATTCTTGACCTGTCAAATACTTAATCATTAATGTTGGAATGCCATCTGTTGGGAAATATGTTGCTAACACTTTAGCCTGAATGGTCCCATCAGAATTACGAATAATGGAATTTAAAAAATCTGAAATTTCCACATCAACATTATTGTATGTTTCAAGTAATTTAATATATTTTGTTTTGTTATCTAAAGTTAGATTCCCACCAATAACTGGTGAACCATCCTGAAAAATGTGGTCTCCAAATTGTTTGATTTGATTTTGTAATATTGCTTGTAATGTGGTCAGTTCACGAGCCTGAACTGCACGCCCTGGCTTGAACAAAACTCGCATATAATTATTATCTTTAGCGTTTTGCTCAAAATCATCATAGTAAGGGTCTACATTAAATTCCATATTTTTCGCCTAAAATGTTAATACTATTTTTACTTGTTCGATTTGATCCACAGATCTAACTACATTTTTACGATTACTGATGTACAATAAATCGCCAGTATATTTTCGAATTTCTGAGTTAGAAGTTTGCAAAATAGTAGCAATTGCGCCTGAATTGGCTCCTCTAATCAGCTGAGATGAAGAATATGCGCCAGTAATGTTATTTATAAACAAATAGTTATTTCCTGAATCCCAATGAGCAACATTTGCAATCATAGATGCAGTAGAAATGTCATTTCCAATCCAAACAGATTCGTCATTCTCAAAATTAGTAATTCCAGGGTCGCTTACAAATACTCTGTCAGAAATTCTATAATTTGCTCCATTCGCATTGTATGCGCCGTTCGCGATAAGAGGTTCTTGAATTAGAGAAATTTGATTAAAGTCAAATGTGTTTAAATTATCTGAAATTGGAATAGTTCCATTTTCTTCACCAGAAAGTTCTACAGATATCATTAAACTTCGAGCGCCAAGTTCCTCAGCTGGAAAATGGCCATGCCCACCATGTGGTGAAAATTCAATGTCAAATATTGGATTTGATCTTTGTATAAGTGCAATCGCAGTGTTTATAACTCCAGTAAATGCAGTGTTAACTATAATTTCTGTAGCACTATTTACTGTTACAACATTACGAGTCTGACCATTAAGTGTGATTAAATCGTTTTTGAAGACATTTGCTGTAAATGATTGATTTGATGTATTTGCAATATTAGCAGTTATAACGGTGCCGCTAGCATTTACTGTTCCGCCTATCACAGTATTTCCAAGTTTATTTGTGTCTAAAACAGTAACTGTACCTATCGTGACTGGGAAACAGA
>OGWL01000074.1_pt1 | contig 14339 bp, 25 predicted proteins | sample 1576031 | NCBI WGS metagenome assembly OGWL01 (sample SAMN07581535, study PRJEB24739) | freshwater metagenome | place: Singapore | collected 2015-01
GAAAAAATTAAAAAGTTAGAAGATGAAAATAAAATATGGATTTTGTTTGTTGCGAGAGCCATGATTCCTCCTTACAGGCTGAGAGAGTTGTAGCCCTCAATCTTCGTCATGGACTTGGGCTTGGTGTTGACGAGTTCAGCAATCATCAGCACAGCACCAACATATCCAATCTGGAAGTTTGGCAGGGTGGACTCAAAGCCAGTGAACGCAAACGATGCCTGCTCATGGATGTAGAGAGACAGGTAGTTGCTGTTCAGCAGATAGAGAGTTCCCTCAGGGCAATAGGGATCGGGATAGATGGGAACGCCAGCAACCATCAGAGCGCGGAAAGCAGCCTGGGGGCCATTAGCATCACCGTCAAAACCAGAGCCAGGAGTGATCATGTACTGCTCTTGACCAACGTAGTCCTGAGCAAGCAGCGTCCAAGTACCGAAGCCGCAGACACCAAACGAAGGCACTTCAGCGCAGTTCTTGACGGTGCCAGAGATGTACTGAAGCACATTCTGACGAGTGGGGTTCACGGAACCAGCGGCATACTCTTTGGCAGCCCACCAAGTAGAAGTGGTGCGGTCAATGTTGCCGTAGGTGCCAGTCGAATCAACAGCCAAAGGCAGGCCAGTAAACTGCTGCGTATTGGACGTGTTGTTGTAGAGCGACGTAGCCATTGCGTCCATCATCACGTTGGTCGCATCGTTCATGCGAGCCTCAATGAGAGGGATGATAGCGTGGTCTTGCTGCACTGCACCTTCCATTCCGAGGAAAGGAACAGGCGAAACGAGCAGCTTCAGGTTGAACTCAGCGTTGTATGCACCCTGCTGGACAGAAGGCTGTGCAAACGAGCCAGAGTAGTCAGACCACTGAGCGTTAACGAACTGGGAACCCTGAACAGGCACGGTCACAGACGACACACCGCCAGAAGCGGTTTGGCTATTTGCGATCAGTGCCGCCATCAGGGGCGTTGAGTTGTAAATCTGAACGACCAGCTTCGGGATAAACGCCCGACGAGTGACATAAGTCAACTCGTTGTATTGTTGACTACCCGATGCTGGAAGAATTCCGCCACCAATAGGCATGATTACCTCCGAAGAAAATTAAAAAAATAGCCCCTTACAAACCAATCGGGCGTGGATTCTTACGCAACTCGTTCAAAGCCTGCGCTGCGTTCTCCCGCGCTGCCGCAACTGGATTCTTCATGTAGCCTTTCAAGTCCATACGGGACATGACAGGCGTAGGATAACCAGAAGGCGTAGGCGCAGCAGACTGCTTCATCCACTGCCAATAATCTGCCGCAGTTTCGTGATTCGCAATACCTTTGTCCACCATAATCTTTTCGATCTCCGCAATGTCTTGGTCTGTACCAGCAAGACCTTTCTCTTTGATCGCATTACGTCGACGAGCCAACTCCTCACGTGCGTCTTTCTCACGCAGTTTGGCCTCCAGACTTTGCACGCGCTTTTCAGCAGCAGACAAAGCCTGATTGGTACGCTCCTCAATTTCAATCTCAGGAACAGGCAGATCAGGATGCACCTGCTTGGTCAACTTCAAAAACTCACGACGAGTCTTTGGGTCTTCCGACAAGCGCTTAGACAGCGCTGCTAGTTCTGTGATTGCGTCTGATGACAGATTTTCTAAACTCATAGTTAGCCCCTATTTGAGTTAAGTTAAATGACCTTCTTTCCACCAACTTTGTCAAGGGTCATGGAGTTACGCTTGCCAGTCTTGGCTGCGTTGCTCAGACCGCCAAAGTGGGCGAATCGAGGGGTGTTGACAATTTGACCGTTTTGCTGCGAATCGTCAGTAGGGCGACGGGGTTGCAGCGAACCTTTAGGCTTAAAAAGTTCCATTTCTGCTCCTAGATGGGTAAAGGGGGCTGGTTCATACCAGCAACAGGCGCACTTGCTGCTTCCCGCTGCCCAGGCGTAGCGCCACCAGCCTGAGGCAAGGTTTGAATCAACTGCATAATCTCTGCGGGGATCAATTGGCGAGTCTCAGATTCACGCTCACCAAACTTGGCTGTGATCTTGGCCACGATGTCAGCAATCGCTTTGCCCTCATCACTGTCAGGGCCAAAGGCAGTCATGGCCTGTTGCAGCATGTCAAGCGCCATCATCACATTCAACCGTGCCTGCTCTTGAACTCCCTTCTGGGGTTCTGGCGTAGACATAGGCGAAGCCATAGGCGCAGTGGACATTCCCTGCTCAGAAGGTGGGGGCGTAGGTGTGTCTTCAGCAGTCGCAGCTTTTGCGTCCTGCTTCAACATTGCCATCATGTCTTTATCACTCATTGCCACAGTGTAATCTCCTATCGCAAGCGTACCATAGATATGAATTACCTATGATGTCAAGCAAAAAAAGGGGCAAAACGCCCCTTTGTTACCTATTACTTGCGTTTGGTGTCACGCTTCATAGGTTTTTTCATGGGTTTGGGCATTTTTCCGTACATAGGTCACCTTGAATAGTTGCGAACATTGGAAAATCTCTGTGTACCACTGCGTAACGGCTGGCGGTTGTACGACAGAGAGGGTGGTTGGCGCTCGGAACTCGTAGAAGCCTCTGTTGCGCGAGGCTGATCTCCACTTTTCAGCATAGAACCAGCGTTTTGATTAGCCATTAGACTGCTCCTTCGGGTTGCGGTTGCGCCTGGGCTTGCATTGCTTGCATGGCAGCTTGATTTTCCTCTGCTTTTTTAACTTCATCAATCAAAATCTCCTTCATCGGAGGCTCAAGCAGATCAAGCAGGCGTGATTTACTGATTGCGCCAGCTTGGAAGAGGTTAAATGCAAGGTCACGCATGTCTTCCATGAAGATCGGGCTATTGCTATGTGCGTCTACCTTAACGATAAAGTCGCCTGTGAACTGCTTGGCAATGAACTTATTGCCGTTATCGTCCAGGTAAACCGTGTCATCGTACTGCTGCATGAGGCGTAGATACATCGTAGCTACCTTCTCAAGCGCATCTTCTACGATCAAGGCACGCTTTTTGGCACGTGAAGCGCCTAATCTGGCTAGTTGGGAGGCGTGTCCAGCACTGCGAACACCCGATTCTCCACGTCCTTGCAGCACAGAAACGATGCCAGAGGCCTCTTCAAACATCGCATCAATCTGCGAAATCTCTCTAAACAGGTCATTCGGGATGTTTGGCGCTAGTTCTTGCACCTTGGCGTTGGGCATATCGGTTGCCAGAAGGCCACCAGCACGGTTAAGTGCAAAGTTTTTCTCATCTAGCAGGCCAGTAAAGCCAGTTAATGCCTTGGGAGGCGCTACTTGTTTGTCTAGCAGGTCAAGAATCTGGGACATACGCTTGTTACGCATGTCTTGCAGGAACACTAAGCGCGATACTTCGCTCTGTCCCCAGTAGTAATCGTACTGTGGGGTGGGACAAACCTGGATAAATGGCTGCTCGCCTTGCAAGAACATGCTTGCAGCAGGGCGGTCATAGATGACCACCATTGGTTCTGCAATAGTGACGCAGATGTAGTCATTGATTTCATCGTCAAACACCCAGAGTTCGTACATCTTGACCGTGGGTTCTGCGATACGAGGCACGTAAGTGTTGTATCCAGACAACGACATCTCTACGTTGCCGTAGATGGTTGGATCAACTGCGCTGGTGACGATTCTTTCGACACCTTGCGGATATTCTTTAGTCTCTTGTTCGGCAGTGGCGATACGCTCAATGATCTCATCGCGCCTGGGATGGCTATAGAGGCGTGAGTACAACTCTGATTTGGTCATGTAGTAGACCTGAATCATCGCCTCTTGGCGGTCTGTGTAGGGCGTATCCTCACGCAGCACACCAAAGGTGCTTGGCTCAATCATGTAAGGATGGATGCCATTGCGCCAAACGAGCTTAACAAACGTTGAGTTATAGCAAAGCGCCCAGTTCAAGCAGTTAGAGAAGACCTGATCAGCGTTTGAATTTAGCCAGTAGTCATTGAGTGCCTTGACCAGAGGGCGCACCATAGCGTGCATAGCCTTAGGCTCGGAGGCACCAATCTGGATACTGAATCGAGTTGTCTCGGCTGAGTACATAAACGAGGCCAACTGATCAATATGCGGGTAAATTTTGTTATAGTGAGCAGGCGGTTGATCAATCCCACTGCCAAATAGGAAGTAGGATCGCAGGGAGGCGTATTGTGCGCTGCGTTCATTCAACGACACCATGCACTTCTGGTGCAGTTCGATAAAAAACTCTTGGCGCTGTAATGGGTCTGATGGGATTCTCATGGATTGATCTTCAGGTTTTGATGGTCAGCAATGTATGAGCCAGTCTTTGGGCCACTTAGTTTTGCTCCAGATTCCTTCAAAGCCCCAATACCGCTAACATTCTCTCCAGCAACAGGGCGCAGGTTGAACCCACCAAGATCACCAGGGCTTCCCCAACGAGGCGCAAACGGGTTGTTCTGTAACGCATGACGTGGCGGCTGCGCCTCTCCTTCTCGCGTGGACTTAATATCCGTCATCTTAAAATCTGACGCAAGTTTTTTCAGTGTACTGTCATTGTGCTTGGTTGTGTCACTTTTCATCGCAACAGGCTGCAAAAACACCACCTGCACATCCGTGCAGCCATGCGGACAGACTGGCTCACGTGCCTCAAAGTATCCGTGTGCAGGACACTTGTAATCATTCAATACACTCATCATTAGCCCCTTTGTTTGTTAAAGATAGTATTGCCACTAAAATTGTATCGGTTAACAGGGCCAATGTTAAGACTGGCACCTGATCCAGACAGGGAGATGCTGTATCCCTTCTTGAGTGCTGGCTTTTGTTCTTTGCGTGGGTGGTAGTCGAGCATACGTTCTCCAGTGATGGTGAGTCTCAAGCCTGCCTCTCCAGTCTCTAGGGCAAGCAGGGCTTTGGAGAGTTTGCGCTGTGTTAGCTCTGTAATGACCATCTTGTTTTCAAAGAACATCTTTTTAAGGTTGCGATAGTCAATGCCTGCAAAGCGGGAGAACTCTTGAATAGAGAATCCTCTTTTGCGGTTAGAGCGCATAGCAGTCATGCGTTGTTTGATTTCTTCTATCGTAAGTACCTTGATCATTTAGAAACCCAATGCCTTGAGGTAGCTACCCACTTGGCGTTGCACTTGTGCCTGACCGCCAGTGGTTTCTGACTCTGCGTCTTGCAGTTCTTTCTGTTGGCGGGTAATGCGTGCCTGGATGAGTCTGGGTTGTACTTGTTCAGCGTAGGCAGCAATGGCAAGGGCTGATGCAATTACTCTATCGTCTTTGGCTCTTCCATAGGCGGCAATGGTGCCTTGGTCACGCACGATGCCTTTCATCTCGTCGATGCACTCTTCTGAGTAGATGTTGCACATGCCGCGCTCAAAGTAGTCTTTCAGGTAGTTGAGCATGCGTTCTTTGCTGCTATGGGTCGTTACCCATCCGATGCTATTGGAAATGCCAAAGGAGTCATTGCGTCTCCAGAGATAGTGTTGCATATTGCCAAGAACGTCGTAGAGTTGTTTGGCATCACGCTCTTGTAGGACAGAGGCTTGACGTTTCAGGTTACGCATCTCATTGATGACTGCTTGGCCTGGGCCATTGACTTCCAGATTGAGGGTAGAGTTTCGATATGCGCCAGCGAGATAGCAGATCACCCAGGCAAATTGAAATGTGTTTAACTCATGGGTACAGAACTCAGCGACTTGATCCAATCCATCGGCATAGCATCGGAACACCTGAACGCAGAAGCGATCAGCCCAGTCTGAGGAGCCGTAGGCGGGGTCAGCACCAATAACGTAGTAGGCGCTGCTCACAGGCTCTTCCCAAATCTTCATCGTCGCCAAGCGTGGCGTACTCTTTAACAACTGGGTGTCTTGGAAGTTGGCACCCATACTGAAGCGGTAGGAATCGTAGTCAACCCCTTTGGCAATCTTCATCGAATCCGTACAACGTGCGGTAGAGAAGAAGGATGTACCCGTCATCACAAAGGCGTAGTCTTCAGTGGGCGGGAACTCTTGGAACATGAGTCCCTCATCCTTCAAACCCTCATGCAACTTCCAGCGCCACCAAGCAATCTGGCGACTGTTGATCTCTACGCCATATATCTTTTTGATATCTTTTGTCCACTCCTTTTCTTCGGCACTGAGCTTGCCATCCCAGTAGACCTTGTAGATATCCGACTTAGGGTCAGCAGAGTAGAACTGGTTTCTCCACCAGCCAACAAAGATCGCCCTCTGCGTCCTCGCCCTCTTAGCCGTTACCCACATGTCGTGGAACATATTGAACCCACGCGCGGTACTCTCAAACATAAAGTAGCGCAGCGGGTTGTTCTCCGCCAAGGAAGCTAGCAGAGAGGCTAGACCCTCCTCATCTCCCCAGGAGGATGTCTCAGTACCGTGCAGGAAGGTGATGCCCTTACCGCGCCCGAGAGAGCCTTTAGATCGCAGTCCTGCAACCTGGTAGAACATTCGACTTCTGTTCTTGAGAACCAACTGGTTGCGGTTATGGCTAACAAGCGGGATTTTGTACTCTTTGGGCAGTCCATCCATGTACATTGCCAAGGTGCTTCTGAACTGCTCACGGTTCTCCTCCGTATCCGTTGTCAACGTACCCTGCATGCCAGGGTGAATAAAGTGCCAATACAGATCAAGCGCCAGACTGATCGTCGTGATCCCTAGCTGCCTACCCTTTAACACAATAAAAAAATGAATGTCATCAGCTAATCCCTTAGCCACTTCATCCATCACATAAGTCTGCGTGCCTAGCAACTGGTTGCCTAAAACAACCATGCCCTGCTCCTTAGACTCAATCTTTAAGTTCTGACAGAACTGATAAAACTGACGCTGGTTAAACTCCACGTATCTTCCTCCACTCGCTCCCCCACTCAGTCTTATACATCCGCTTTAGCGTCTCCTGGTACACAGCGTAATACGGGTCTGTAGGCTGTATCGAATACCAATAATCCATAAACCGCCAACACAACGCCCTGCCATGCGAGTGCGCTAACCTCTCCCACTCCTCAGCAATCTCTTTCGGATTCACTCAACCCGCCAAATCCGAATCCCCTCCCCATCCTTCCGACACACAAACTTCCTCCCATACTTCCTACCCTTCACCCTGTTGAGATTGCAAAGAGAGTTCATCCCTACACCACTTACAACAAAACTCTCTCCCACCTCTAACTGCTCATACGGGTAATCATGCTTTACACGCTTGGTCGGTAACGGCACATCTTTCTGTATCTCGTACATCTGCCCCTCCTTCTGAATAAGTACAACAAGCATACACCAGAAAACAGGATTTTTCCTTGGGGCGGGGAGGGTTGTGGGGCACGCAAAACAGGGGGGCCGTGTCCCATTAGTGACCACTCACTCACATCCCAGACACATAGTAAGCACTCACTTCCCCGATCGAGCCCAAACCAGGTTAGCAAGCACTAACTCACATAGCCCTTAGCAATGACCATGCCCCAATCCCCAAGCTCAGGGAATTCCCCTACTGGCTGAGGGCGGGGATGGTTAATAGCCCCCATTCATCAACCCTCCAGGCTGATTAAATATATCTATCTATAGACACATATATTGTATTACCCATATATGTAAGGTTTTACATATATGTATAGTTTTACTTATATAAAATCTATTTGTACATATATCTCATATATTTTAACTATAAGAATATATTGCAATCATCATGCCAATATATCCCTACACAACACATGGTGTATTACATGTACACCATGTACAATGGAGGTTCCTAACTAACAAAGGAGCATCAAATGCACTACGGGAAAGTAGACCAAGCATTAGACTCTGTGCGGGACAGACTTGAGGAGTGTTCAAGTCTAGACGCTGCCATTGAGTACCTAAACAACCTAGAGTCTCAAATCATTGAGGTTCCATATGGTGATCTGCTTTATGAGTATGCATGGGAGTACATGCAGACAATCATTCTTCACAAGTTTGGTCACAAGGAGGTTTCAGCATGAGGCAACCTAGTGGCATTGAGAGAGACATCTCTGCTCTCACGGGCATCACAGACTTGGACAAGGTGCTAATGATTGAGTGTTACATGAGAGACATGATTTTCTTCCCTCGCAAATTCGATTCAGTCACCCGCGACGAGTTCATTGCAGCCGCTCTCCTCTCCGTTAAGGAGCTAGAGGGTTTGGGTTGGAATTTCATCTAGTCCGCATCCGATCGGGCGTAGCCAGTCAACACTTCGACTCAGTTCGCATTTAACTAGGAGAGAACCATGAACTTTAGAAAATACATCTTGACCGAATACACACCCGAAGAATTGCGCGAAATTGCGCGTTGTGGTTGTGAAATGGGTGTTCGTGACCTGATTTATTACACAGACACCACAAAACTCTACGGAGAATATTGCGGAGACATTCACGCAATCATGGGAGAGTACATGGATGAAACGGGAGAGTGGCCACTCCATGTCTGTGACAAACTTGGTGACTTCACTCAGTTTGCAAATTATGCCGTTTGGTTTGCGGTTGAGTATGTTGCACATGAGTATTGTAATCAACATGACGAAAATGGGGAGAGAATCAAATGAGATGTGAAGACTTTACGGGTCAAGGGATTCTTGAGGACGCATATTCCTACGAAACTCCCGCTTGGGAGGTAGGAAATGCTCTTGTCAATGGTTTGATTGAGGGAGGTTTGACTAAAGATCAGGCGATCACTGTTTTTTACTCTAAACAATATCGCTGGTCTTTAAATGGCAGCCTAGGAGAAGCACTACGGAAAATAGCCTACTTACATGGACAAAAGTTAGCCCAAGAGTTAAAACATGCGGATTGGTTAGATGAGCCTCTGCCTGACAATGTTGCTTATGCATTGCAACGACATAACGAAATCGAGGAGCGCGTCAAATGAAGAACTCAGCACAATACTCCGTTTCTTTTGGTCTATCGGGTTGCTACCTTCCCGATAGCCAGTCAGGCCCCTATCAATTTGATAGGCGAAAAGACCTAGCAGATTTCATAAGACATCAAATTGAGTTTTACGACCTACCGAAGTATCTCCTCAGGGATGTGAAAATTTCTCGCCTATGGTCATTCATCAAAAGACATGGGTCTAGTTCTGCTCATTTCTCTCTCCATCACAAGGGATTCTGTCTCTCGTTTCATGGGCTGACCAATGAAGAATTTTCTGAAATGGAGGGTCAACAATGAAATCTAATCGTTACATGGACACCATCAGAGCTAGAGAGAGACAACACGCGAGACAACAGACGCACGACTTGATCGGGGAAATCTGCGGGGCAATTGCCTTCTTCGGCTGCCTCTTCTCCCTCTACTTTGTACTCTATGCCTTAGGTTTCTAGCCAGTCTCAATGCCTGGTTTCTAGCCCTCTTCGGAGGGCTTTTCTTTTGCTTGGCCACCCTGACCCCTTATCAACCCTCCTAGGAGCGCTCAGAGAGGCTTCTAGACCCCTTACTGACGCTACTGACTGAAACCAAGTCGCTCACCCGCACATGATTAACCATCAGAGCCAGTCCTAAAAGCCAAAAACCAATTCGCACCTCATCACCTGCCTGCTCAGACACACACGGGGCCGCGCGAGACCCATTTGAGTTGTCCACAACTTACCCACAGGTTATCCACAGAGTTATCCACAGGTTCCTTATATTTTATATATATGGACTACTGTCTTATATTTTTACACCTTTCCTACTACTAATTTTTTTTATCTATTTTTGTTAGTAGAACTATCCATATATTGCATACATTTATGTTTAACCTATGTGTATAGGTTAAACCATAGATATAAACAATGAACAAGGATTTGACAACAGTAGAACATCTATGCTCTGATGCCAATGTGTTCATGTGAACACTCACCTAACATGGAGGATTTATGGAAACATCAGACATCTTTGAAAGTGTGCATTGGGCAGGCAGAGCCAGTGTCCAGCACCCTTGGCTACATTGGGAAGGGCGCACCATCAGCGAACTAGAGGACATCGAGGCACGTATGGAGGCCAGACTGCACGAAGCCTGGGCGAGTGTGCGTGAGCTATCCGACAGCATCAATGCGCTGAAGCGCTCTCGTTATGCCTTGCAGATCGAAAACGACGATGCGTAAGTGTGTGCTATGCGCTGCAAGGATTGGGCGCATGCACTACCCTACACAAAAATATTGTTGCACCTGTCTACGGAGAAATGACTATGAACAGTACAAAGAGACACAAGCACGCAGTCGAGATTTACGCATGGGCAGACGGTGCCCAGATTCAGATGAAAGACCCTGATACGGACGCATGGGTTGACAATGCACACCCGTTGTGGTGCCTAGAGCATGAGTATCGTATAAAGCCCACAGAGCCTGTCGTGTGCGATAAGAAGGTAGAGGTGCCACTCAGTGTGTGGGAGGCCGTTACAGACGCTTTAGACCGCCTTAGTCTTGATTGTGAGTTTGTACTGAGGGACTGTGGCAATCTGAATGTACGCACTGTCTATCAATGCAGGGACATTATGACATTAGTGCATCGGGTGCAGCGCAGAGTAGACTTAGAGACTGATCCTTGGAAAGCAGAGGTGAACAAATGAGATGGTCACAGTTTGCCACTGGCTTTCTTATGGGCGTTGCGTTCATTTCGTTCATCATCTTCTGGACTGCTGATCAGACCATCAAACCGAGTGATCTTGTGCAGAGCTACGAGAAGGGGTTCAGGGATGCGCTTAACGCTGAACGCCCATCTGAACGCCTGGAATATGTCTGTGCCGCACTTTGGCTGAAGGGGAATGAGAAATGAATGAGCGAGATATTTTTGACTTTGCAGATGAGTATGGTCTTCAAGATGTCACTGGTCGTTGGACATTTTCAGGAGACAAGCTAATCAACTTTGCAAGGGCGATTATTGAAGTAGAGCGTGAGATAGTTGCTAACACAGTGAAGGCAAGACTAGACATGCTAGCGCTTGATCTTTGGTCTGAGATTAGAGGGGAGGAAGCATGAAAGTGACACTTGAGTTTGATAGCCATGCCGAAGCGCTTGTAGCGTTACGCGCAGCAGACTACCTGACAGCAGCAGAGCAGTTTGCTAGCTATCTCAGGCAGCAGTTGAAGTATGCAGACCATCCAGACCGAGAGATTCACTTGCTGGAGAACGTGCAGGCGAGGTTTTATGAAGAGTTCCAAAATCTAATTTCTTAACTAAACGGGGGCTACCGTGGATACATTCGCACCAGAGGTGAGAAACAAAGCGCTTTGGAGTAATGATGCGCGTCGGTTTGTAGAAGGCAGGGCAGGTGAAGTTTATGCAGAGAAGCTAGGGCTCAAGGAACTAGACGATCTGTCACAGGTTGAGCATGTGCAGATGGGTTTGGTCATGCAAGAACCCATTATGAGAGAGTTCGCCAGACGCAATGACATCCGGTTCAAGGATGCAGACTATGCGCTCTACCATCCTAAGCACCAGTGGCTGGCATCACACTTTGACTACATCAGCGAGGATAGCAAGACTCTGTATGAGGTCAAGAATTTGGGTGTGGCACAGCGTAAGAAGTTTGGGCAGGATGGTTCAGAACATATCAGCGTAGGCTATCGCGCTCAATGCCTGCATGAGGCAAGTGTTCATGGCATCGAGAAGGTTGTACTGGTTGCCATGTTCGGTGGGCAGGAGATATGCCACTACCCGCAGACATTTAATGCTGATTTGATTGATCTGCACATTAGAGAGATGGCAGAGTTTTGGGCCAAGATTCAAACCAGAACATTTGACCCTGACACGATGGGTGATGCTGCCAAGCTGGTGTATCGAGTAGACGATGGGCAGACGAAGACTGCTACTCAGCACCTTGAGTCTTTAGCGCTCAAACTCTCAGCAGTGAAGGCGCAGATCAAGGAAATGGAAACCGCAGAGGATGAACTCATTGCAGCCATTCAAGGCTACATGCAGGAGGCCGCTACACTTGCTAGTCCTGATGGTACGGTCTTGGCGACATGGAAGACTGCAAAGGCTTCTAAGCGCTTCTCTGCTGACCTATTCAAGCAGGCTATGCCTGACATCTATCAGCAGTTTGTAGTAGAGCAGCCTGGAAGCAGGCGATTCCTAATCAAGTGAGGGGAAGATTATGAGCAATGTTATTGCAATGCAAAAGGAAGGGCTAGACCCTGCCATCCAGAACTCCATCGTTCTTAGGGGCGATCTGTCTGGACTCAATGAAGGCCAGAAGTCTGCCTATTATCTCTATCGCTGTAAGCAGGTGGGTCTTGATCCAGCGGCAAAACCTTTCGATCTTCTCACATTGAATGGAAAGCAGGTGCTATATGCCAATGCAAGCTGCACCCAACAACTCTGTGCGCTGCACAAACTGTCAACTCAAATTACGCATCGGGAGCGAATGGATGACATTTACGTTGTCTCCTGCCGAGTTACAGGCGCTGATGGACGAGTATCTGAAAACCAGGGCGCAGTCTCTATCGGGAACGCCCGAGGTGACGCATTGGCTAATGCAATACTTAAGGCAACTACAAAGGCCATCAGGCGATCAGTGTTAGCCCATTGTGGGTTGGGCATGCTGGACGAGACTGAGGTAGAGACAATCCCACAGGCAGTCAAAGTAGAGCCTGCCGTGGTGGTCGAGGAGGTTAAGAAGATTGATCAGGGCATCCCCTTCTTTGTCCCAGGCACTGACGAGCCATACTCGCACCATCAGACGCTAGACCAGTGGGTAGACACCTTGCTGACGATGGTTGACAAAATCTCAGACAGCAAGAAGCTCACGCCTGCAACCAAGATGGACAAGATATTGGCGATTGAGAAGTGCAACCATGAGAACATCTGTCGCGTGAGAGATGACGTGCCAGGGTTGTATGAGGTTCTCAGTGGGGGTCTTGGCAAGGCCAAGTTTTCAATTAATGAAGCCCAAAAGTAATAGAGCCAGCCTCTGGGGAGCGTTATTCGCAGACCAAGATGATATTGAAAGTCTTGGAATCGGGACAAACGCTCAATCCAATGCAGGCATTGCGAGTACTTGGCGTGTTCAGGCTGGCGGCACGCATCGAAGAACTCAGGAAGCAGGGTCATACAATTCTGACCACGATACAAAAAACATCAGACGGAAAAGAATACGCTGAGTATTCACTCATTCACAGGAAAACATCAAATGGCATATGAACGTAAACCAGGAACAGGCGCTTTATTCCAAAACAACCGTAAGAAGTCTGAAAAGTCACCTGACTGGACGGGCACCCTGCTAATCGCTGAGACTGTGGAAGCAGGCACAGAGATGAAGATTAGTGCTTGGACGAAGCAGAGCAGCAAGGGCGCTCTGATCTCGCTGGTGCAGGATACTTGGAAGCCCGATCCCAACTACCGCAGCAACGCCAATCCAGTGGCAAGTAAACCAGTAGGCTTTGACGATGGCTTTGAAGATGATGTGCCGTTCTGATGCGTTACTTATCAGTTTGCAGTGGGATTGAAGCGGCTACAGTTGCATGGCATGACTTCGGCTGGACTCCCGCTGCCTTCTCGGAAATAGATAAGTTCCCATCGCAGGTGCTTGCACATCATTATCCGCAAGTGCCAAACATGGGTGACATGACAAGCTACAAGGAGTGGGACATTGGAGCAATTGACGTTCTTGTCGGAGGAACACCCTGCCAGTCTTTCTCAGTCGCTGGACTCAGAAAAGGCATGGCAGACCCACGTGGAAACTTGGCACTCGTCTATCTTGGAATTGCTGACCACTTTCGACCAAGATGGATCGTCTGGGAAAATGTCCCAGGTGTCCTGTCAAGTAACAGAGGACGGGATTTTGGAGCCTTTACGGGGGCGTTGGCTGAACTCGGGTATGGGTTCGCATATCGAGTGCTGGACGCTCAGTTCTTCGGAGTGGCCCAAAGACGTAGAAGAGTGTTCGTTGTCGGATACCTTGGAGACTGGCGACCTGCCGCAGCGGTTCTTTTTGAGCGCGAAAGCCTGTGCAGGAATTCTAAGGCGAGCAGAAAAACGGGGGAAGCAACTTCCACAAGCCTTGTACCAAGCGTTGCAAACTGTCTCACTCGGAGGATGCACAAAGGAATGAACTCAACTCTTGACGAAGGCCAAACACCGATCTTACAACCAGTTGGCGTGCCAGAGGTAATGTGTACTTTGAGGGCTTCTGGTGCTGGATTTTCTAGTGTTGGCAATGCAGTTACGGAGCATGAGACTTACATTCCAATGATCAATCCAGATGTGCATGGAGTAGCTCAACAGATTCATTATCGAAAGTCTAGACGGGCGCAGTCGGTAGACGACCATGAAACATGGGTTGAGGATGATGTAACCAACACGCTCAATACATTTGATCTTGGGGATGTGAGAGCAGTTGATGTAGTGGCACAGCCGATTGGTTTTGATGCGTTATCCAATATCGTGACTGGGAAAC
>OGWL01000081.1_pt1 | contig 13981 bp, 17 predicted proteins | sample 1576031 | NCBI WGS metagenome assembly OGWL01 (sample SAMN07581535, study PRJEB24739) | freshwater metagenome | place: Singapore | collected 2015-01
CAGGGATAGCAGAAGGAGCAGAAGTCAACGTACAGTCGGACTGGAACGCTGTTTCTGGTGACGCTCAAATTTTGAACAAACCCACCCTGGGAACCGCAGCCGCAACAAACAGCACAGACTACGCTACGGCGGCACAAGGCGCAAAAGCCGATACCGCTGTTCAAAGCAATACGACCGGTGTTAGCGGTGCGGATTCTATCAGCAATATGATTAGTCTCACTCAGGCAGAATACGACGCGATCGGCAGTAAAAACGCATCAACCCTTTATGTAATTACTTAGTATGCCAATTAACCTAGCAAGCAGTCCATTAACTAAATTGTATCTTGGTAATACTGAGATATTAAAAGCATATTTAGGCACTATTCAAGTGTTTCCTAACTTTTTATTACTTGATTTATACCCCTCAACAGCAGCATTTAGTTTAAGAAAGCTAAGAACAGCTTATAGTGGAAGTGCGGTTAGAGTAAGAAGAAGTAGTGATAATGCAGAGCAAAATATTGGTTTTAATGTAAATGGAGGATTAGATACAACCGCATTAAACACTTTTTGTACTGGAGCTAATGGCTTTGTAACAACTTGGTATGACCAGCAAGGTAGTAATAATGCAACTAAAACCACACAAGCTAATCAACCTAAAATTTATGATTCTGTAACTGGGGTAATTACACAAAATAGTAAGCCAGCTATTAGTTTTGATGGAGTTGATGATTTCTTTGAATCTATTGCTGGTATTGGATTTGATATGCAGACAAGCTCCTATTCACTATCAGCTATAGCATCTCTCAATTCGGGAGCTTTAGGATTAACCAGGGGACTAATAACAACTCGCACCGCAGAACCAAACTGGCTAACATTAGGTGTAGTCGCAAATAATATGTATGTTGAATCTGGATTAGGAGGGGCTAAGCGAGATTATACCAGTACATTTACTCCAGCAGGAGCAGGTCTACAAAGTTATTTTCTGACTAAAAATAACACAAGTAGCTTTTTGTATAGAAATGGAACAGTAATCGGATCTAGACTTGACAATATTGGTGGTGCTAGTTCTACCAGTGCAACTATTAAAATAGGGAATTGGTATTGGTACAGTTCCCCTCATATATGGCGGGGAACTATCCAAGAACTAATAATTTACAACACCGACCAATCCTCTAACAGAACAGCGATCGAAACTAACATTAACACTCATTACACAATTTACTAACTATGCAATACTTAATCTTAAGCAATCAATCCGAGCAATACGCTCAAGCAATAAGCAAGTTTATTTATGCTATGAGCCGACCTAATTTAGACGGCATTACTCAATACTTTTGGAGTTGGATTACTCACCCTATTACAAATGAAATAGCTTTATGCATTACTGATGATGATTTACCAATTCACCCAGAGGCAAATGCAACATTAATTGTAAATTTAATTAGGAGCCAAATTACAGAGCAAGAGGCTGAAGCCCTTGAAAGCTTGATTAACCAAGGCGGGAGAGTTAAACCGGCAGAGCATATACCTGCCAGTTTGATTGATAACCTAAAAACAGAGGAAGAGTTTAATTTACCAACGGAATTGCCATGACGCAACAAAAACCACTACAAAAAACGATCGTTGATAACCTCGGACTATTGCTTTCCGGGATTAGCACTGCGCTTGAATACCGGACAGACTGGGATCGGGTTGTCTATTGGCAGGATGTGCCAACGGAATACGAGTCGAATTGGCTCACCTATCGGGATACTTTCACTGAATTTACCGATGCTAATCGTCAGCATGAACAGGTTCTCACCGTAGAAATTCAAGGCTGGTTATTTGGTGAGGATCCGGCCAATGCTGGTATTAATGCACTGAATGATTTGATTGAAATTCTCGGCACGGATCAAACCCTTGGCGGGAGTTGCCGTTTCCTGCAAATTAAATCTTGCGAAAAAGACTGCGAAACTGGCGGACGCAAGGTTTGCACAGTGACACTGACGATCGCTTTAACCTTTAGAACTGGACGTTTTTCCGCCACTTGAGAACACACTTCTGTGGAACGATCGCTATTGCTCACCTCTACTATTGAGTGAAAAAGGTATCAAGATAGCAGAGGATAACTATGGCAATTGGAGCGGATCCAACACGGCTTTATAGAGGCCAGGGCATTGTTTATATCGCCGATCGGGATGACGCAGGCAGACCGACGGGATTTATTGATTTAGGTAACTGCCCAGCACTTTCACTCTCCCCTACGATCGAGCGGATTGAACACCAGGAAAGCCGCACGGGGCGGAACTTCAAGGACGCTTACATTGAGCGGATGACCCAGGTTCCCGGCACCATGACACTGGAAAGCACCGCCAAGGAAAACCTGATCCGGTATTTTTATGGCACTTCAACGGCTGTGGCCGGTGCAACAATTACGAACGAAGTTGTGAACGGCTACAAGGGTAAAGAAATGCCCCTGGAGCAAATCAATATCACCACATTCACCAGTTTAACGAGTGCAGACGGTTTGACCACCTACACTAAAGACCCTGGTACGGATCCCAACGTCTACATTTCTTCCTTTGACGCAACCACGGATACTTTCACTGCCAACGCCCACGGGTTAGCCAACAATACCCGCGTTTGGATCTCCGCAGGTACACTGCCCACTGGGTTTACTGCCAGCACTAATTACTACGTTATCAGTACTGCGGCTAATACCTTTCAACTCTCTGCCACTCAAGGCGGCGCAGCGGTTAATGCCACTGGCGCTGGTTCAGGGATTTTGGTGACGGTTCAGTATGATTATAAGGTTGAGTTGGGAACCGGTGTAATTCAGTTTTACCCTGGAGCCGTATTTACCGAGGGTGCGTCACTTCGCGCTAATTACACCGCTGGATCCAGCGAGATTACCTACGCCTTCACTTCCAGGAACCGTGACGTTGTTCTCCTGTTTAACGGACTCAACACGGCGGAAAACGACAACCCAGTTAGGGTTAAAGTCTTCAAAGCCAGACTGGATCCCGTGCAGCAATGGAGCCTGATTAACGAAGAATTTAACCAATTCGAGATTGGGTTTGAGTGTCTGTACGATGACCTTCAGCCGGAGTTCACTGGACGATTCTTTACCGAAGAGCAGTTACAGCAGTCCTAGTATGGATAGTTCTGAAGCCGATCGCTTATGGGAAGCTGCCGCCAAACACAACCGGGAGGCGGCCCGTAAACTCCAAAAAGGGTTACAGGAGCAAGCTCGATCGCGTTTGCGTGGTGGCTCTACCCTGAGCAAAGGCTTCAGATTTTACGAAATCACAGGCGGAGCGATCGTTTCCCTAGGCAGGTTGCAGAGTATTTTTGCCACGCCAGGGGGAACGACGATCGAGGGACAAGGGTATCTGTGGATCCTGACTCCAGAGGGAGCCATTTTAGGGTTTAAGCGAATTGGCAAGGGTAACACCTACACCGACCTTAAACGCAAATACGGAAACGACCTGTTTATTCGTAAAGATGGCAGTGGTGGAGTAGTTCTCTATCGCAAAAATGGCCGCCTGTACGCCGTGTACATTCTCAAAAAACAGGTTCACGTTCCTCAGAAAATTGAAATTGAGTCCGAATCCGACAAAGCCTTCAACAATACCCCATTAGGTGAATAAACCATGACTGACTTAGCCGTTTTGATCCCAAATAAAACTTTTAACACCAGCCTTGGAGAAATGGAACTGTGTCCATTCTGGTTCAAAGATTTCAACAAAGCAATGGAAATTATCGAACGCTATACAAATGTGTTCATGGTTGCCAATACCGCTGCTGAAATTGCCGAGCGGCTGTTTGCCAAATCTCAAGGAAATTACGAAGTAATTGCGGACATTCACAAACTGCTAAACTTGGTAATGGTAAAGCCTGTCGAAATTGATAATTTGCGGTTTGATGAAGTTCTGTGCTTGGTAACTGAGGTTATCGACATGAACCTGGATTTTTTCAAACGGATCGGGGAGAGACTGAACAACGCTCAAAACGCAGGGCAGCCAGCCGAGTAAAAAGCGAGGATTGGGGAGTCCGAGTCTCCCGGCTCATTAAATTTGGGCATAGTTGGAGCGAAATCCAATGCTACAGCTTTGCCCAAATCAAACTGTTTTCAAAAGCAGCGATCGAGATTGAATCAGAGGACAGGCGGAACCATGTGTTAGAGACAGCAATTGCCGCCCAGGGTGACTCAAAAGCCATTCAGAAAGCGGTAAAACAACTGGGAGGATAGCACTTACGATGCAAACGCATCCGATCGACCTTAATTTTGAGCAAATCTTTGAAAATATTGATGACGGCTTTCTAGTCCTCAATAAGAATACGGTGATGTTTGCCAATAGCCAGTACCGTAGACTTTGGGGAATGACAAAGTTTTTTCAGAGAACTGGTGCGGTTTTTAAGCCTTACGACGAAGAAATAGATATTTTAGTAAAAACCCGATCGTTTGGGCATAGAACGCTTCAAATTAACGTTGGTTCAGCAATTCGGTACTATTACCTTTACCTGTTTCCGCTAAATGGCGATTATTTTGTAATTGTTTCTAGGGACATTACTGAGCAATACATTGAGCACAGTAAAAACAAGAAATTTACCCACTTATTCCATACCCTATTCCAAACAACTCCTACGCCTGTCGCGCTGATTGACTGCAATGGAAGAATCGATCGCATGAATCCCTTGTTTTTTAACAGCCTTGACAGCACTACCACGATCGTTAATGGCACTTTTATCTGGGATCTGTTTGGAGACGATCGCCCCAAAGTAAAAGAATTAGTAGAAGAATTATTAGCAGGAAAAACGACTGCATTTGAAGAAAAAGATTTTCGTTTTATTTGCGCTAAGTCAGAAAATAATCCTTGGATTTTAGTTTATCGTAAATGCAATTTTGAAAAATTTTGCCCTATTCATGAAGAAAAAATCGAACAAAATGCAGAAATACTAAAAATCACCCAAGTTCTGCATGATTTTGAGGCATTTATCAGAGTTTTGAAATGGATCGGAGACCTACCCTGGAAAGCTCTGATCGCCTTAGCGATCGGACTCGCTGTAATCTTTGGTGGCGCAACAATTGAACTGCCTAGTGATTTTCCCTTTCAGCAAGAAACCCCTGGTGAGTAAATGGCAACAGTCGGGATTAGCCTAGCGATCGGTTTGGGATCAAGCCTCCTCCTATCCCTACTGGAACCAACCCAGAAAATTGAGGGGCCGCGACTCAGTGACCTTTCTGCTCCAAAATCAAGCTATGGTGCCGGGGTTCCGATAATTTGGGGAAAAGCCAGGGTAGGCGGCAACCTGATTTGGGCAACCAATATCAGAGAAGTCGTCAAAAAGAAAAAGAAACGCGGCAAAGGATTAGGCCCTAAAGTTCAGGAGACCACCTATTCCTATTTTGCCAATTTTGCGGTGCTGCTGTGCCGTGGGCCGATCGTCCGGGTAAACCGGGTTTGGTTAAACGGAAAACTGGTTTTTGCTCACGGTGGCAGTGCCAACGATTTTTTCAATAGCTACGGGCGGATTTACACCGGGACTACCAGCCAAACGCCAGACCCGATGATTGAGTCCACGAATCCAGTGGTACACAACGACTATGGACTGAGCAGCGATTCTGCTACGCGCGCTCAGGAAATTGCCACGATTCAGCAAACCTACGGAATATCGATAACCAACCAACAGCCTGCCTACAGAAATCGGGCTTACATTGTTTTTGAAAATTTGCCATTGGCAGACTACAACAACGCCATACCCACGGTTTCCGCTGAAATTATTGCCAACGAATCCATTAGTTTGCAGGCAGTGATTGAGGAGCTATGTGCAGAAGCGGGAATGGAGGCGGGAGAGTATGATGCCAGTGCCTTGGCAGATGTGCCAGTCAACGGCTTTATTATCAAAAATATCCAGAGCATTAATGCCGCTCTGGAGCAATTGCAGCAAGCCTACTTTTTTGATGTGATTCGCTCCCAGGGAGTGCTGAAATTTGTAAAGCAGTCTCGGAGCCGATCGCTAATTGCCCCCGATAGTTCGTTGCAGGCTTCTCACCTGTATGGCCAAGAGCGCCCCGACGATTTTGAGAAAGAAGTTGTCACGATCGAGCAGCTACCCAGTGAGGTGGACGTTACCTTCCTGGATCCGGCTGAGGACTATGCAGAGAACACCGCCAGCTACCGCCGCCAACGCGCTATACCGGACAACAAAAAGGATGTTTCGGTGCAGCTGGTGTTGACGATCGATCAGGCGAAACAAATGGCGGAGCGGCTGCTGTTCCAAGACTGGATTGAGCAACGGATCAAATATAAGCTTACCTACCCACCCGCCTTACTCCATGCCGAAGCCGGGGATCTCCTGCAAATAACGATCGCTGGCCAATCCGAAACCCTAGAAATCAGACGATCGCAAATTGGGGCCAACCTACTCTGTGAATACGAATGTACGGTTTCCGATAAGTCGTACCTGAGCTATGTGCGGGTGTTACCCGTGGAGCCAGTAGAGTCGGAGATCACCGTGGAGGGTGACACCATTCTGGAGGTTTTGGACATTAACCTAGTCTCCGACGGCGACAGCGAAGGGCTGTACTATACCGGGACGGGTGAGGGAACGTGGCGGTTTGGGTTTGTCTATGCGAGTTTCGATAATGCAACCTACGATTTTGTAGCCACGATCGACACTAAGGGAGTCATTGGCAGTGTCTATGGCTCCGGCATTGTGGTAGGCGATCCGCTGAGGGATGCTTTACCCTATGTTCTGGACACCATTTCACAGCCGATCGTAGAACTCCGATCGGGAGAGACGCTTTCCTCCGTTACCGATGCTCAATTAGATCTCGGACTAAATAAAGCTCTGCTGGGTAACGAGATCATTCAATTTGGATCCGCAATTTACATAGGCGAGAACCGCTGGCAGATTTACCGGCTGAGGAGAGGGATCCGGGGAACCGCACAGCACACCACCGGCCACTCTCCAAACGAGAAATTTATCCTATTTACCGGGGACGATGCGTTCATGCAGGTATTGGAAGGCGTGGTGGCAGACATTGGGCGCACCTATTATTTCAAAGGCTTGAACAGCTTTCAGACTCCCGACCAAGTGGATCCGATCGTTATTCCGGTGCAGGGCAACCCATACCGGCCCTACGCCCCCAGCGGGGTAACGATCGCTAAGAATTCGAGCTACGATTTAATTATCTCCTGGCAGCGCCACACAAGGCGAAACGGACGCTGGCAGGATGGCGGCGACGTGGCCATTCCGGCTACCGAGACCCAATGCCGCATAGAAATCTACAATGGCGCAACCCTGGTGCAGAGCGACACCGTAAATGGCAACAGCTATACCTACACCGCCGCCGATCAAATTGCCGATTTTGGCAGCCTGCAAAATAGCCTCACCCTCACCCTGTACCAGCTAAATACGGAAGTCAGCACAGGGTTCAAAGGACACCCATTCTCCGGGACGATCGCTGTAAGCCGCGTCCTGGTTTGATTTGAGCCTATCTAAAAATATTTTTACTTATCCTATTGACATTGCCACACTTATCCGTTATATTAGGGACATGCAAACCACCAAAGAGGTAAACGATCATGACCTGTAAATTAATGACCGCATACGAAATTCTAAATTCGTCTAAGCCCTATACATGGGTTAAATTCCCTGACGGATCTCAACGCGCAAATACAAACTTACCTGACATTGTTTTAACCTTGGAAAAGGTAAACGATCGCTGGGTTGGGTTTACTAATGAGCATGAACCCGATGACGTTGATGTAAGCGCAAAATCTCTAGTGATGGCCAAAAAGAAAATGAACGAATGGGCTAAAGATTACGAAGTCAATTACTACAATTACTCAGAATAGTCCGTGGCATATCTGGAAAATTGCCAGCGATCGTCTGCACTCCACGGGACGATCGCTTTTTTATTCCCTAACCCCTAACCCCTAACCCCTATTCCCTAACTGAACCTGTAAGGATTTCTTACAAGTTGGCTCCACTATTCCTCATCCTCCGTCTCCGGCTCCGGCTCCTCAAATACCTCCTTGCTTAAAGCAAGGCAGTCCCGCAAGTCCCTTAGCTGTTCCGCCAAACCAGAATCGATGCAGCGTTGAAGCATCTCCATATCGGACAGGCCCAGAACGATCGCCGCTTCCCTGAATGCTGATTGCAGGCGGGGCGGTATGTACTCAATTGGCAGCTTACCTCGTGCGGATTTGCGCGGCGACATTGGCCATTTTCCTCCTGTGCTTATATGAGGGGTGTCGTCTCCCACATCCCCAGGATCTTACTGTATCGAGGGAAACGCCAATCAACTCAGCGATCGTTTTGTAATCCAGGATCCCTGTCTCTTCAATAAAAACGTCTAAATTGATCTCAGTGTACATGACTAAACCGTACCTCAACGCTTAAATAGTGTACCTATTGTACATTGCGCTATTGCAGCGTCACGAGTGAATCTTGGATAATTGGCTCATAAGTTTCAAGTGAAATTCAAGTGAAATTCAAGTGAAACGCTGATTTATTTCAAGTGAGCAGGTAACTTATGACATTTGCAACGACCCTGGATCAGCCTTATTGTCCGCTCCGAGCCAGAAAACGATCGGATTTACGCAGTAAACCCTCAAGTGAAACGACAAGTGAAACGATCGGGTTTTCAAGTGAAATTGACTCCTTAGGTGAGGACTTGGGTGATGAATGCGCGATCGTCCTGGAGGAATTAGAGGAGCCACCAGAAACCCTGACGAAAGCCGCTGAATTATTGGGGCTGGGTTCATGCCAGTCAGCCAGCCACCGCCTAAATCGGTTGGCCACTCGGTTTCCGATGTCCCTCCTCAAGGAAGGTAAGCGGCTCACAGCGATCGGCTGGGATCTAATGAAAAAGTTGGATCCGAAGTTGGGACTTTCCGTTGATGACCTTTGGGCTGAGTACCAAAAAGCAGCGCCGGAGCCAGAGCGCCATCAAGTCGTTGAAGTTGAAATCGTAGATCCCAATGAAGTGGGTGCAGCGATCGTCATGCGAACTCAGTCCCTACTGGCAACGATCGAAGAGGAGGAAATTCCTACGATTCAATTCAATCAGCACTTTGAAGGGATGCTAGCCTATGCCGCTGCTGTAGGCGAAAAAGCGGGACAGCAAATGGCGATGGTTCAGTTAAAGGCAATGGCCAAATCTTTTCAAGCCACTCTCAACCAAGCTCAGTTAGGGGGGATTGAATAATGCTCACTGCTTACAGTTGTCGAATAACAGATCACATTGAGTTTAGTTGTGATTACCAGAAAAATCAGTCGGCTACCGTCACGATTTATAAATCAGAGCTTCGTTCCATTCTCAACGCATGGAAACAAGTCAAAGATGGTAGCGGGCTTACGTTGCAAGTGAATTCGCATGGCAATTTAATTGACCTTAATATCCCAGATCTTGTGATGGAGCGACTGGTTCACATTTCTGCTCTTGCTTTCAGAAATACGGATGGTTTGTAATGCAATTTGATTATCGGGGTTCAGGAAGGTGAAGACTCAACCATTTATTCCAATTGCTGTTTTTTCTGGAGTGCTGCTTGTCGGGATGGTGCTCCAGACTTGGACAAAACTAATGGAGCGTGAAGCGATCGTGCAGCGCCAACAAATTGAGCAACAAACGATCGCCTCAAATGCCCAAATTCAAATTACTCAAATTGAGAATCAAAAGCGGATTGCTGATGCTGAATCCGCCAACGCGATCGGCAACGTGCAAAAAACCCGACTGGCAAAATTCAGATTAACTCCCACCACGTCCCCTGACGAGGTGCTAGAAGTTTTGCCAGATTATGACCTGGACAACACGATCGCTCCCGTTGATTTATTTGATGAACAAGAGCGGTATATCGGGCGGGTACTAAACGGAGAATTTGTTTCATTTAACCCTGGAGGGACACCATGATTTTTGGACAAATGACCACTGCTTATCCTGTCGGGCTGCCTGCCGTTCAGGGATGGAGCTTTATTTCACCTCAAGGACTTGCAATCTTTGCTGGGGTTGCTATTGGTGTTTCAATTATTATCAGTGTTTTTCGAGCCAGGAAGCAAAATGTAAATGGTGTCCCCGGTTGGATCGAAGTTATACTCGACGCGATATTCGCTCCCATTATTGCCGTCATTGGCTTTGTAATTGGCTTTGTCGTCAAATGCACTGGAGACAAATCATTTATTGCCTTTGGGTTGCTTTCCCTTTATTTCCTGGGATTAAACGTCGAGGGGTATTACCAAGCACTCGGAAACAATGCCACGTTTATTCCTATTCCATTCGTAAGCAACGGTGCCAATATTAACGACCTCTTTGATGCACTCAGGACAGACTTCTGGGGTTTTGCCGGAGCTTGTGTTTTTTCAATTTGCATTCAGGCCTATCAAGCATGGGCCCTGCGAGATTGCGACCCTGAAATAGCCAAAAAACGCCATGCTGAGGCGGCGAAACATACCGTCCCCCCTGCTTCTGACAATGGCTTAGACATTGCAGAAACCTACCGCAAACGGTACAAACGATCGGGAATGAAGATGGAGTTTAATGTATTAGTGGGACTAATCTTTTCCTGGATTATTGATGCTGGTGTTGCCATTCTCAAATATCCCGCTTTCCCGTTTGCCAGTTGGCAAGGGTTTGGACAGTTCGCAGCCTCATGGATTCTAATCGTTATTACCATTTTTGGCGCTGAGATTGCCATTGCCTCCTACGAAAAAGGTAGGGAGGAAAATCGGATGAAAAGTTTAGCCCGGACTAACCCGTAATTACCATGTTTCTAACAGATAGCGTTGACAAAGTTTTAACCGATCGCATTAAAGCCTTAGAAGGCAAAGCTCAAGACTATGCTTTGCAATCCGAGGCGGGTAAACTCCTACCAGCCATGCTAACCGTTGGCGGGATGGTTGCCTCGATCGTTAACCCGACGGCCCCATTATTTGCGCTGCTCGGACTTGCAGGATATACCGCCAGCGTAATGCTAGACCACCACAATACCGGACGGCTCACCCCCATTCCCTGCAAGCGATCGTCTTTGCGGGAACTGAGGGAGGAACTGCTTTCAGATGAACCCGTGGTGAAATCATTGTTCGACACCACGATCGACTCCCTAGCCCCTGGCGATCGTCAAGAGTATTTTGTATTGGTGCGAGGGTTTCAGTACCTTGCTCAAATGCTGAATCAAGTTCCACTGGAATACCGGGAATCACTTTACGAAAAGGCATGGCGGAACCCCACCCACTACCTACCGCAGGTGCCAACGGTTGAAGTAATTGAAGCTGATGAACCCGCAGCACTGCCGGGAAATGTGACGGTAAACAATGAGATTAATCTATCCCCCACCATTGCCGCCCCCGTCGTCAATGTATCTATGCCTGTCGTCCATCAGCGATCGTCCGAGGCGAAGAAAGAGCAATTACCAGTAATTGACCTTACAGAGAACTTAGCAGCGGAACACAATATTTTAATTTCCGCAAAACGGGATTCTGGCAAAACCACTACGGTTAAGGCCGCAATCCGACACCGCTATGAGCAGACCGGAGGAAACTGCATTTTTTGGATCGCTGATCCCAAGGGTTCTCAGTTTTTAGGATTAGAGAAATCCCCTCACCATTACCTGTTTGTGGACGATCGCAATATTAATGATTTGCTGGGAATGCTTGAAGCGGCCCATGCCGAGCTTAAGCGCCGCATTGATACCCGCCGTGAGACAGGGCAACCCACAACAGATCCCGTTTTGACGATTTTGTTGGATGAGTGGCTTGCGTTGCTAACCTACTGCCAGGAGGACAAAGAGCTTCACAAACGAGTAAAACAATTGGCGACAATCATTGCGGTGCAGGGCCGGGAGGACAAGGTAAATTTGTGGATTGCTACTCACAGCCATCTGGTTCAGGATTGCGGTTTTGCGAGTACGATCCGGGATAGTTTCGCCGTGTACGCCCTGGGACGCAAAGCACCCGGAAAGGCAGCGGCTATGGAGAGCATTCAAGCAGCAATCAGCGATCCCTATCTAATGCGAGATCAGGAATTAAAGGCCAAATTCCTAGGAGAGTTACGGGAACATTCTCCCTCCCATGCTCCCGTAATTTTTACCGCTACCGATGGTGGTGTTTTATGCCAACTGCCAGACCTCAGTGAGTTTGTTAATTGGGAATACCCACTCTGTCCACAAAATTTAGGAGAAAGTAATGCTTAAAAACGATCGTTGGATTATTGGCCAAGGCGAGGATCTGATTTCCCCCTTTGAACCGCAGCAAGTTCGCCTTCTGGAGGATGGGAACCGGGTGATCAGCTATGGCGTTTCAAGTTATGGCTACGATATTCGGCTGTCCCCCACAGAATTTTTAGTCTTTAAGCACATTCCTGGAACGGTGGTGAACCCTAAGAACTTCAACCCCGGCAACCTGGAGCCAGTACCCCTGCAATCAGATGAATATGGCAGTTATTTCATTATTCCCGCCAATTCCTATGGGTTGGGAGTCAGCCTAGAGGCGATCGTCATGCCGCCAAACGTGACCGCAATTTGTTTAGGGAAAAGCACCTATGCCAGGGTTGGAATTATCGCCAATGCCACCCCCCTGGAGGCGGGATGGGCAGGCCATATCACCCTAGAATTTTCCAACTCCTCTAGTGCTGATTGTCGGATCTATGCCAATGAGGGTGTCGTTCAGCTATTGTTCCTGGAAGGTGAACCATGCCAAACGACCTACAGCGATCGTCAGGGCAAATATCAAGGCCAGTCCCAGCAAGTCACCCTAGCCAAGGTTTAGATCACAATTAGATCACGGGAAACAGACGATCGCTGAAAGGAATGGCTCAGGCGTGATTTGAACACGCGACCAAGGGCTTATGAGTCCGCCGTTCACTGCTACAATTAAACTACGGTTTGCTGATACTCCTAGCCTCTGAGTGGCGTTCTAGCCAAAGCTCAGAGGCTTCCTTTTTACAAGGGCAATGCGAACAAAAAGAACAATTGCAATAAATCACCGCTAAAAATTAGATCACGTTTAGATCACGAATCCTCCATTAATTTCTCGTAAATTTTGACGATCGCTTCACGGGTGATCCATTTTTGATAAACCTTTTGATGAACGTCCACCCCGTGTCCCATCATCCTGGCGCTGAGTTCAATAGGCCAGCCCGATCGAAGGGTGCGGATGGCCCATGCGTGGCGCAAGTCGTAAGGACGGAACGGCAGTTTATAGCGATCGAATTGGCGCGTAATGGCTTCTCCTAATGCTTGGTTGGAGCGATCGAGGTTGAGGGGCGGGAAGTTAAAGTTTTCGAGTGCCCAGCGTTCAAGCCAGCGTTTTGGGCAGGGTAAAACGTCATGAAATGCGGTTTTGGTTTCGACCTTGACTTGAACCAGTGGCCAGTCCTCCAGGTTGAGCCGGAACAGTTCATGGTTCCGCAGTCCGTAGGCGGCTAACATTCCATAGGCCCATTGCCAGGCGGGGTTAGGTATGGAGTTGTAAACCTGCTCGATCGTTTCGTCGGTGGGAATGTCCCGCTGAACGATCGAATTGTAGGGTGAGTAGTTGCCTCGGTATTCGGAGAAACTGAAATTCAGGTTTAGGAAATTGCTGAGGGCATTGCAGGCAACGACTACCCGTTTCCGGTTGCGAGTATCAGGAGTGGTGGCGAAAATAACGGCCTTGAAATTTTCCTCAGTGAGTCCCTCCAGTTTTTGATAAAACCGTTGGTATTCGTCTTGCCAGGTCTCTGGACGGCCCCCACGGGCGAGATAGTCCTTGTGGAACCGATCGATCGCTTCAAGGTGGCTAGGGAGCGGGTTGTCCTCCGGCTCTTCCTTAAATAGATAGTCTTCCCATTTGAATAAACCCAAGTCTCGATCGCTGGCAATTTTCCGGGCGATCGTTTCGGCTCGGTTAATTCCGGCTGCAGTAAACGGTAATCGGAGCGCAACCATTTGTTGCGATCGTCCTTCTCCGGTTTTGTTCGGGAGGGTGGCACGGGCGCTCAAGTATGGCGTTTTTTTCCCTCTCACAATTAGTTGAAT
>OGWL01000086.1_pt1 | contig 13715 bp, 18 predicted proteins | sample 1576031 | NCBI WGS metagenome assembly OGWL01 (sample SAMN07581535, study PRJEB24739) | freshwater metagenome | place: Singapore | collected 2015-01
AGATCTACACCAGGACGTACACTCTTTCCCTACACGACGCTCTTCCGATCTAAGTTGTATCCTTTATTGCTAAAGTTATCTTCCTCCCCTTCTCATTGTAAACAGTCGTTTGATACCTTACAGCCATTACTGAACTCTATTTAATGTCTTTTGCGACCTATTTAATAATATAATTAAATCATTGCCACTTATCTTTGTTTCCAATGTTCCACCCATGCCTCCAACATCGCTAAGCATATTTTTTAATTTAGAAAGTGGAGCAATTACTTCTGGATCAACCCTTGCATTTCTATTATCTCCAACCGTTGCCATAGTAGGGCCAAAGGCTAAGCCTCCTTCTGCAAGTTTGGGAGCGCCTATTTTCATTATTAAACTTTTACCTAATCCTCCAGCTATTGCTGCAACTGCTGGAGCAATAGCAAGTAAAAAAGGAGTGGGAGGTAATCCTGCAAGTGCATTAGCAACAAACAATCTTATTAAATTTCCAATAATAGATGCTATAGAAGATTTAACGGCTGCCGCTAGTTCTTTCATGCTATTAAATCCATTAGATGCTAATGAAGCAAAACTATTTATACCTTCAACTAATGTTTTCTGAAAAGAAGATAATAAATCTTGAGGCTCTTTCATTGCAGGAGTAATTTTACTGAATGATTTAGCTACATCTTCATTTGTTTGTTTTAATCTTTCATTTGCCGCAGATACACTTTCTAATTTTTCTGGCAATAAATCTAATGTTGGTATCATGCCAATTATACCAACACCTTGTGGATTTTCTGCCGCTGCACCTCCTGATACACCAGTAGGTAATGTTGTTGTTGGTTGAGTAGGTGCAGTTGGAGTAGGAATAACACCACCTCCACCACCTCCGCCTCCTCCAGTCTTTGCTCCTATGGTAAATAATCCTGCAAGTTTACCTTTTAAACTATCAACGGTTTCTCCTATACTTTTAAATTCTTTTGCAACTACTCTTTGTTCTTTTTGATATGATGTTAGGCCATCAAGATTAAATAAATTTAATCCTAATGCTTTTTGTAAATAATCAATATTTTTTAAAACATTAGCCACTCCTTCCATTACAGAGTTTTTAATGTTAATCCATATATTTTTAAATCTATCTGTAAATGCCTGCCAATTGTCATATACATACAATGCAATAGCACCAAGCGCAGCAATAGAAGCTGTAATGATTAAAATAGTAGGATTGGCAGCTAAATAAGCAAATGCTTTACTTATACTACCTATACCTTGCACAATTAATTTAGTTGCTCCAACTAAAGCACCGTATGTGCTTATTAATTTTCCTATAATAAAAATAATAGGTCCTATAGATGCGGCTAGCAAAGCAGCCTTAACTATAAAGCCTTGAGTCTCCGGATTAAGTCCTTTAAATCCATCTACTAAACCTTGAATATATCTGCTTAAACTTGCAGCAACTGCTTCTAAATTTAAAGATTCATTAATAGCTTTGCCAAACTCTGCCAGAGAAGCACTTACATTATCTTTTAAATTATCAAAGGTATTGCCTAAACCACCTTGCGCTCTATCCAATTTCGCTAAAGCAGATACAGATCGCGTTATAAATTCCTCGCTACTTACACCAATGGCTCTAATGCCTTCAGCTGTAACTGTGCCAAATTCCTCTTTCATTACACGAGCAAATTCTGGCAGCCTTTCCTTGATTTGATTTAAATCTTCCTGTGTAACTTTGCCTACTGCGCTAATTTGTGATAATGCTAATGTAACTCCGCTAAATTGTTCCGCGCCACCTCCTGACCTTGCGACTGCATTACCAAACTGTGTTATTGTTTCGCGAGCAGCATCCGCAGACATTCCTACAGATTGCAAAGAAGCAGAAGCCTGTACAACTTGTGGTAATGCAAGGCCAGGATTTTCAGCAACTTTTCTTAAATTATCTAATTCTGTAGATGCTGCCTCACTACTTCCCATGATGGCTATTAAACCATTCTCCAACTTCTCTATATCTGCAAAGGCTTTTAATGAGGCTGCGCCTAAACCTATTATTGGCAATGTTAATGACTGGGTCATTGTTGAGCCAATGTTCTGCATTTGTGAGCCAAACTTAGCTAACTTGCTTTCAACCTTGCCAAGTTCACGGCTGAGATTAGAAACATCAATACCAAGTTTAAGATTTAACTGTGCTGCATTTGCCATTATCTATTCTTTATCCCACTTGGCAAAAATAGACTTGTCTAGTTCTGTCAAATGTTTTTTTACTGGTTTATCTAATTCTTTTTCCCATGGAAATTCAATTAAATCTTTTGGCTTAATTGACTTTCCTTTTGCCGTATGAACATTTAATAAAAGTGTTGTTTGCCACCTGGCACGTTCCCACTCAAATTGCTGCTCTATTTCAAATTGGTTGTTATAACCTTGCATGGCTATTATAACCTCTCTTAATGTCATTTCATAAAATTGCGGAGGAGGAAATTTTAGCACTCCAAAGCAAAACCGCTCTATATATTCAAGCGTTAATTCTGCTCCTCCGCTATCTCGTTTTTTCTTCCCTCATCTTCCTGTACAGTAATCTCATTTGTTATCAGCTCTGTAATTCTGTTAATTCCACCTTTGTCCAAATCAACTAAATCACAAAACTTTTCTAATGTATATGGGCATTTTTCTCCCTTAGCCTTGTATCCTGCCTGAACACCGGCAAAAGCAAGTTCCAGGACAAATAATAGGTCTTCGCCAAGTTGGGAGAGGTCACTTAATTTAAGATTCCTCTCCCTCAAGAATGTACCTAACACGAACATTCCAAATTTAACTGGTATGTCCGCATTAGCTATTTTTATTGTTTTCATGTTAGGTATTTAATTTAAGATTTAATACTCTTTGCAATGGCTCCAGTAATTTCAAAAGATGCAGAATAGCTTACATTTTCTTCTACGGCTGCATTTAAGTCCAATGATGTACATATAGCAGACATTGTAAATACGTTGTCACCGCTTACATCTGTAGTGAATTTAATGGTTAATGCAGTTCCTGAAACAAGATCAGTAAATAAATCATCAAACAAGTAATTTGTGGAAGAATCGCCAGGACCGGCATACAAAGCTTCAGTTGATAGTGTGCCTGATAGCTGCCCTTTTTTAACTTCTCTCCATCCACCACTTGCGCTATCCTTTGTCAGGATTTCACGCATTGCAGCAGTTACGTTCATTTGGCAGGATGTCGCGTATCCGATTGCAGTTGAATCTTTATACAAGCGCATCAACGTACCATTAATTATACCAGTAGTTGCCATGTTATTTATTTTTTAGGTTTAGACAAATTTATATTAACATCAATATTTTCAAGTTCATTTTCATCTTCAAAATATTCCATAGGCATAGGGACCGGAATATATATCGGCTGTTGCTTTTCTTGTGTTTTTTTCTCTGGCATTACCTCCACAACAAAATCATCATCAAGCAGCTCTGCTATACCATCAGCAATTAATTCTTTCCCATAGTCAGATAAAAAAACACCAGTTGCTCCTGCTGGCTTGCCGTTCCACTCTTTTATTAATCTTAACTTCATAATTATCTTTTCATTCTTGCCATAAAATCAATAGACATCCAATAAACATTTAAATCAGGATTATAATCTTGTGAATCAGATGACATATATTTAATTGTCTGCACACTTATATTATTAATTGTGCCAACAAATCTATCAAGTCTATTTCTAACTGAATTTGATAAATTATGTGTTGTGTCATAATTATTAGAATATACATCAATCTGAAAATTAACTTCTTCTAAATTACTTTGACCATCTTTAAAATCAACTGGCACGCTATTTATAATTGTGTAAACGCAAAAAGGATATGCTACATTTTGTGGCGCAATGTCAGGATAAATGCGCAAGCCACATACACCTGTAACAGCTGCATCGGTTGATAATCTTCCATATATTACTTTCCCTATCATTCCCAGAATTTTTTAGGATACATTTTTACAACTTCCTTTGCCTCTGATATCATTGCTGGAAAAACAACAGATGCTGCAGTATTTTTTGCTTTTAAAACTATCTTTCTCCTCCAAACTTTAGCTGAACCATAAATCATGTGAGCATAAAAGCCATCATATTTATCATCACTATTAAGAGTTGATCCAATTGGTTGAGCTTTATAATGTGGACCAATTGATCCAGTTTTCCATTTATATTTTTTTAATAATTCGCTTAAATTTTTTATTGATCTTTTTAAATTGCCAGGTTTAACTATATATCTAAATTTCGCATTACCTCCAGACTTTCCAACACCTTTAGAAAAAGTATATATTTTATGCTCTTTTTTTGATATAGGAATTAATGATTTATAAACATTTAAGGCAGCTGGCATTCCTGCATTTATCACATCAATTCTTTTATCAATAGTTATATTTTTTAATAGTTCATTTAATTCAAGTACACATTCCGCTAATCCATTGGCATATAAACCACGCTTTCTTCCGCCTGATTGACTAAGTCTCTTTAAATTAGAAATTTGTCTTTCTGTTATGTATGTCATTGGTAATTTTCATTATATGAACAAAACAACATTAAATACAAATTATCTTCACTTATCTGCATATTTTCTACCTGGTACTTTTTACTATTGTAAGTGATACGCATTGATTCGGTAATATCATCTCTATATCTAACAACAACTTTTATCTGGCTCTTTGCCGTAATTTTCCCTCCATCCACATTTTCTCTATTAATTCCTTTATAATCTACCATGCCCCAGACAGTAGCCAATGTTGACCAGGTCTCTACAGGATAACCTGTAGTGGATGCAGTCCTGGTAACTTGTTCAACAAGTATACGATCTCTTAATCTGCCAATCTCTTCTTTTTTATTAAATCTCATTAGAAATATTGTACTCTGTATTGATCCAATAAATATTGCGATGCTGTTGGCATCTTTTTCACATAATCCTCTCTGTTGTCATACGCATCCGCAATCATCATTAATATTGCTTGTCTAATTTGCATTGGAACACCAGATGGCTCTGTGCTAAATCCTGCAACATAAGTAAGCAACACATCATTTATATTGCCATACAATGTAGGCCATGATTTTCCAAATTGCAAAGCTAACCTGCATGGTCTTGAGCAAGTATCTACTTTATAATTAGAATTATCCCATGTAACTTGTGTATTGGAACTATCCTGATACTTAAAATTAGAAAAAGATAAGACTGGATTTACTGATAAATAAAGTATTGGTTTATTTAAAACATCTAACCTTTCCTGTATCGTTTGTGAGATTAAAGCCATGTTTAAATAGCTTTCTGCAACTTGTCGCGATCCAGTAATTAATGCAGTAATTAATGTATCATCAGCTGATGTGTCAACCTTTAAATAATTTTTTACCTCAGATACAGTCCAAGGCTCAACGGCTGGCAATACAGATACTTTCCAAGGCATGATATTAATTTTTTAAAAAGGAGGAGTATATTGCAACTCCTCCTGGCTAGACCCCCAATGATTACTTACAGATTCTTCAAGTGCTTAATTGCTGCACTATTTAATAACTTGCCATCGTAACGAGCATACATAAGGAAACCAATTTCCATTTCATCCATGTAACGCTCACGCAATGGCACGAGCGTTTGTGTCGCAACTTGACGTATAATATATTTTGACCAGTCACCAAAATAAATAATCTTAGCATCAGCTGCTTGTGCAGATGCAAGATCATTATTTACAAAGAAATTATAACCTAATAATCTATCAGGTGTACCTTCTCTCAATGATGGCTGGAATAAACCGTTATAATCATTATCAACATTTAACTTCCTAACTGCACTTAAAATCTGGTCATGCATCATGAATGCAGCAGATGGTGAGTTGCGATAAGCTATATCAACTGAATGTACTAAATCAATTAAATTACCTGCAGTAAATGATCCAGTTGCCGCAGATTCAACACCAGATGGTGCTGCATCATTATAAGTAAAGCCTGTTGGTTTACCTGAACCATCACCGGTAGTAAATGCAGTATTTAACGCTCTACCAAGTCTTTCACCTAACATAATTGGTAATTCACTGTTTAACAAGCCAAACTCATCATTTGCCCATTCTACAGATACTCTTACCAATGTATTACAAACGTGAGCTGCAAATGTTTCACGAGTAAATGTCATGTCCTGTACAGTTACCGCTCCACCTTCTGTATGCCAGTTTGCACTTGTGCCTGTATCGTTTACCTTTGGCCAGTACAAAGTACCTGCTTGTGGCGTAGTTATGATACGGCTAACTTGTAGCATAGGTCCATAATACTTCATCGTTCTTTCCAACTCGTTTGAAAATTGGTAAGGAATAACATAACCACCTGCAAGACCTGTTTCAGCAGTTAGGATAGTTGCCGTTCCACGCACCTCTCTTAACATTGATCTTTCCTTAGTGTTTAATTCTCTCTTAGCAATGGCTTTAAAAAATGCTGTGTTGTACTCATCAGACTTTATAATGTCCCTTTGATTACTTGGCATAATTTCAACAGCTTGCTCATAAACACTAACTTCCTTTGTCTCGGAGTTAATTTCGTTCCATCTTTCAAGTCTTGAAATCTGGTCTGTATAATTTTTAAAAGATGCATCCGCCTGGTCCCATTGTGCCAACTCTTCAGCTGACATTAATCTACTCTCTGCTGATGCTCTTTTTTGTAGGTCTTCCATTATTGCATATTCGGAAGCCCTCTTTTCTCTTAACTGTTTAGAGTTCATTTGTTAAAGTTTTTAATTTAAGTAAATGCAGGGCATTCCTGCGTAATTCATTATTAATGTTAATTTCTGATTTTACAGCAATATCAATTACTTTTTGTAATTCGTCATCTATTTTACTAGTCATTGCCTCATAACTTCTCTTTGCCACCATTGTATCAGGATTAGCAGGATAGGTTACTGGAGATACATCATACACTTTTTTAATTCCTCTGATAATTCTCTTTGGTTTCATTCCTGTTGTTTCCTGCCAATCTTCTTTCTCTACACTAAATGCAAATGATGATTGGTAAACATCGCCACGTTTTACCATTTCTAAAAGATCATTCCCTAAAGTTGTATTTGGTGCTTCAAAAGAGTATTCTAAAGCATTGCCAGTTACATTTAATTTTAATGTACCAGATTTTGTCCTGGCAAGTACCATGTTTGCATCATGATTAAACAAAGCTACAACATCAGTTAAATCTGAATTAGCAAATACATCTTGTGTCATTTCCTCGTCATACCAACCCATGTCATAGGCAGAATTAAACACCGTTGCTGTGCCTACTATTGTGCGAGATTCAGGCATTGCGCGAAACTCATAATTTATACTTCTTTTTTCCATGTTATCATTTTTTGCTCTTTCATCCATTATTTCATTGGCAACTCTTTCTGCCCAAGGTAGCATGGTTGAACCTCCCCAAGCATCATACATTATTGATCCGCAAATCTCATTATCATTTTCATCAAAATATTTACCTTGGTCATATACTGCTGCTCTGCTTAAAAAACTATATGTTCTAATTACCTCATCCTCACTCAATGCCTCTCTACTTGCCAACTGCCTAGCTCTTGTCCAGCCTACGGATGTTCCACACTGACTGCCATTTTCTTCTTTATGCCTCAAAGCTTTCTTTGCTGCATTAGTTGCTGATTGTGGATAGTTACTGTACGGCATTTGTCGTTGGCTCTATTTTAATATTCGATGCTAAAGGCAATTCATAACTATCTCCTCCCTCGTATGGATTTAAATTCTCCTTAACTCTAATTTCATTAGGTGACATGGCTAGGACATTGCGCATAGTAGTGTAATAGGATGATCTCGCTGTAACATCACCTCTTAACAATCCATCAAGATTAAACCTTGTTTTAAATCTATCTTTTTCTACCTCAAAAAATATTTTTCTGTTAAATTCTGCCTCTATTATCTCACACAATGGCATAATGGTATAATTAACGAACATCTGGCTTAACTGCTCCATGTTGCTAAATGTAGCTTTGTCCATATCTTCCAACAATACACCTGGCACACCTGTAATTCTTGCAATGTCGGAGATGGTAGCTTTCTTTGTTTCATTGAAAGCTGCATCAGTAGGGTTAAGACCTACTTTCTGAAAGTCCATGCCTTCTTCCAGGATGGCAGTGCCTCCAGCATTTTGGCTGCCACCAAAAGCACGGTTAAAAGATGATTTTAATCTATCATAGGCCTCATTGGTTAATTTGCCAGGATGTTTTAAAACACCGTTTAAATGTGCGCCATTCTTGTAAAAATTAGCACCGTAATTTCTATTGGCTAAAGCTAGACCGTAGTTGTCTCTGTGAAGATCAGCCATCTTAAAGGCTTCCACTCCATTCCAGGATAAATTAGGAATGTGAATGACATTATCAGAGCTATATTTTTTTGAGGTCTTCTTATTTTTAAATAAAAGTTCACCCCTTGTATTATAATAGCATTCGGTTTGCGTAGGATCAAGAATCTGTAATGATGTTATTCTCTCGCTATTTGTATTTCTATTGATCGCTGCATAAAAAGCCCCATGACTTAAATAATGCAGCACTAATGTTTTATAAAATGTGTGAGCTGTGTAAAATTGCGATGGCTCACGAGCAACTATCTTATAATTAGGATGTTCTTTTGCCACTCTTAAACTTCCATCTGCACCTGTTTCAATAATATCAAAAGGCAGAGAGGCAATAACTCCACCAAGTATTTGAGTCGCACGGTAAAATGCAGGAAGACCTATAATGCTGTATTCATCCACAGCAACACCTGCTGCAGAAGAGCGTTGAAATAATGCGCCTAATGTATCACCGTTAATTGGTGTACTTGGATTTTCTATACTTCTAGTAGTAGAAAAAAAAGACCGCATAGTATTTAATAATCCCATGCGGCAAATATAAACCAGATTAGTATAAAATAATGCGCTTAAGGTAACAAGTTATACAAACTTAATTTCCATGTAATTGCTTTTCGCTTTACGAAAGCTACTATAAGTTGTATATTTCTCGTTTAACCCTAATTCTCCTCTTTCTTCCTCCAGCTTTTGCCATGCTTCCAGATGCGTCTTGCATTCTGGAATCAATTCATAAAATCTGTGAAAATAACCAGATGTGCAATTTAATTGCCTCACCTGTTGAGCGTACTCATGTTTTTGCATTAATATTTCCATAATTAAAAGGTTTATATTTTTAATTAGGTACATTATAACATTAACAATCCTCTTTCTCTTTCTTTACTCTCATAAATTGTTGGCTTATCGCCTTGCATTGTCTGGGCGAATGCCATAACCATGGCAACAGGCCCATCTACTTTCTCTGTACTTTTTGCTTTATCTATTTTTATATTTCCTGCAGGATCAAGTCTTAAAATTACATTACTTATCATCCATTCCATTACTGGATTTCCATCATGCGTAATTTCACCACTTAAAAACAATTTTTCTATTTCTTTCGTTGGTGCAGACATGGAGATAAAGCCTTGGCCAAATGGTCTCATGTTTGCTCCATCATTTGTTAACTGTATAACAAGTTGGCTGGCATTCCATCTATCAAAAGCTATACATTCTATTTTATACTTTGCCGTAATATCTATAATTAACTTTTGTATATAGTCATAATCTGTAACGTTGCCATCTGTCATTATTAGATAGCCATCTTGTTGCCATTGCAAGTAGGGTACTCCATCGCTAAGTGACCTTTCTCTCACATTATCCTCAGGACAAAAATAATAACTTTTTATGTGCGGTTTTGTTAATCCATCTTGCACCGGAAAACAAAGAACCAGTGAACAAATGTCACGGGTTGAAGCCAAGTCCAATCCACCATAGCATTTTTTATTTTGCAATATTTCATCATCAATAAATAGCCTAGTATCATTAATGTAACTTTGCGAAATCCAAACAGAAGACGTAGATGTCCATACATTTAGATTCTTTGTCATAAATTGTATCTGCTTTGCTGCACCTTCGTTTAATGCCTTCTGGTATTGGTTTTCCATGTAATCCATATAAGGAGTAATGCCCAAGTTAGGATTAGATTTTGTCCAATTGTTTTTATCCTGCCAGTCATCGCCTTCATCCAGGCAAAAGAGTAGAGGAAAAACAGAATCATCAACTTTTCTTTTTTCCAAAATATCAATCATCACCTTGCGATAAAGATAGCATGGAGATTCTTTGTTAAATCCTGCAGTAGTAGTTATAAGAAGTAAAGGCTGCGTCCTTGATCCCATACCTGTTTCCATGACCTCTAAAACATCGCTTGTCTTGTGGGCATGGTATTCATCAATAATTGCACAATGCGGATTTAATCCATCTAAGGTATCAGCATCCGCAGAAACTGATTCAAACTTTGTATTTGTTGTAGGCACATTGCAATTGTATTTTAAAACATTGACTAACTTATCAAATGTCTTTGAATCCTTTTTTAAATTCTTTAAAAATACCTTTGCCGTTTCAAAAGCTATTCTTGCCTGGTCCCTCGTAGTAGCAGCTGTATAAATTTCCGCTCCAGTTTCATTGTCTAGTAAAAAGCAATAAACCGCAATCGCAGCTGCAAGTTCTGTCTTGCCGTTCTTCCTGGCTATTTCAAGGTAGGCCTTGCGAAATCTCCTGCCTCCTGATTTCTTTTGCCACCCAAATAATACTTTTATAAAAAACTCCTGGAAAGGCTGAATGTTAAACCGCTGCCCGGCAAACTCGCCCTTGGTATGGCGCAATGCAGAAATAAAGGAGAAAGCCCTGACTGCCTTCTCCTCTGAAAAATAGTACTCCCAATCGTTAACCTGTAAATCATTTATATGTCGTTCCACTGCCAACCTTGCATAGTTGCCAATATGTAACTTGCCAGATACAACATCTTCAATAAATTTCATTTAATCTCTCGTGTATCTATATACAATAATCTTAACATAACCAATAAACCAATAAATCCTGCACTCTCTAAATAGTCAATGTAATCAAAATAAAAGAATTTAACAAACAGCCAATTCCATAGATAGAAAAAAGGAATGGCAAGAGTGAAAACAATTAATCCAATGATAATAATAAATGATAAAAATTGACTAAAACTTTGTTTCATTAGTTCATTTTTAAAAGTTTTGCAATTTCATCCTCTGTATCATCGTTACTGTCTCTAAAATAGTCAAGTTTTAAACGGCTGCCAGGATCAAGTCCTAAACTCTTTGAAATCTCCAAAAACATATCCATACTTTGCTTAAATGCAGTCCATTCTGCAGAAACTTGTCTTGCACCGTTAGGATGCACCATAACTGCGCCTGATACTGCAAGCACTTCAGCATTGTAAAGTAAATGGCCAATAGCACGAGCTGCAATGCTCAAAAAAATGTCATCAACGGCTTTGCTGGCATTGTGCGTTTGCAAATGTTCTTTTAGTTTCTCATAAATTTTAATTTCATTGTCGTTCAACTGCAACAGAGATTTGCCAACAGCACTGCCGGTATAAGTTTTTATCCTGGATGGTATCAGCGTTCCTTGCAATTCCTTTGTTTTTTGTGTCTTTGCTCTCATTTTTTGTATTGTTTTTATGTTTTGTATAAACCCCCACGTTTAATCCGGCGTAAATATCTAATTTATCAGCATGAATATTTTTTCCTGTTTTATCTGCAATGATTTGATAAAAATGACAATTAGCCAAAATAGTTGCCGGTGCCACAATCTCCGGATCCCAGTATCCATATCCACCTGTACCTCCTGCTCCAACTGAAAATCCCAAACCTACATACTTATGGATGCCAAACTCTGCCTGGAAAGTTAAGACTCCCGCAATTCTGCTGTAATATCCACCATAATAATAGTTTGAGTAATATCCGTTATTTCCTAAATGTATATAGGAAGCTGCACCAACCCCAATGGATAAAAGCTTATCACCTTTTTGAAACGCTTGTGAGAAAGCCGTTCCGGTAAGAACCAAAGCTAAAACGATAACTAAAGATAGTTTTTTCATATCGGCATATAATTTTATAGTTCAAATCTAACAAGAGGAATTCGCTTTGCTATAAACATTTTATCTACAACTCACCTTCAGCTTGTTATTTTTGCACCTCATTGTAATGTATGGCTCTTCAAGTTGGTATTGTAGGTCTTCCAAATGTTGGTAAATCAACACTTTTTAATACGCTTTCCAAAGCAACAAATGCACAGGCAGCGAATTTCCCATTTTGTACTATCGACCCGAATGTTGGAGTAATCGCGGTTCCGGATAAGCGTCTGAAAAAATTAGAAGAATTAGTTAAACCGGAAAAAGTAGTGCCGACCTCTATTGAAATCGTAGATATCGCCGGATTGGTGAAAGGTGCATCTAAGGGTGAAGGTTTAGGAAATCAGTTTTTAGGAAACATACGAAATGTTGATGCTATTATTCATGTGGTAAGATGTTTTGAAGACGACAACGTAATTCATGTTGATGGAAGCGTAAATCCTTTGAGAGACAAGGAAATAATTGATACCGAACTTCAGCTGAAAGACCTTGAATCTGTTGAAAAAAAGATAGAAAGATTACATAAAGCAGCCAGAAACGGTGATAAGGAATCTCAAAAGGGTATCGAAGTTTTGCAGGTGTACAAAAAGCACCTTGAAGAAGGAAAATCGGCTCGAAATGCACCTGTTGAAACGGAAGAAAAAAGGTTCATTGAAGATATTCATTTGCTAACTGCAAAACCTGTGCTTTACGCTTGCAATGTTGACGAGGGTTCTGTTGTGAATGGAAACGCTTTGGTAGAAATCATCAGAAATGCCGCAACAGCAGAAGGAGCTGAGGTTCTCGTTATATCCGCAAAAATTGAATCGGAAATTGCTTTACTGGAAAGTGAAGAAGAACAACAAATGTTCTTAAGTGATCTGGGCTTGGAAGAAAGTGGAATGGATCGTTTAATCAGCGCTGCTTACAAACTACTTGATCTCATTACCTATTTTACTGCGGGGGTTAAGGAAGTTAGGGCTTGGACCATACACAAAGGAACCAAGGCTCCCGGTGCCGCAGGCGTAATTCATACAGATTTTGAAAAAGGATTTATTCGTGCAGAAGTAATGTCTTACCAAGATTTCACTCACTACGGCTCAGAATCAGCTTGCCGTGATGCAGGGAAGTTCAGATTAGAAGGAAAAGAATATATCGTGCAAGACGGAGATGTTATGCATTTCCGCTTTAACGTTTAATGATTCGCCTTGTTAACACATCTTTATTCCGAGTAAATTCTACCCAATACAAACCCGAAACCCACGATTTTACATCAATTATCTTTCTCTCTAAACCGGGTTCTTGCTCTACTTTTTTGTTATAAACTTCCTGACCTGAACTGTTTGTAATCCTCAAATTAGATTCTAATTTTTTTGCACTGGTTATTTCTAAAATCAACTCATCACTCACAGGATTGGGGTATACGGCAAAATCAAAATCAGACAATTTTAATTTTTGATACACGGAAACATCATCCAGCGAAGACCACAAAATCTGACGTAAAGGGTCTGCTGCAAAGCTGTCTGCATCAAATTCCGTTTGAATGGTAACTCTGCTCAATTCTGATTCTACCTTCACAATGGTGTCATAGAACCTAGATCTATCAATATCATATAACCTGATTCTCATGGGTACATGAAAAGCCTTTACCGACGCATCGCTGGTTCTTTGACGAATAATTACTTCTGTATTTTTTGATGTGTCTTGTAAATAAGAAACGATGAAGGATGGATGTCCCTTTCCATAAATCCATTCATTGAAAAAGTAGTCC
>OGWL01000087.1_pt1 | contig 13696 bp, 16 predicted proteins | sample 1576031 | NCBI WGS metagenome assembly OGWL01 (sample SAMN07581535, study PRJEB24739) | freshwater metagenome | place: Singapore | collected 2015-01
GTTTCCCAGTCACGATATGAAGGTCAGATCCTCGCCGTCGTTACGGGGCAGGGTGAGGGATGAGAGGATGGCCTGCTCCACCTTCCATGCCGTGAGGTTGGGTTTCTCAAGGATGGACAACACCGAAGTGACCGACGGAAGAAGTTTTAACTTCCTGGCGTCGGCCACCGTGGTGTTGCGCTCCTTGCCGTTGGCTCCCACGATGACGTGGGCGCTCTGGCCGTCCTCGGTGTACCAGTGGCCCGACTCCTCGGTCTTGACCAACCGGGACGTGGACGGCTCCTTGGATGTGATGGTAAGAGCCATCAGAATGGCACCCCGTTATCGTCGGCTTCGTCGTTGGCTGCGGCTGCCGCAACGGGCGTGGAGGTTTTAACCTTGCCGGTGCGGAACTCGCGGGACTGACGGATTTTGTCTTGGAGCCACTGCGGAAGCGCGGAGAAAACACCGCCTTCGCCCTCTTCAATTTCGTAGTAAACGCTGTCGTTAAACTGCTTGGGAGCTTTCATGCCCTTGGGCAGTTTTGAGACAGAAGCAATCGTGGCGTAGGTGCGCCCTGCCGCCGAGGTCTTGTGGACCACGTTGACCAGCGCTGGCTTTCCAAGCAGGTTTTTGAGGCTGAACTTTTTAAGTTCCGCCGATGTGAACGCCTGGCCACGCCATCCTTCCAGCATGGCACGCAGCGATGACTTCTCGTTTAGGCTGAGTGTTTTTTCCGTGCTAATGACGACCGGCTTCTGCACGCCGTCAAACTCACGGGTGATGTCGGCCAGCTCAAAAGTGAGCCGCACCTTGTGTTGCTCCTTCTGTTTGTCGTCGAACTGATTGGGCAGGTGGCCCATGTCCACTTGCGAGTAAAGGACGGCGCGATGATTCCCGGCCTCAATTAGCTCGCGTTGTGGTCTGTCTTCTTCGGTTATAGTTAGGCTCATGTGTTTACTCCTTTGTTGTTGTTGTGGTTGATAAAACTTCCTCGGCCACGCCCGCAGCGGTTTTGATTTTTTGAATGTTTCCCTTTTGCAGATTTGCAAAAAACACCACGCCTTCGTTAGTGCTAGTGACTCGCAACACCTTTTGGTTAAGAGCGGCAGCTCTCAGGCATCCCAAGGCCAACCCCAAAACCACGTTCATTCTTCTGTCAGGGTTGTTTAACAGATTGTTTCGAAGGGCAAGGCTTGGGCTGCCTTGCTTAAGATTTGCGCCAGTTATGAATGGCTTGGCAAACTCATCCTCAAGCCTTGGAAAACATTTAATCGCCAAGGCTAAAGCTCCAATAACCGCCCCGGTTAGATGCCTGTAATTTGTGCTTTCAGTGGCTAGGTTTTTGATTTCCGGGTAGATTTTAAGAATCTCAAGCGAACTCCCGACGGTGCATTTTCCAAGTCCAGTAGCCCAATACAAAATGGCCCTGCAAGCCGCAGCGACTCGCGCAGAGTTTTGTATGCCATGCCTTTTCGCCAATGCCTCATGGGTTTGCCTTTTGTTCCCAATGTCTATGGTGTCAAAAGCAAGCAGTTTTACTCCGTTAGCCATTGATGACTGAACGCCCCGTGTCACAAGTACGGGTATGGTTAAGCCGCAAATTTCAATCGCCTTACACCTGTGCTGGCCGTCAATTAAGTTGCCGTCCTCATCAAAGGCAAAGCCCTGATGGTTAAGCATCCAATGACCAGCCTTCATTTCTCTGGCAAATGCCATGACCCTGCCCATCCGCAGCGGCCTTTGTTTTTGTGGATCTACTTGCGCCAGGTATTTTCTGGCTATTTCTGGAGTAATGTACTCAAGGACTGTTTTCATGTGTGTATTCCTTTCTGGTTATGTTTTATTTGGGTTGATTGGGGTTGAAATCATTTCGCCTTTGACCACAAGTGTGGTTGGAACCGCTACATCACCGATAACAGAAGCCCGCTCCATGATGGGAGGGGCTATCTGCCGGGCCAGGTCGCACACGTCGTCGGCATTCATCAATACCATCCAGCGCTTACTTCCATTTCGACGAAACCAGACTGACGGCACCTTTCCTTGCGGTGCGTCCGACATAGCCTGAAAGAGCCATTTTTCCGGCATTACCTGTTGGCACCTCTTGGCCTCGATATGAAAGGGAAAGTTCCCGCACACCACGTCCCCCGATCCCGCGTCCGGGTCGCCCGCGTACTGCTGCGTCCTTCTTGCCTTTAGCCAGCCCTGGCTTCTTAGGTAGCTGGCCAGCTCTCTTTCGCCCCGTTTGCCCTTTTGCCTGCTGTTCATTAAAATAACCAAACTCAAACCGCGCCGACCAATCGGACTCCTTTGACGCTTTGGCAAACAGGTGATTGGTGATTGCATCGTCCCACTCCACCGGCGGCTCCTGGCCGTCCAATGCCTGCGCCAGAAACAGCGGCAAGCCCAGCCCCACGGTCAGGCTGTGGGGTCCGTAATTGATCCTCATCGTTCCGAATGTCATGCGAGTCGTGTCCATTTTGGTCTCCTTGTTTTTGTTGTTCATTTTCGTTCGTTATACGCCTGTATAATGAAATCCGTGGTACATTTGCTGTCCTAGACAGGCAATTAAATACTTCCTTTTTACTCACCATCCCGGCCCGCGCCGCCAGCCCGTTCCTCCGCATCCAGCGCCGGGTGGCCAGAATATTTTTTAGTCCGCAGTAAAGGCGCAGTTCCTCAACCGTCCACCAGGTCTTGTTTTCCAGCGCTTCCATGTGTGGGGATGTAGTTATTTGTAATTGATATGGCAAGAGATATTTTTTTTGAACCACAAAATGCTCAGGTTTTGTGTGGATAACTTGTGAATAAAAATTGTGTAAAAATGTTTGCCTTTGACTACAACTAGTGGCACTTTGAATGCATGAAGAAAAAACAAGAAAGACCATCCTATTCCACGGTTGCCTCGGTGCGGTTGACCAAGGCCGAGAGGGATGCGTGGATCAACCATTCTGACCGGCTGGGGTTATCCTCCAATCGGTTTTTCGCCAAGGCGATCACCGATTATATCCAGATGATCGAACAGCCGCCCGGCCAGCCCATCAAGGTGCCTGCCTTTTTGTCTTATTGCCGCTCTGTCATGCACGGGGGCGACAGCTTTCTTAAGGAGTAGCCATGGCCAAGCTGCTTCGCCAGGGGTCGATGTGGTACGTCCAGTGGAAGGACAGGGGACGGGTGCGCCGGATCAGCACCGGCATGAAACACAACAACCTCAAAAGCCCGCCCGATTTTGCCAAGGCGGTCTTGGCCAAGATGCAACTGGAGGAGCGCGAATATAAGCACGGCATGGAGAAGAAGGAGGAGCAAAGGCTGATTCCCGTGGACGAGGCGGTGGACAGATACCTCCGCACCATTGCCGACAAGCGGGCGCTTGGGAAAGTCACCCAGCGCTCGATTGACAACATCAACTACCGCGTGCCCCCCTTGGCCCGGAAGCTCAAGGAGCTGGGTATCCGCTATATTCAAGATGCCACCAGGGAAAACTGCACCCGCTTTATGGTGGCGATGCTTAAAAACTACGAGCCGTCCACCTGCGTGTCCTACGCCCATATTCTAAGCGCCATCTGGAACCAGTATCTCAAACACGATGACAAGCCCATTGAGATGCGTAACTACTGGCACGACAAGGCGGTGTTGCCGGAGATCCCCAAAAAGGAGCGGGCGATCATCTCCAACGAGGATTGGGCCATTATTGAGGAGGAGTTGAAACAGGCCGACCCCAAAGTGCGCTTTGTCTGCATGGTGGCCCACTATACCGGGGCAAGGCTGATGGCCTGCGCCAACATTCTGGTCAACGACTTTGACCATAACCGCCACACGCTGATTCTGCCCGAATCCAAGCGCCGCAGGCTGACCATTGGGTGCTGCGACCAGCTTGCCAATTTCCTGTTGGATTGGCCCACCAGCGGCCAGCGGTTTATTGAGCCGATTAAGCACAATGGAATGTCCGATCTGGTCAGCCGGTTCTTTGCCAAACTGCGGGTCAAGTATCCGGGGCGCTTTGTGGGCATCACCCACCACAGTTTCCGCCGTACCTTTGTCACCCGCGCCTTTGCCCTTGGCATCCCCAAGGCTCACTCCATGGAACTTGTCGGGCATACTCAGGTGGCCACCCACGACCTCTACAAACAGCAGGTCGATTCGGTCTTGGTCACAGCCGCCCAGCAAATAGCCGATTCATGGGGGGGTCATACCCAAACTCTTCCTAGTTTGAGCGTCCAAAAGTGTTTCAAATAGTATCAAATTGTCGTCTTTTGCACGACTCTGTCAGAGAAGAAATTTGAAAAAGTGATATTGAAAGAGATACAAATGACTCGGCCTCTAGACGACAGCGCCTCTTGATACCCAACAACTTACATTCAAAAACTGCGAAGTCATACCCAAACTCTTCCTACTTTGGGCCTCTAAACCGCCCAAAAATCTGATAGCAAGGATTCTTGGGTTAGATTTTCCGCAACTTCCGGGTGAGCGTTGAGCCATGCCACAGCCTCCTCGAAATCCCGCGCTTTTTCAAGGCCAGCCTCCAGCGCCCTTTGCGCCTCCAAGGGCGTCACAAATCGCTTAAAATGCGCCAGGACGAGCCGTGGCGGATCGGAGCCTTGTAGCTCTTAGCTTTGCACTCTCTGGGTTTGAGCATCCAGAAAAGGTCATCCTCCATGCCCCAGCAAACCAGCATATCCACGTCGGCTGACTTGTACCTTGCCTTGCAATCCATGCCCTTGCTGGTCATAAAGCCGTAGCGATTGCCACGGGGATCTTTCTTCTCGCTGGTCTTGACCTGAATACGGGTGAACTTCCTGCCCTTGTGAGCCACTAGGTCATAACCGCAGTAATCTTCCATCGGGGTCAGCACTTGGTAGCCAAGCCGCAGCAAAGCCCCCGCTACCCTCTGCACACCCACGGCACCGATCTGGCGGTTGGAAAGTTTCATGTTTACAGGCGTGGTGTTTTGGACGACACTCTAGGCATGAAGATAAAACAACTGGTGCTGGTGCTGGCGATGGTTGCGGCTAATTGCATGGCGGGGGATATTGAGGATTTTACTGGCGGTGTTTACAGAAGCCGTGGCGTTGTTATCAGCGACACTATGGTTATGACTCCAGACGGACCTATCTACAAAGTTGGAGACAATTACATTACTCCAAATGGATTTTATAGTTCCAACCAGGGTTGCTATGTGGGTGGTGGACAAGGAGCCGTTACCCAAAATGGACAATTCTTTTACGGCGGTGGTAAGCTTACTGTTGGTGCCGGAGGTTCCTACGTAACGGATGGCCATATCAATTATGTTGCTGGGTCTTCAAGTGGCGTTTCATCCACAATGAGAAAGCCCTAGACCTGCCCAAAAATAGCCAACCGATTACGGATTCTGTTTTCCAGCCCCTGTAAAAACTTTTTTCTGGATGGGTTTTGTTCTGCCAGTTGCCTTTCGTAGTTTAGCTGCTCAAGGCTTGTTTGCCGAAGCACATCCCTTGGATTCATTTGCTCCAAAGCGGAAATTGTTTTAGGCCCAAGCAATCCATCATCTTTTACCCCAATAGCTCTCTGCAAAAATTTGGTTGCACCAGCAAGTCCACGATTGAAGGCCAAGTCTTGAAAAAATGGACGGTATGCTTCTGGCAATTTTGAAGTTAATGGCTTTGTGTAATCTTCAATGTATTGGGCGGCGTAAGCCTTCCTCAGACCAGGCTCCATGCTTTTAAGCGCTTGTGCGGCTTCTGGGTGGTACCTGTCGTTAATCCCAGCCACCTCATAGCTTCCACCCATGTCTCCACCTGGAAGCTCGTACACAACAAGATTTCCCTGCTTGTCCTTCCTTCCCTCCCAATCAACGGTCTGCATGGCGGCGGCAAGTAGATCATCCGTTGGTCTTGTATTGTTTGATACCGCAGAATCAAGTTGGGGTTTTTCTTCGACAAGAGTTTTTGCAATTTGGTTGTCCCTCATGGAGTCCTCAATGTTTTTAGTGCTAAAAATCGGCCTGCTGGAAGACCCGGATATGTCAAAGCGTGCCATTATTTCTCAAGCTCCCTTTTCATGGCCGCAGCCTTAATTTGTCTGGCAAGCTCGGCAGATTCAGCATCCTTGTCTTTTTCAGATGTTTTAATCAATTCGTTCAATGCGGCGGGTAGGGACGAAACCGGCGTCTCATAGTTTCTCGCCAGCCACCTAACAATTCTTGGATTTGACATGGCTTTAGCCCCAAGATTGGAAGCAGTAATTCCGGCTAGTCCGGCTCCGGCAAGTTTGAAATTTCCACTTAATGCGGAGCCAACCACGCCACCAATGGTCGTATATAGAGCAAGCTGCTGAAGTGTTCCGCTTTTGTTCTCAAAAACCTTGTCACCAGCATTGATCCTTTCGGCTGCCGAGGCGATATTATCCAAGTCGTTTCTGAAGCCAGAACCTACGCGGCCAAATAATGCGTCCCTAGCCTGGGGTTTTAATACGGAGTAGTTTTTAATAAAAGTTTGGGTGCTAAAAAGATCGCCAGCCGCATTTTGCTGTGATGGAACAGATTTCCCCATTCGACGGATAAAAGCAGCGGCCAATGCACGCTTGCTGTCTTGCGGAAGACTATTCATCACGGTGCGTATTCTGGTGTAACCATCTCGCGTTCCGCTGACAGCGGCTTGAAAAATTTGTTCCGGGCTTTGACGATCAATTACCGTTTGAAGCACATCCATTTTGTCATGCAGGTTTTTGGTAAATGCGTTAGCTTTTTCAAATGCAGCCTTGGCGTCTGGACCAGCATCGTTTACAGCAACACGAAGATCGTCACTTAGGGCTGCATAAAGTTTCTTAAGTTGCGCCCTTGGAACGCTTGGATTGATTTCCACGCTGCCAAGCTGATCCCCAATCTTAGTCCGAAGCATCTGCATTGCCTTGTATGGCAACTGACCATTATAACCGTCCTTAATTAAATCGGATTCAAGACCTTCAAAAAACGGATTGTTTAGACGCCTGGAAAGGTTTGGGGCTGATACAATGGCTTGGTTTATGTCATCCAAGGCTTTCTTGGTATTATCAAAATATACTTCCGTGTTGCCGGGGATATACTCATCTAGCTTTTTGTATAAGCCGGACTGAATGTTGCGTTGAGCGGGTATAAACTCTTCCCTAATCCCACGCTTAATGGCTTGCCCGGCTGTGACTATATCCGATTCACCGCCAAGCATGGTTGCCATATCATCCAGCCTTTTCCCAATACCTAGCTGTTGTTGCGCCCTCTTTTCCGCCATGACACCAGCGCCACCAGGCGTCTTTGAAAATAATGTTTCAGCCGCCTGTGCAGCCCTTGAGCCTGTGGCTTGACCCACGGTTGGTTCAACTCCAGCAGAATTAAATAGCCTTATGTTATTTGCAATTTCATCAGGGTTTACACCACTTCTTAAAATCGCTTGACCACCAGATCTTGTAAGTCCGGCAGCAGACGGGAGAATGGCTCCCGCCAATCCGGCTGCCGTACTTGCTGCCTGTCCTTGGTCTTCGGTTGCCTTGGAAAGACCAGATGAAAGCCCGTAAGAAGCAAGCTGCTCGGCTGGTTTTTCCGACAAAACTGCCCCAACCCTTTGAGCAACAGGTCCGGCCTTGGAAAGCATATTGGCAACCTGGGTTTGTGGAAGCATGGCACTTGCGCCCTCAATCGCACCAGAAGTCAGCTTTTCAATTCCCGTCTGTGGTTTTGGAAGGTTGAGCGAGTCTTTTAGTTCATCCAGAGCTTCGCTTGGCAGAATTTGCCTTCCCGTTCCTAAACGCGGGGCAATTTGGTTGTTGTAAAAATTGGCTCCAAGCTCAATGAGCAGCCCCGCCAAGCCTCCGGCACCAGCTCCAGCAGCCGTACCAACACCAGGAATTACCGATCCAGCAGCAGCACCAACGGCTGCTCCAGTAGTAATTGGATTGATGGCTGCTCTTGTGGCAATCCCGGCCTCTCTTGCTACATCGGATGGAATGGATGAATCGCTGGACTTTGTATTGGCCTGTATAGCCTTTTCCACAGCATCAATCGGCATATCGTCGGGAAATTCGACATTCCCAACGCCGGGAACCTCGTAAATCGCCATGTCAGCGGATGGGAACTATTTTCCCTGTTGCCGGATCAAATCTTCCAACCGCCTTTTGGCCTTGCGTATCTCCACCAGACTGCGGCCTTCCGTATCCAAAGGTATCCAAATCTGGAGGATTCCCACCGGCATCCACAACATCTTGCAATTTGCCAACCTTGTATCCGTATGTTGACATATCCGATACATACTTTGTTGCCAAAATCTTTTTCAATTCTGCCAAATTCTGACCCGCATACATGGATTGAATTGGGTCAAATGAAGCCGGGTTGGCGATTGCAGACTCAATAATTTTTCTCTCGTATTCGGAAAGCTGTCCTGGGCCAGCAATGGCAATCCGCAAATTTCCTACCAGAGCGGCACGAAGCGTATCAGCCTTTCTACGCTGACCTTCCCGCTCAATCGGATTGGTGATCTGGCTCCACTGTTCCGGCTTAATCTGCATCAGCAAATCCAATGCCTTAACGCTTCCAACGAAATCAGTTGTTTTATCGCGTGCCTTTTTGGCCGCATCCTCATCCAATGCCTGACCCTGCAAGCCAGGAAGCTCCAATGCCTGCTTTTGCCTTCTGCGTGTCTCGGCATCATAAAGAGGCTTAAACGACTGAACCGCAGCCATCCTTGCGCTTTGCTCTTGTGGGGTTTGTGCTGAACCAACCCAATTATCAGCCATTTGCTTCATGGTCGCAAAGTCTTGCGCCCGTCTCATCAGAACGTCATTAATTCCGGCAGGGGCTGAAGTTCCGTAGGCTTCCCCAAGATTTACGGAACCCTGTAATCCTTCTTGTTGCTTGTTAATTGCCTCAAGCTGTGCTCGAAGTCTGTTTTTAACCGAATTATCTGCGGCCACTTGAAGCTCAATATCCTGCCTAGCTCCTTGCATTGCCGATTCTGGTACAACCGGGCCAGACACATTATTTGGGAGCGGTGTAATGGATGATGCAATGTCAGCAAGCCGTTGTTTATTACTTGTTGTCCTGTCGTTTAAATTGCCAATTAAACCCTGTATGTCTTCTGCTTTTGTTGCCAAATTTCCGGCACGTTCAATTTGATAATTTGGGTCTTCGTTTTGTAATTTTTGAAGCTCAAGAATGTTTTTTTGAAATTCCAAATTCTTTTTTGCCAAAAGCATTTGGTCGTAATCTCTAGCCTGTTGTGTCATTGCTGGCATAACTAGAACCTAAATATTGCGTTGCTTGCAAATCCGCCAGCTAGTCCTCCAGGGGCAAATGCCCCAGCAAGACTTCCTATTCCACTGGCTACACCTTGAAATGCTTGCGCCGGGCTTCTGTAACTCTGGGCAATCGCACCCACCTGGCTCCCATACATTGACGCCTGGGCGCTCTGGGCGGCGTTGTAGATCGACGCCGCCGTCTGGGTGAGCTGGACCGGAATCTCAGGATTGGTCGTCTGGTAAAACGGATTCTGAATGGTGGTCGGGTTGAACTGGCCAGAGCTTGCCTGGTTTGCGTTGATGTAGTTGGCAAAGGCGTTTTGCTGCTGGTTGGTGCGGGCGTTGGAGAGATTGTAAAGCGAAGGCCCGCCAGCAATAAAGTTACTGGCCTGACCAAGCCGGTTGTTAAGCAGCGTGTCGCGGAAGGCGAGGTTTTGCTGAAGGGCGTCGCCACGGCTCTGGCCGGAGCCAAGGAACTGCGCGGCGGCTCCGTAGCGGGCAAGCTTGCGCTGTTCCCCAGCAAGCCCGGTTTGCATGGCTTCCTCAACCGCCGGGCCAACGCCAAAGATGTTTCCCCTGGCCGTCTGTGCCGCCCGCACGCCCTGTTCGACGTTGCGTCGGACTTCTTGGTCAAGCGTGGAGCCAAGCCGAAGCTGGTTAAGCGCCTCGTCCTCCAGCGAGCCACGGAGCTGTTCAGTTTGAGGGTCGGTGGTGTCGGGCAGTGGTTCATTGGCCATCTGGCGGTAACGCTGACCCAAACCAACGGCAGTCTGGTAGGCTTCTGGGTCAATCTGCTTTAGCTGATCGCCCGCCCGTTCTTCGGGCAGTTTGACAAATTCGCGAAACGCCGTGATTTCCTTTAGGCCATCGGCATCAGCCGTGGTCAGAGGTTTATAGTTGGAAACCTGGTCTTGAGCCGAGGCAACGGCTTCTTGCACGGATTTTAGGTCAGCTTGCAATTCCTTAATGTAGGCATCGCTAGAAGCCCGGCGCGGGTCGCCTTCGGGCAGGGATGAAAGAAGCGTGCTGGCGGTGTTCAGTCTTTCGGTAATCCCGGCAATTTGGGCGTTGCCGTTTGTCACCACATCGTTTAGCCGCTGAAGTTTTCTGTTATTGATGTCGCTTAAAATCTGTTCGTCGGAAACCTGAAAATTTAACTTGGTGGCAATGTCGCTGGAACCGTAATTGCGGTTGGCGTTCAAATTTTGCATAGCGGCGTTAAAGGCCGCACCCTTGTCCGTTCTCCCACCACCAGAGGTAAGCCCACGGATCTGGTCGGCAAGCGCAGTATAGGTTCTGTCCTTGGAAAGCTGATCCTCGTATTTTGCGGTAAGCGCCTTGATTTGTTCATCTGCGTATGCGCGAGCCTGGGCTGCGGCCTGCTCGGCTGCGGCGGCTCTGGCATTGGCGGCTGAAGCAGCGGCATTTGCACTGGAAACCGACCTGTCAATCATTCTCTGGATTGTCGATCCACCCCTCATAACTTAAGCCTCCAAGCCAGGACGGCTGATGTTGGTCCCGATGGTGCCGTAGAAATCCACTGGGGGTCTTTGGGGCGCAAAGGCCACGTTAAGCGGAACCGAGCCGTAAGGGTCTTGCCCGTAAAGTTGCTGAAACTGCCTAGTCATCTGGTCGCCTAGACCACGGTTTAAGGCAAACGCAGCCGGGCTTGTTTCATACTGGCGACGCAAGCCCTCCAGCGTGCGTTGACCGCCATACTGGCGCTCAAGCTGAAGGCCGGTTTGCACGGATGCCTTTTGATCCAATGCCGACAACTGGCGCTCCAATTCCCGCTGGGCGGGCATATATTTGATGCGGAGCTTGTTCTCCGTCTCGGCCATGGCCGGGGATTTTTCAATATAGGCATCCAAGCTACCCCGATAAAATTGCAGGTTAGCCGCTGCTGTTGCCGCTGGGTCCGGTGGGGGAGGCGGGGACGGAATCTTTGGACCACCGCCCATTAGGATAGTGCCTTTCTCATAAAATGTTCGTAGTCGTAAGCCTTTCTTGTGCCGTTGCGGTTGAAGGTGATCGTCCTGCGCCGACCAAATCTGTCTAAAAGGATAATCAGCAGGCTTTTAAGGTAGTCTTTTGGACGACTACCGCTGGTCAAAGAACTACTAGCACCACCCAAGGTATCGGCAAGTCCCGTGACGGTAAGGTCAATAAACACGTCATCCCCGGTCTCCTCATGGGTATAATGGCTTGGAGCCGCCCCGCTGGGCAGACACCGGGCCAGGGCCACCCCAACAATCTCATCCGACTGCCTATCCCGCACCACGCCCATCAGACCCTTGCGGTCAAACCAGCCTACCCAATCCCGAAAGTTGTGCCACATGGACTCCGGCACCCCGCTTTTCTCCAAGTACTCCACCGCCGTCATACGGTCTTCTCCACCTGGACGGTGTCGGGGTTGGCGGCGGCGGCAATCTGCCTGACGGCAAACTGGCCCGCCTCGCAGTTAATGGAGACATTCAGCGTCCTCCATTTGTCGTACTTGCGAAGGTCGCTGGCCAGCCTTCGGTTGGTGGAAAGCGGCAGGGAGGTTGGGAGGATAAAGGGGAGGGTTAGCGCAGCCGAGGCCACGTTGAGGTTGGGTTCACTGGAAACATCGCCCGTATCGGTGTCCCTCTGGATGGACACGTCCACGTCATTGGCAAAGGATTTGTCGAAAATAATTTCATAGTGGCTGCCGTGCTTGAAGCTGAACGGGTCGCCAAAGTTCATGTCGCGGGTGCGGATGAAGCTGGCGTAATCCACCCCGCTGTCCTGGTAGTCGGTGGACAGGATGGAGGTCAGCGGTTTGTAGCCGTTATACTGCGTAATCGTGCCGGTGTGGCCCTTGGCCATTAGCCTTTTTCCAAGGCTGGCAAAGTTGGTCTGGACAAACTGCAACACATCCGGCGTCCAGGTACCTTCAAAGGCGTTAAGGACGGTGTTATAAACAAGAATGGTGTCGTTGTTGTCGCTGGCCCCGGTGGGAATGGCCAAAAAGTAGCGGTTATCGTGGAACACCGCTGCCGCCCGGCCAATGGCCGGAAGGTTGATGTCGGCAATGACATCCTTGACGATTTCGGAAATGGGCAGGCCCACGGTGGTAAAGTCGTCAGCCACGGAACGGGTGACGGTGCGGATGCCGTCGGGAGAAAGGAAAAGGATGTCCGAGTTGACCTGCAACGCCGTTTTTTCAGCCGCGCACCCCGTGGTTGTGGTTAGCACTTCTACCGTCCAATCAGCGGCACTTGTCATGTCAGGCGGGATGGTGACTTGGAAAATCTTGGATTTTTTGAAAACAATCAGCCGGTTGGCATAGAAGGGGACAATCGCGCTTACCTCGTCTCCATCATCCCCGCCAATGACAATAGAGTTGGCATCGTCCCACACGGAGGCATCCAGAATATCCGAGCAGTAAAGCGTGTTTCGGTTCTGGCCGGAGCCTACCCCGATTAGCCGGTTGCCAACCACGGCCAAGAGGCGCATGGCTGTCGGGGGAGGGGATACTCTGGCGGTGGCTGTGGCTCCATTGCCGTCCCCGCTGATCGTGACGGCGGGGGCTGAGATATATCCCATGCCACCATCGGAAACAGTAATGCCGGTAATCGTCCCGCCAGCTACGGTTGGGGAAAGCACGGTGGGTCTTGTGCCACTGATCTGCGGGCCGGTGACGTTGACCGATGCCGTGGTGTAACCTGTCCCAACAGTGCTGACGGTGATGGAGCGGAGTTTACCGCCTTGCCTTCTTGCCACCGATCCGTCCCAATAAAAGAGGGGACCATCGCCATCCACGAAATAAAGCAGGTTGTTAAACTGCGCCATGTTGACTGAAAAGCTGGCGGTGTTGTCAAATCCGGTGGCCCAAGCCCTAGAGGCGTTTGCCCAAGTTGAGGTTGAGCCAGACCAGGTTGAGTTGGCTGGCTGGATGGTCGCCACGCCGTTTGATTCAATGGTGTGCAGCCTGCCGTTGGCAATGGTGACAAGCTGCTCAAGGTTGTAGGTGTCAAAATAGGACAGCCCACCAACCGACGATGTTCCGCTAGTGGCAGTGGTGGAAAAGTTGGAAAATCCGTACCTAGTCTCAACCTGTCCCTTGGGGGACAAGGTCATGTTCTCCATGCGGGCAACCTGGTTTTCACCAAGGCTGTCGCTTTGAAGCCCGCTGGCCTGACCTCCCGTAAAATTACGGATTCCGTCAAAGGCCAACAGATCGTCGAGGTTTGGGTTGTAGTACAAACTAAACCTCCCTACTCAATCTCCTAGCTCATTGAGTTTGACAAGAAATTTTTGCAGATCATTTATTCTTTCTTGTTTAGTGCTTGTAATACTTTTATTAGTTTGAGTTCTATGGAAATCCTGGAATCCTTCTAGGACTCTCCTAGTGTCTTCTGCTGTTAACTCTCGTCCTCCACCATGTTCGCAACCTTCACCACAAATATGTATTCCTGTAGCCTTTAATCTTTCGCTATCGTGACTGGGAAAC
>OGWL01000088.1_pt1 | contig 13688 bp, 19 predicted proteins | sample 1576031 | NCBI WGS metagenome assembly OGWL01 (sample SAMN07581535, study PRJEB24739) | freshwater metagenome | place: Singapore | collected 2015-01
GTTTCCCAGTCACGATACACTCAGGTGTGGGAAATTCCAGCAAGCCTTTATGAGGCTTTAAATCTTGCACAACGTCAACCGACTCCAGATCAAACTCTAGTTGACCTATTACAGTCAATTGTCACTGTTGCCACTGGTGAAACTAACCTATGGCAAAAGCTAAAAAATGCAGATTTAATACAGTATGAAAAATAATGTGTTATTCTTTGCGTGTTAGTTGTTTGTACATTGTCAACTCCTAGTTATTGGGCGGCAAACGTCGCCCTATTTTTTTTTGAGGTAACAAAATGAATACAACAGTTTGGCTTAAAGGATTGCTGGCTGCCATAGTCTGTGGAATTGCCAACACAATTACGTTGATGATAGCAGATCCACTTACCTTTAACTTAACCGATGGCTCACGCAAGTTGCTGACGGTAGCACTGACTAGTGCCATTGAATCTGCGGCCATGTACCTTAAACAGTCTCCAATTCCTGAGGACAACACGCATGCGTAATATTGGACTTGTAGCGTTATTTATTGGCGTGCTCGGCGTCTCTGCTTGTTCTGATCAGGGCAAGCAATTTGCCGCCACAACTGACCGCATTGCTGGTTATATTGGCACCGGGCTTGTGGTGGTCGACCAGTCATCAACAGCTGAACAGATCTCACCAGAAACGGCCACGGCTATCGTTACCGTGCTCCGCCAGGTAAACACAATCAATGGCCAAGTTATTGTCGAGGCTAAAAAGTACGTCAAACCAGACGGCACGCTTGCTTTAACTGGCGATGGTCAGCAGAAGATTCTAACTTTGGTGTCCAGCGCAAATGGGCTTGTTACAAACTTACTTAATGATTCACGCGTTATTAATCTACCAGAAGCACAACGAAAACAAATAAATGCGTTTTCAATTAACTTGAAACAAACGTTGATTGCTCTCGATCAACTCATCAAAACAATTAAACTGGTGAGGTAACACAATGAATTTCATTTCAATACTAAGTTCACTGCCGTCTGTGATTTTGCTTATTATCCAGGAAATCATGAAAGAATCGGCACGCACTGGTAAGACTCCCGAGCAGTTACTTAACGACGCTGGAATCAAAACAGCTGAGAATGAGGACAAGGCAAAGGAATTACTTGCACGCTTGAAAGCATAACCACAATTGTGAGCTGGCTGGTTATAAGGCGAAACGAGCCTCTCGCCAGGGAACAATGATCGGCCAGCTCTCCATTTAACAGTCACCAGTCAACACAATGAGAAAGTTTATAATGGAAAAAGACTATATAGACATCACGGTTTCAAGTATCATTGCCTTAATAACTGGGTGGCTTGTAAAATCTGTTACGTCAGCAAGTCGAAAAGAGGTTGAGGAAATCAGACAAGAAATGCGACACTTTGTTACTACTCGCAATTTTGACAAAGAACTGCAAAGCCTACAGTCGCGGCTTGATCGAATTGAAGACAAGATAGATAAGATGATGGAAAAGTAACATAAGTAACATAAGTAACATAAGTAACATAACAAGTATAAAGTAACATAATGAAACAAGTAGACAAATGGCAAAATAGGATTGCAGAGCTACTCTCATTGATTAACATTTAACAACTATGACAATACAAAAGAAAAGGCGGTCAACGCCTAAAATGAAAACTGAGGATATCAAAAGAGAGCTACTGGCCGCACTCGGTAATGTTAGTTTCGCCGCAAACCGTCTAGGCGTATCCCGTGCAGCTCTACACTTACGCATTAAACATGATTCAGAACTTCAGCAGATCTTAGTCGACGCACGTGAGGCCATCGTTGACCGCGCTGAGAATGCATTACTAGCAGCCGTTACCGAAAAACAAGCGTGGGCGGTATGCTTTGCCTTAAAATGTTTGGGCAAAGATAGGGGCTATGTTGAAACACAAATAGTCCAGCAGGCTGGTGCTGTTGAGGTTGTAATCCGTCGTGAAGATCGCAAGCCAAACAATTGAATTAGTCTTTCCTTCCCTGCATCCCGCTCAACAGCAGATCATAAATGAGGCTTGTCGGTTTAACGTCTTGGCTTGTGGTAGGCGTTTCGGCAAAACAACACTAGGAATAGAACTGATAATCGACAAAGCTCTAGATGGCTATCCTGTAGGTTGGTTTTCGCCAACATACAGAATGCTTAATGAAGTTTGGAAGGGGATCATTGAAATAACAAAGCCGCTGCAGACTCGAGTGTCAAAGCAAGAGCATAGAGTCGAGCTATTGACCGGGGGCATGATTGATTGCTGGTCTCTTGACGCTGCTGATAGTGTACGGGGCAGAAAGTATGCTCGAGTTATTTTAGATGAAGCGGCAATGGTTCCAGATCTCAGTGATAGTTGGCAAGCAGCAATAAGGCCGACACTTACGGATTATGTTGGCAGTGATGCGTTCTTTCTTTCGACTCCTAAAGGCATAAACTTTTTTTACGAGTGCTACACTAACGGCATCGATAAGACTAAAGAGGATTGGCAAAGTTGGCAGTTGCCAACCGCAATCAATCCATTTATTTCGACTAATGAGATCCAGCTAGCAAAGCAGGAGTTACCGGAAAATATTTTTAAACAAGAATACTTAGCCGAGTTTCTGCAAAAAGACGGCGCAGTGTTTCGCAATATTTCGGCCTGCTTGCGTGCAGACTCGACAACCCACAACGGGCATTACTTAGTGGCTGGCGTCGACTGGGGACAAAAGAATGACTTCACGTGTATTAGTGTAATTTGTCAAACGTGCAAGCAGGAAGTAGAGCTTGACCGATTCAATAAAATCGAGTGGGCTTTTCAACGGGCACGCTTAAAGGCAATCATCGAACGTTATAACGTTCAATCAATACTAGTCGAAAGTAATTCAATCGGGTCACCTAACTTAGAAGCTCTGCAGCGTGAAGGCTATCCAGTACGTGGCTTTGAGACTACAGCAAACTCTAAGGCACCGCTGATTCAATCTCTAGCTTTATGTTTGGAACGTAACGAGTGTTACTTTCTACCGGATAAAGTGGCTGAGATGGAGTTAGTAAGTTATGAAAGTCGTGTTAATCTGTCGACTGGTAGGATAAGTTATAGTGCTCCAGCTGGAGGACACGACGACACGGTGATGGCAAGAGCACTGGCTTATGAGTGCTTGCAGCGTGGCAATTATGGAAAAGCATATTAAATTATGGGACTAATCGACCGCATAAAAGCAGCTAGCACCGCATTCCGTTATCCGTCAAACATGACGCATCGGGGTGGCTCGTTCTTGTCGATGGCTCCACGTACTTTCCCTTATGAGAATACTGACCCGATTGCCAACAGTGCGGTTATCAATACACTGGCCTGGATCCAGCGGAACTTTATTCAAGCAGATTTTAAAGTATCTCGGGAAACATCCAACGGAGACAAGACGATTGACGGCCACCCACTAGAGCGGCTGCTCGAGAATCCCAATGTGGGCTATGATATGCAGTCACTCTGGGCTGCAACACTCTTGTCATACCATCTTGACGGCAACGCCTACTGGATCAAGGAGCGTAATGCTCGAGGCTTCGGCGTTCCGACAGCCATCTGGTATGAACCGCATTGGAGCATCAAACCGCACTAGCCAGACAATGGCAGCGCTTTTGTCGACTATTATGAACGGCGCATAAACGGCACTATTGAGCGCATACCAATCGAAAACGTCGTCCACTTCCGCAATGGCCTTAATCCTGCTAACCCTAGATACGGTCTAGCACCCTTAAAAGCCGCTATGCTGCAAGTTTTTACTGACATGGAGGTCTCACTATGGGTAGCCGCTTTGTGTCGCAATATGGCGATTCCTGGCGTGATTGTATCTCCATCTGAACCCATAGGATTGACAGGTGAAAAAGCGGAACAGATAAAGCAAACCTGGAAACGGAAATTCGGTGGCGACAATAGGGGTGAGCCACTGATATTAGACTTCCAGGCATCAATTGAAACTCTGGGATATGATCCAAAGCAGATGGACTTTGCCGCACTGACAAACTTGGCAGAGTCACGCATATCCGGCGCCCTCGGCATTCCGGCAATTGTAGCGGGTCTATCTGCTGGCCTAGACAGCAGCACTTATAACAATCTAGCCAACCTCAAAAAGTCCGCTTTCGAAGAATGTTTAATTCCTACGTGGAAAAATTTTGAGCGTGTAATCAACCGTCAATTGTTAGTAGATTTTGAGCGGGACACCAGCAAAATCGAATGTCAGTTTGACGTTAGTGAGATCCGCGCACTTCAGGAGAATCAGGGTGAGAAAGAAGCTCGGGCAATCGCTGCCTTCACCAGCGGCGTGACTACCCTCAACGAGTGCCGCGAACAGTTTGGTTATGACCCGGTGTCAAACGGGAAATATTTTGTGTTACCGACTAACTTGATTCCAATGGGTAACACAAGTCAGCCACAAGTCACAAGCAACGAATCAGATCTAAAATCTAAGTCAATAAACTCCTCACGTGTAACTAAAGCAATTGAGTGGAATGGGTTATTGCTAAGTCGAGAGCCAACTCAACTAGAAGCAAGAATGATCAAACAGCTTGAAGAAGCTTATAGGCAAGGTAAAGCGCAACTTGATGGCACTTTGTTGTCACTGCGTCAAAAGTATTACAACGAGCTAGAAGACACGCTAGACAACCTTGAGCCGTCTGAGTATTACACCGCTACAGTGACACCAACGGAACGGGACAATCGTAGTATTTATCTTTTGCTGGCTGCTTTGTTTGTTCGTGGCGCAAAGCTCGTGATTGATGAAATTAGGAATCAAGGTAAGACAGATATAGGTGATTCGAGTGCAAAGCTAAACAATGAACTTTTCAACACAATGTCAGGCGCAATCGTCTCAAGGGTAGCCAATGACGTGCAAGCACGCGGGACAGGAGCGGCCATATCCGCCACGCTACTTAATCAGTCAGTCCCAGAAGCAGTGCGTGAAACGTTGGTCAACGGTTCAACGGCAAGCGTTACAAGAGCGGCAGCAGAGGCGACAAACTGGGCACTATCACAAGGACGTGATGCGGAAATTAATGAGAAAGCAGATGAGATCGATTACCTGATTTATTCCGCTGTGCTGGATAATGTAACGTGTGGGCCTTGTGCGTCTGCTGATGGAGCCAGTGGACAACTAGGCGAAATTCCAGACGTGCCTAATCCTCAATGTGCTGGTGGTGCTTCGTGCCGGTGCGTTCACATTCCAGTAGTAGCCACAGAATTTAAAGCACAGTATCGTGGAACAGAGATAGATTTAAAGCCAACGGCTGCAATGAAACGGGAAGCTGAACGTGGCCTTGCCTGGAGACAAGAATACAACCGAGGCGGAACCGCCGTAGGAGTTGCAAGGGCTCGAGACATTAGCAACGGTGTAGAATTATCACCGCGCACGGTACGCCGTATGTATAGTTATTTTTCTCGTCACGAAGTCGACAAACAAGGTCAAGGCTTCTCACCGGGTGAAGATGGTTACCCTTCTGCCGGTCGTATTGCGTGGGCTCTATGGGGTGGAGATCCAGGCTATTCGTGGGCAAAAGCAAAAGTGAAAAGACTCGATACAATAGATGAGGAATCATAATGGATAGCAACGCATTACAACGTAAAACGTTTTCTTTTGACATTAAAGAATCAAAGATAATTGAGTCTGGCCAATTTGCTGGAGAGTTTACCGGATACGCTGCGGCAATCCTCAACTTAGATAGTGCTGGCGATATGATTCTACCTGGCGCATTTTTAAGTGATATACCACGTTTCTTAAAAGAAGGCGTCGTGTGTTACCAGCATGATTGGATGTCGCCTATAGGTATTCCGCTAGAAGCTAATGAAGATAGTTATGGGCTAATCACAAAGTCACGAATAAGTAGAACACAAAAAGGCCTTGAAGCAATGACACTCATTCGTGACGGTGTGATAAAAAAGTTATCAATCGGATACCAAGTGCTAGATTACGAAGTAACTGACAAGCTAGGCATGATCAATAGAATGGCTGAATATAATATGCCTATTGATAAACAGCAGCAAGCAATGACAAGTTACGATGAAATGAATTTTGATAAAGTGTACTTGCTAAAACAGATCAAATTATATGAGTTTTCACCAGTTACTGTTCCAGCTAATAATAACGCTATCATCACAGATGCTAAGTCGCTTATCGGCTTGACGTTTCAACACCACTATCAATTAGCGCTTAACGCAGTTGAATCACTCGAAACGCGAATCAAGGAAATTGATTCAATCAGAAAATCACAAAACAGAAAAAGCAGTGTAGAACACGGCAAGACTTGTCAAACAATGGCCGATGATCTTCAAAAGGCTTGTGACAGATTACGGAAAATGGCTGAGGAGCTCGGCTATACACCCGAAAATGAAACAACGTCGACAGAAGATGTAAAGGCTATTTATTATGACTTTTTGAAATTACAAGCCAACATATAAGGGATATATGACTAAAATTCAAGAGAAAATAAACGAGCTAAATAATTTGAAGGCTACACAAAAGAGCGTATTTGATGCGCATCCAGACGTGGCCACTATTCCTCAGGATACACTTACAGAGATCAAAACACGTAATGAACAGATTGCTACACTTCAAACTGAAGTCAAACAGCTAGAAGAGATTGAAGCAATGAAGAGTGCGGCAATCACCTATAATCACAGTGTAACGCCGTCGACGAAAACTGATGCCATAATTCCTGTCCCGGCGATTGAGTTTGCGCGAGTTAGCAAGGTCAAGAACTTTAAGGGCACGGTCGCGGGCAAGTCTGCTGATGAGCGGGCCTACCGCTTCGGCAAGTGGTTCAAGGGTGCTGTTGTAGGAGATCAGGCCACCAAGCAGTGGTGTGATGCCAACGGCATTCAGACCAAAGCAATGAGTGAGGGCACCAACTATCTTGGGGGCTACCTTGTGCCGCCAGAGTTCTCGACTGACATAATCGATCTTCGTGAGACTTACGGCGTAGCCCGTCAGGTTGCGCGTGTTGTTCCGATGTCGTCTGATACGTTAACTTTTCCCCGCCGCACGGGTGGCCTGACTGCGTACTTTGTTGGTGAGGCATCAACGATCACAACCAGTGACAAAAATTTCGATCAGGTCAACTTGGTCGCCAAGAAGCTGGCCGCTCTGACTCTTTGGTCGAGTGAGCTTAACGAAGATGCGATGATCTCCATCGGCGATGACCTTGCGGGTGAGATCGCCTACGCATTCAGTCAGAAAGAGGATGAGTGCTACTTCAACGGCGATGGTACTTCGACCTATGGCGGCATCACCGGCGTCCGGTCGAAGCTGCGTAATGTAGATAACACAATCGCCAACATCAAGGGGCTACAGGTAGCAAGCGATAACATCTATAGCGGCATCATATTGGGAGACTTTCACGGCGTACTGGGAAAGCTTCCGCTATATGCACGCAATGGAGCTGTTTGGATTATGTCAGCAACGTTCTTTGATACTGTTGCCCACAAACTTCAAACAGCGGCTGGTGGCAACGTGATTGCGGACATTGCCAATGGTGGCGTTGCTCGTTTCTTAGGCTATCCTGTTGTTTTGTCGCAAGTAATGCCAACCACCGAGGCCAACTCGCAGATCTGCGCGCTGCTCGGCAACTTCCGACTCGGCTCTACCTTCGGCGATCGTCGGCTGCTCTCGCTGGCGCTCTCGAGCGAATACAAGTTCGCTGAGGATCAGCTTGCCATTCGTGGCACGGAGCGATTCGACATCAACGTCCACGACGTCGGCAACACGACTGCTGCCGGGCCGATTGTTGGACTCATCACGGCTGCTAGTTAAGGGGGGTGATCTAAGTGAATAACCAGAAAAATATAAAATCTACTGTCATGCTAGTGCCAGCAACCGTTACACACGGGGCGACGGCAACGGCGAATCTGGATTGTCTCGACGCTGGATCCGCTGAAATCCTTGTTACTCTTGGTGCACTTGCCGGTGCTGGCACTGCACCGAGCTCAATCAAGATATTCGAGAGCAATGACACGGTCGTAACTAACTTTGCAGAACTGACAGCCCTCTCAACGGGTGCTGCTGCGGTAGGTGCTTCTGAGTCAGTACGTTTCTTTGTCGATCGATCCAATGGAAACAGAAAACGATACTTGCGAGTAGAGTTGACTGTGCCAGCCGGTTCGACTAACTCAAATATACCAGTTGCCGCTATCGGCTTTTTAGACAAGCTCGATGAGGCGCCATCAGGCACTGCAGATTACGGCAGCACCGTAGTAAAGGAACTCTAAACAATGAAGCTGAATCTAGGCGGAGGCTTGCAAAAAATAGCCGGATTCAAAACTGTCGATCGTCTGCATAATCAGGAAGTTTTCCCGCTTCCTGATTATGCAGACAATAGCATTGAAGAGATCCGAGCATCACATATCCTGGAACACTTTGGACACCGTGAAGCGGTGGAGGTACTTAAAGAGTGGGTAAGAGTTTTACAGCCGGATGGACTAATTAGAATATCTGTACCTAACTTTGACTGGATAGTTAATAACTATAACAACCATAACTTACCTATTGAGGGCTATGTTATGGGTGGCCAAGTTGATGATAACGATTATCATAAAAGTATATACACCACAAAAAAATTAACAGAGATGTTAAGCTTTGTGGGCTTGTCCGATATAACAACATGGGAATCAGAAATAAAGGATTGTTCAGCCTTACCTGTTAGCCTGAATCTTCAAGGCTACAAACGAGCCAACACAAAACAGCTCGAAAATAGAATTGAAGTAAAAGCTCGAGTGTCGGCTTTTATGAGTGTCCCCAGACTAGGCTGGAATGATCATTGGGGTTGTGCCTGGCAGGCGTTAAGATCTGCAGAGTTTAATATACCGTTATATAAATATGGTGGCGCATTCTGGGAACAGGGAACGCAAAGAGCACTCACTCATTTAATCGACAATAAGATCGAGTGGGCAATTGCTTTAGATTATGACACCTTATTTACGGCTGATGATGTAAAGGAGCTGCTAACGCTTGCAGCTCAATATTCCTACGCTGATGCTATTGTTCCTGTTCAAGTGCGACGTAACAATGAACAATTTCTTTTTACAATGCGTGATGAGTTTGGAGATCTTAAAAAGTCGGCAACCTTAGACGACTTTGCACCTGACTTAACAGCAATTGAAACTGGTCATTTTGGAATGACGTTGATTAAGCTTAAAGCATTGCAAGAAATACCGAAACCGTGGCTATGGTCACAACCTGATGCCAATGGTGATTGGAGTGATGACAGAATAGATGCTGACATCTACTTTTGGAAAAAATGGCGAGAATATAATAAAAGTATATATCAAGCCAATCACATCAAACTTGGTCACTTGCAAGTTGTTTCGACTTGGCCAACAAGTGATTGGAAGATCAAGCATCAATACATAAATGACTGGGCTACAAGTGGCAAGCCAGCGGAGTGTAAAAATGAAGATTAAGCTAGTCAAGCCTTATGGCCTGCTTATTGTTGGGGATATAGTAGATATTCCAGCTAGCGTTGCGCAGTTGCTAATTCAACGCCAAATTGCAATGCCTTATGATGACGATTATCGAAATAATTGGAATAAACGGCTAGGACGCCCACCGTTAGAGAGGAAAAAACAAAGTGCCCGCAAGTGATTATGTGAGCCTTGAGCAAGTTAGAGCGTACGTCTATCAGTCTCAGGATAGCGATGAAGACTTGCTTATCCGTATGATTCCACGAGCCGCAAGGATTTTTGATGCGGCGTGCTCTCTACCAGACGGATACTTTGCTCAGGGCTCAAGTGGACAGACGGCCAGTTTACGTTATTACTGGGGCACTGGAACGGACTATCTTAAAGTTGACCCATACCTGTCTACACCAACGCCAATTGTGACAATGCCAACAGGCTTTGCCGTTCTAAATTGGATTGAAGTCAATCCATACAAAAATGCACAACAAAATACGCCAGGTGAATTTTTCTTGTCGCGCCGATACGGTGAAGATTACAGCACGTTTAATGCCCTAAATGAACGGCGAGACTTTTTCTTCGCTGAGTTCAGTAACCAAGTTGATTATGTCGGCTGGCCTGCTGGTATTCGAGTAGGAGTTACAGCCAAGTGGGGTTATGACAAGACACCGGAAGAAGTGCAAGAGGCTGTTCTAGAAACTATTGCAAACTTATGGCGTAGCAAGGATCAAGCTTTTGCGCGTGCAGTTGCGATCGATGGAATAGCCTTAATCAATCAACCCTTACCGCCGAGGGCTCAAATGGTAGCCGATAGTTATCGGAACGGCAGAGGGATGTTCGCATGAATTTTTCGATTAGCGTGGATGGTACAGAGAAAGCCAGTCGAGGCTTCAAAAATTTATCAAGTCTTGTAAGAGACTTTCGACCAGTTTGGCCAGAAATCCATATGTACTTTCTACGGGCAACCTTAGAAGAGTTTGATGCGCAAGGTGCTCGAGGCGGAACAACGTGGAAACCGTTATCTCCACGTTACAAAACCTGGAAGGAAAAGAAATATCCGGGCAAGCCGATCCTAGTTTTGACTGAGCGCTTGCGTCGTTCTTTTTCTGTAGCAGGTAGAAAAGGCGTTGATCAGATTTATGAAGAGAATCCCCTAAGCTTAACAATGGGCACTGCTATTTACTATGCGCGTTATCATCAGCGAGGGACAAAAAGAATGGCCGCACGGCCCATAATTCAACCTACGACAAAAGATATGGATAGGATTGTTTCAAGGTTATATCGTTTTATAGAACGTGGTGCTAGAGATGCGGGCTTCAATCCCCAAACGGGTAGACGATAACTAAGGGCTCAAATAGTGGCATATACTACTTCTAAATATTCGGCTGAGTTTGGGTTGCGGATTCTAAATAACATACAAGTATATTTAGAAGCTTCAACTGAAACCGCACTTGCTGAGATTGATGCAAGTCTACACAACTTTGTAGAATATCGGACACCAACGCCGATAACGCTTAACTTTCCTGCTTTGTTTGTTTCTTCCGCTAGTCAACAGTTAGAGCAAAGTGATGATGATGCCTATATCAAAAGCAACATTGAAATTTATGTTGACATCGCAATCGATGGTGTAGACGCATATACGTTGCAACGATCGATTCTAAAGTACACTCTAGCAGTTGATAGAGTATTAAGAACAATGGCAATAAGTGACTTAATTGGTGCTACAACTAACATGGTTACGGAACCAGTATGGGAAGTAACAGAGCATCAATTCGGGATATTACGACAGAACGATACAATATATCGAACTGATTCACGTATAATCTTGAACGTGCAACTATTGGAGAGATAACATGGATTATCGAAAAATTGCAGAAACAATTAACTTGCCTTCACTACCCTGGACACACGAAGCATTAGGTGAAGAGCGTTATTGTTATATCGCGTCCACACTTGGTTATTTCGACCCTAAAGCAGAGGCTAAAGATTATCGTCCATCTTTAGACCCAACACCATATAAAGACTTGATTAAGCAAGTAACAAAGAAGGAGAAGTAACATGGCCGGAACGGCAAAGAATTATGATGCAAATGAAATCATCTTGGGGCCTGCTGACGTATGGGTTAACGTTGCCGTTCCTGCAGCAAGCTCACGGCTAACACTGCATACTGACGGCACGCCTGATGATACGGCCAATCCAAACGCAATTCATTTAGGTATGACCGTAGGTGGAACGACGTTTGAATATGTACCAGAGATCCAAGATTTTAGTTCTGATCAGCTTACGGCGCCACACTTGTCCCGAATTATAAGTGAGCGTGCAACAGTTAAGGGAGAATTTTTGCAAGTCTTTAACTGGTCATTACTAGAAAAAATGACTGTTGGAGGTACTAAGTCCGTTGACACTAACACGTCAACAGGATACGAGCAGTTGACTATCGGTGGCCTCTCGACGATCAGCACATTTTCTGTTGCTCTGATTGGACAGGATATCAGCGGCTCAAACCAGTGGTGGGTTGTCCAGCTCTACAAGACGTTTAACAGGGCGGGCTTTAACTTTATGGTTACTCGCAAGGATCAGAGCAGAGCGCCGTTTGAGTTCAACGGGCAGGCGATTACTACACGCACGGCCGGTGATCAAATTGGAAACTTCTGGCATCAAGGCGCGGCAAACTAACAATGAAAGCAAGCGACTACAGACAACAGCGTCAGGCGGTAGAGTTAACTGGACAGATTACACTGCCGTCTGGCGCAGTATTTACAATGCGTCGCCCACCGCTAGATCTATGGATTGCTGCCGGTAAAATCCCGCAATCTTTTTTGCGGGCTATGCTGGAATCACAACAGGGTGGTGTCAATCCTAGCGTGCAGTTTTCAGCAGATGAAACTATTGATGGTTTATCGTTCCTGGCTGAGGCTGTTATTTATTCGTGTGTCGAACCTCAAGTGTCTATTACTGGAGATGGTCAGGACGTGCTTGCTTTGTCGGAGTTAGACGCCGAAGACTTTCGATTTTTAACTGCGTGGGTGCAAGCTGGATCTCCAGGCGTGCCAGTGAAAACCGCAGCCGGGGAGGTGCAGCCGGAAAAGCTGCAACGATTTCGCCAGAAACGAGCAGGGGGCCGACCTGCTGACGGTAGCACTGACGGCGACCAAGTTTGGGACACGGCCGAGCCAGTTGCTCGGCCTGGTTGACACCGCAGTTAGTTTTGACTTTGACAATGCGGCAGCGTTTCGATTGCAACAGTGGGAAGATGAACGAACTGCGGCAATGTGGGGCTCAAATGACCGTCAAATTGTTTTGAGTTCGTAGTGTAGGGGTAACTATAGGGTTACCAATAAAAATGCATTATAGCGTGATTGTGGGCGATTGTGGCACTAGATAGAGATCAACTAGGACTGCTCTTTAAGGTTAATGCCGACACTAGCGATGCCGTGCAAGCTTTCCAGCTGTTGCGCGGTGTCGTTGAAGGAATGGCCGCAGAGACGAGTGACCAGTTACGAAGACTGGGCCAGCGCTTTGAGACTATTGGAACGCAAGTAAATAATTCAGGGCGTCAATTCCGTGAAAGCTTTGGAGATTCGGCCAGATCTCAACTGCAAGGCTACGTTTCACAGTTTGGACTGTTTGGTGATGCCGTCGCTTCGATGATACCAAACCTAAGCGGAAACGCTGCTGCAATGGCTGGTGTAGCCGGGGGACTCGTTGCGGTAGGTGTAGCGGCTGGAGCTGCTACAATGAAAACGGCTGAATATGCTGGCAGTTTAAACGACCTAAAGGACGTCAGCAATCTGGAATTAGACACGCTGCAAGCTCTCAAAGCTGGAGCTGGTTTAGTTGGTGAATCCTTCGAGACACTAACAACATCGACCGTAATTTTCCAGAAGCAGATTGAAGCGGCCAAGAATGGCAACAATGAATTGCGTGACACCTTCACGGCACTGGGCATAGATATTAGCGGATCTGTAGACGATGCCTTTCGTCAAGCCATCGAACGTTTGGCCAATATGGAAAACGGTTCGGCAAAGACTGCTCTTGCTGTTGAGTTGTTTGGTAAACAAGCCACAACCCTGCTGAAGATTATGGGCGAAATGGACGGCAATTTCAGCAACCTGATAAAAAAGGCTGACGAGTTTGGCGTGCTGTTAACAACGGAAGAAATTGAAGCAGCTGACAAGTTTGGCAAGCAATTAGATATATTATCAATCAAGGCCGAGGGTTTTGCTTTTGCTATTGGCAACAAGGCCATTCAGTCGCTTAATTTTTTTCGGGAAAAACTAATATTGATG
>OGWL01000089.1_pt1 | contig 13659 bp, 23 predicted proteins | sample 1576031 | NCBI WGS metagenome assembly OGWL01 (sample SAMN07581535, study PRJEB24739) | freshwater metagenome | place: Singapore | collected 2015-01
ATGGATGAGCGATAGCTTTGCATATTTTTGGATTACTCTTGAGAAGTTGGAGCGTGTGATGTTTAAGTATGTTATGAATAGTATCAGCGATAAACTTGGAAACAAGTTTCGTGGTGCAAAAGGTGGATTGAAACAAGTCGTTACGAATCGTGTGCAGAATACTATTAAAAACATTCCTGTTGAGAGTTTTGTTCGCACAGCACAAATCCAAGACTTTTATTCTATTGGACAAGTGACTGCGGAACGATTAGACGAAGATAGTTGATTTCTTCGCCTAGTAGCCCAATGGCAGAGGCAAACGACTTAAAATCGTTATAGTGTCGGTTCGAGTCCGACCTAGGCGAAGTTTTTATCGCTCTCGTAGCATAGCGTATCAATGCAACAGATTTCTAATCTGTAGATCGTTGGTTAGAATCCAACCGAGAGCGAGAATTTTTTCACAAAAAGATTTTTCTTATGTAAACTTTTTATGTGAGATGGATAGAAAAAAATTTTTGGTGGATTTTTCTTATTATGATTTGTGGGAGTATATCTTGGGGAGGAATACTAGAATTAATTAAAATAGTAATTACACATCTAAAATAATTTTTCGCAAATATTCTCTGTAATATAAATAAATATTGAAATATGCCGCGTTCCAATGTAAAATATAATAAGATGAAAAGTGAAAATAGGATCAGTAAAATATTAGAGAAAAGAATCTTAAAAGATGAAGATCCTAAGCTTATTGCTCAAATAGATAAGTTTTTAAATAATCTAGAAGTTGTTTTTGTTAAGTGGGCAAAAGCTCATCCTAATTGGAAAGAAAACGAAGAATAATTTTAATAGTTATAAGTTATTGAATGATAGGTATTTACGTCGGCGGGGGGCTCGCGTTTGTAAGTCGTTGATGTTCAACGAGATTTATTTCTTGCACAAAAAAGAAATCGTGGTATGATTATCCTATGAACAAAATCAAAAACTCAATAGTATATGCAGTCACCTACATCAAGTATCTTGTCCTTTTTATTTTGGGGCAGAGGTATCTAATCGAATACAAACCTTATGGTGGTGAGGAAGTTTTCACCTACATTATCAGCAAGCCTAGTTCTTACAGGACTAGCAAAGCTGGAAACAAGCTATTCACTAGCTTTTGCTTTTCTGGTCGTGCTGATTCTGGTGTTCGCCAGTTTCGCTATGATAGAATTACTGGAGGTCTCTCGCCAGTTTAACAACAGGGAGATGGGGTTATATGTGTGGCCCCTGCATATAGAAAGGGCGAGACCTAAAAAATCTCGCCTTTTTTATTTGACATTTTTTTAATTTGTTATAGGATAGTGATAGTTCTTTCCGCAAGGAGTGAGGATGACTTCCTCCATAAGAGCCCTTGAAGCCCCAATGCCCAGAGTCTGAGGCAATTAAAGGTGGGTATATATTCTTTCTGATTCTAGAGCAGAGAGAGCGGAAAAAACTATTTTTCTCGGGGTGTAGCACAGCTTGGCTAGTGCGTCTGCTTTGGGAGCAGAAGGTCGCAGGTTCAAATCCTGCTACCCCGATTAAATAAAATTATCTTGTTCGCTCTTCCATTCAGAGCGATATCGAAGATTCCAATCTAATAATGCCCATTCAAAACCAACATCTTTGTTTGCTTTTTGACTTTCTATCCATTTATGTTTTAATATCTCTTCTCTTTCTTTGAGAAATTCTTTATATAATTTTGAATTTTTTAAAATAATATCATCACCACTATTCATAATTACAAAATACAATTCTAAAATAGATTACACTAAATAGCAAATAGTAATTGTGAAATAGACAAATATCAAATAAGAATTGCTAAATAGTTAAATAATAAATATAATTAAAATACGGGGCTATCGTCTAATGGTTAGGACGGAGGCCTTTCAAGCCTTTGGTATCGGTTCGAATCCGTTTAGCCCTAGTAATTTATAATAGTTATAAATGTTTAAGTATCAAAGATTTACAGCGGCGGGCTCCCTGCCTTTGTAAGTTGTTTATAATGAGAGAGTTATTACTCTCCCATATCACGAGCATGGTCAGCATCAAGCTCTGCCTGAGTTTCTAAGGCTCGTTCCATAGCTTGATCGTCCCAAATTTCTTTTGCCCAGATGTTTAATGTTTTTTGGTCATCGAATATGTCCATCATATTTACCTCTTTTCTTTTTATAGATTATCATATTTTTGTTTTATGTCAACAATTTTATTTCATTGATTATTAAAGAGTTAGAAAAGCGACCTCCCTTGCGCTGTAAGTCGTTGATGGTGAATGAGATTTATTTATAGACATAAATTAAAACTATGATACTATACAAAAATGACAACCACACTAACACAAGACATCAAAAAAACAATGCGTGGACATTTAGCAACAACAATCAGGACTTCGTTCTCCACATCGAAGTCTCGCCAAACTCCTTCTCTTAGGATGGGAGTTTATTGCTTGATTAAAGCAAGCCCAAGGTGGGGATGGCGTGTTTATATCGGTGCATCTCGTGATATTCGAGTGCGTTGGTATCAGCATCGCTCTCTTCATGGAAATGGAACGGGTTGGAACATTGGAATGTTTCAAGTCGTAAGCGTTCCATCTTCACCTATGCTTAATTATATTGAGCAGATAACAATCAACACAGCTAAAGAACTTGCAAACAAGTACAAGTATAAGATTCAAAACAAGATTGATCCTTTGTATCAAATTATCGATACAGATTCAAAAATTGAAAAGAAACTTATCAACATATTTGCACGATTCAAACTTGGAGAAAGGGGATTTAGCTTAGTTTGATTTGTTAGTGAACTGGCGTAAGTCGTTGATTATCAGCGGCTTACGTCAGCGACCTCCCTGCTTTTGTAACTCGTTGATAGACAGCGAAATTTATTTGTAGACAAAAAGAAAAATTCTGATATATTTAACCTATGAAAGTAAACGAAATTATCACAGAAAAATTCATCGAAGCCCTCAACAAAGGCGTGTGCCCTTGGCAGAAACCTTGGAAAGTTTTTGACCTCTGCAATGGAGTTTCCAAAAAGAATTATAGAGGCATCAATCAATTTTTGCTACGGATGGTAGCTTCTGATGATTTCTTTTTTACATTTAATCAGATTAAGGAATTAGGCGGAAGAATCAAAAAAGGTGCAAAGTCTCACATGGTAGTTTATTACAAACTATTAAAAAAAGATGATGAGTCTCATGGCTTTCCTCTTATGAGATTCTATAAAGTTTTTGGATTGAGTGATATTGAGGGAATGAAGTGGAAACAGCCCGAAGTTAAGAAGCTGGAATTTTCTCCAGTAGAAGAAGCAGAGAAGTTGATTAACAAGTGCGTGATTCAGATTAAGTATGGTGGCAGTCGTGCTTGCTATTATCCACAAGACCACAAGATTGATTTGCCTCCTAAAGAAAACTTCAACAGCGTTGAGGAGTATTATTCCACAGCATTTCACGAGATTGGTCACGCTATGCATAAGGCTACTAATGATGAAGTGAAGAATGGATTTGGTTCACAGAATTATAGCAAAGAAGAATTGACCGCAGAGATTTTTGCGAGTCTCTGTCTTAACTTCTGCGGGATTGATTCTGAAAAATGTTTCAACAATTCTGCGAGTTATCTTTCGAGCTGGTTAGAGGTATTAAAAAAAGATATGAACTTTATTATCTCAGCTTCTAGTAAAGCCCAAAAAAGATTTGACGCTTTTCTTGGTAAAAAAGAAACCGAAGAGATTCCACAAGAAGAAGTTGTAACTGCTTAAGTATCAACAATTTACGCAAGCAGGGCCCCTGCCGCTGTAAGTCGTTGATAGTCAATGAGATTTAATTGTAAAAAAAACTTGTCACAAGAAAAAAAACTGATAAGCTTTACCTATGTTCAAAAACAAAAAACAAGCCGAGGAGATTGTTGGCACGCTCTCAAAACCTTCAAAGATGCCAGGTTATGCTTATTCAACGCCAGCGAAGCGTTGTATTATCGGGCAAAAAATGCGTCAAGTTGCTGGAAGCATTTGTGCGTTTTGTTATGCTCTCAAGGGGCGTTATGTTTTTCCTAATGTTCAAAAAGCTATGGAAAAGCGTTTTGCTTCTCTCACTCACGATTTATGGGTGGATGCTATGACTTATCTTATTAACAAAGCAAACAATCCTCACTTCCGTTGGCACGATTCGGGCGATTTGCAAGGAGTTTGGCATCTTGAAAAGATTGTCAAGATTGCTAAAAACCTTCCGCATATTTCTTTTTGGTTGCCTACTCGTGAGTATAGTTTCGTTTCAGAGTATATAGCAAAGGGCGGTGAAGTTCCTTTCAATCTTACTATCCGTCTTTCTGCTCTTATGATGAACGGCCCTGCTCCTGTTGGTTTGGCAGAAAGGCTTGGCCTTTGTGTTAGTGGTGCGAGCAGTAAGGGAGAGTTTAATTGCCCATCCTCTAAACAAGGTAACAAGTGCGGTTCGTGCCGTGCTTGTTGGCATAAAAATGAGTTTGCAATTAACTACAAAAAGCATTAAGATGCTTAAATGGAGATTTTAATTTTAATTCTTGGCATTATATTTGGAATCTTATTTTTATGAACATCGAAAAATTATTAAACGAAAACTTAGAAACTTTTTTTCCGTGGAGCGATAACGATAATCCTCCACTCGATGCAAAAAAAGATTTTGTGAGTTACGAAAAAGAATTGCGGGAAGATTTTCGAGAATGGGCATCGTTGTAAGTCTCTGATTATCAAGGACTTACGAGGGCGCCCTCCCCGCCGCCGTAAGTCGTTGGTAATCAAGCACTTGGGACGATAGGTTTTTCTACATTTTATCCCTTCGCTCTATTAGCCACAAAGCAAAATTGATAAGGGTTTCTAATGAGGCAAGGGCAACAAAGAAAAGCCCAAGCCCAGCGATTGCGAGCATATATTTTTCCATAGTTATTCTCCGCAGATTTCTGGATCACCAGCCCAACCAAAATCCTCCATCTGGTAACATCCGCCATTGTAATCCTCATCAGTGCCATGGCCAGCAGAGGCCATAGCAGAATCAAAGTCGCCATCCATCGATTCGTCCACATCCGAGAGGTTAGATTGAGAAGATTCGAGGATGCGCTCGTCTTCGCGTTCCTTACGAATTTCGTTAAGGATGTCGCGCACATCCAGCGGAGTCAGCATATGCTGGCTCATCCACTCCTTGAGAGAGGCTTTGTAGTCGTATGCCATATTATTTGACCTCCAATCCATTCTGACAAACAAGACGAGAAGTAACGAAGGGCATCCCACAGAAGGTAGCGGGCTTGTTAAACTGCACTACCTCCGTGTCCTGCTCATCGTAGGTGGGAGCTATCTTATCGAGCATCTCGTTGATGGCATCAGCGGAGTTAATGTAGTCGAAGAATGCTTCCGCATCAGCATAGGCTTCAACGCAGTTAATCGAGGCGAGGTAGTTGATGTCGTTTGTCATGCTCTAAATGTATCACAGATTACTATTCTGTCAAAGATTTTCTATAAGAATATTCCATTGAATGACAATATCTTACAAAAAATGATGGTTTTATTTCTGAAATGATTTGGTCTGCTAAACCTTCGCCATGAATGCTCCAATCACCCTCGCCAAAACACGATTCAAGATTATTTGAGAGAGCAAGAGACAATGCTCTGCGAAACTTCGCTGGCTCTGCATAAAAGTAAAATGCTTTTTCACCTCCAAGATTTTTCAAACGATAATTTGTTCCGCCGAAATTATAAATAGCATTGTAAAATCTTTCAGCAAATACGAAATCAGCTTCAATTAAATAGGCGAGAGTTGAACCAAAAGATTCACAGAATATTTTTATTTCTTTTTGCATAAAAAGAGCTTATCAGATTTTTATTTTTTGTCAAGCATTGTAAGTTGTTGATTATTAAGGGTTTGCGCGCGCGGGGAGCTTGCTTCTGTAACCATTTGATATTCAAAGATTTAGATTTTTTGCATTCCATCAGGTTTTGATCTAGGATCGTTTCTGATCTTTTCGCTTCCATCAGGTTTTGGTCAAAGATCAAGATTTATAAGTTCTTGATTATTAATCACTTACAAAGGGGACCTCCCTGCGCGCGTAAGTCGTTGATAGTGAGGAACTTATAATCCCTTAAAAACCATACAGAAAAAATCTAGTCTCAAAAGAAAACTTATAGAGAGAATAAAAAAACTTTTCTAGTTTATAGTTTTTATTTTCTCCGCTTTTGAGAGCCAGAGCATAGGAGATTTTTCCAGAGCGGAAAAGTAGATTTCGGATTGTGTTTTTCATTTTTTTGTGTTTTTGGTTTTGATTTTCTATTATGTTTAGATTTTCTTCTAGGATTCGCAGTAGAGCTATAATCCTATAAAAAGAAAAACTATACTCCCACCAGCCTTTCTTTCTGGTGAGAGTCGCCCGAACATAGGCGAGAAAGTTTTTCAAGCGTGATAGTCAACCGCCCACTCGCTTGCTTCTTCTTCAATCTCTGCTTCGATATCTGGCCACATATGGTCAGGAATCGAGTAGTTTCGATTTAGCTTTTTCTCTTTGGCAATTCGAATTGCCCAACCTAAACTCTGGAGAGCTTCGCTTCCGTAGTAGATTTCTTCTTTTAGTCTTTGGATGCTATCTGTTAAGTCCATATTATTTAGCCAACCTTTCTTGTGCATCTTTGAGATATTCAAGAGCTTCTCTTATTGATTCGCTTTGCCAACCTTTCACATAAGGTTTCACAGCTTCTAGTCTAATCACAGCAACCGATAGGCAACCTTTTGCCCATCCTTTATTGTGTGCTTCATTCATTGTTTTTTCGATTTCGGTTATCATATTTTTATACTATCACACTTTCTTTGTTTGTCAATCACCTTTGTATTGTCCACCGCTGTTGTATGATTCGTGGATTCCAGCAGAGATTCCTTTGCTAGTTTTAACTCTTTCCAAGAGTTCGGGAGTTGCTTCGACTTTTTGAATGTCAAAGTATTGACCAACGCTTGTCAAAAGTTGGTATCCACCAGTCAAGTTCCAGAACATCAATTTTTCTAGGAAAGGGAGTTTCCTGTCATAATGATTATTCTCGCAAGGGTCAGCATACCAGATTTCGGTTTCAGTAGTTTCACCCTGTATTCTCCAGAATGATTTGTAAGAGACTTGGATAAAGTCTCCAGCTTTGATACCAAGAGAGAGAAAAGTGTCTATAACTTCTCTTTCTTTGCGGGCAGTTTCAGCCATAGCAAGTATCATTTCTTCTCTGAATTGTTTCATTTGTTCTTTCTTTGTCATACCTTTAATCTATCACACTTTCTGTTTTTGTCAAGCTATTAAATTTCGTTGATTGATAACGACTTACGAATTCCATTTAGCTTTTCCGTTAAGTTTTGCCTTTAACAAGGCGTGAGCTTTAGCCTTTTCTGGATTGTTCTTTTTCCATTCAGCCCATCGCTTTTTGCGATTTGACCATATAGCTTGGTTTCTTTCCCAACGCTGAATTTCCCACTCTTGGGAAGTTAGTTCTTTTTTATTATCTTTATTCATTTTATTTATTCTCTTTCTTTAATGAATGTTGCTTTGTTAAGGTAGATTGTTGTAGTCTTACCTTTATCCTCACCTTCGAGGATTTCAGCCACAGCAGTTTCTGCTGTAGTTTTATAAACGAGCTTTACTAAAACTCCTTCATACAAGTAAACATCACCAAAAAAAGTTTTGGTGATTGGGTAGACTTTAGAAGCGTCTACATTGCTTGATGCTTTACGCATATTTTCACGCATCAGCTTTCGCTGATAATTCCAATTTATCATTCTATGACTCATTTTCTTTTATTACCTTTCATATTTTCTTTCTTATCTTTCATTTCTTTCTTTCTATATATAATCTATCACACTTTAGCGAAAAGTCAAATTATTTTCTCCATTTAAATTTCGTTGACCATCAACGAGTTGCGACAAAGCTTTTAAAATTTCTTTGTGAGATTCTTCAATTCTTTTCTCTAGAGCAGAGAGTTCAATTGAGGTTTTTTCGATTTGGTTTTTTAGTTTTTCTAACTTATCTTTCATACCTATAATCTATCACACTTTAGGATTTTTGCAAGTGATTTTTTTAGATTTTTTTAGGTAGAAGATTTTCTTATTTTATTATTAGATTTCTTTATGAGGTAAGTAGTTGACTATCAACGATTTACAATCGCGGGCTCCCTGCCTCTGTAAGTCGTTGATTTAGAACAACTTACGCAAGACCGATTAAAATGGGATGAATTTTATTTCTCGGGATTCTTCGAGATGATTTTTTGAAGGTTTGAAAAAGATTACTTTTTCTGAAACTTTTTCAACTGTGATACTTTCTGGCAAAGAAACCGTCTCACCTTCATCATCTGTGGCTACCATCAGAGCCTTGCCAGCATAAGGTTGAGATTGAATTCCATACTTAAAGTATGCTTGATGATTTGAATCTTTTAGTAGTCCTTCATCATCTAGAATCAAGTCAATTCCTCTGTATTGGTTTGATGTGCCAATGCCAGCAACTGTTATGATTTCACAATCAATTAAGTTTTTAATGGTTTGAAGTTTAGTATCAACCATCGTTACATTCATGATGGTTTCAGTGAATGGGTCAATGAGAATTGCACGGGTCATTATTTTGATGCCTCATTGATGATTGAGGACACATAGTATAGCATCCCGAATCCGTAGATGATTACTCCAGTTAAAAAGACTGCCATAAAACAATCTTCGCTTTTATGATTTGTCATAGATTTACTTTATCTCCTTTTGTTGTTTTTGTCAAACACCAAATTTGGCGTTGTATTGGTCATAGAGTTTCCGAAACTCATCGCCATTTTCATCTATGGCTTTGTAGATTTCATCTCTCTCTTTTTGGCCTTTGCGATAGTAGCGAGAATCCTCACTCATCATGTAAGACCAATCGTGGTTTTTGAGTAGTTGTTCGAATTGTTGTAGGTTCATATTTTTATCCTTTTTTGAGGGTTTCGATTTCATCGAGTTTCACGATGATTTGTTGCATCCGCTGTGCGGATTCTTTGTATCCCTTGGAAATTTCTTCCAAGCGGCGAATTGTTTCGTTGAGGTCGAATTTGATTTTGATTTTTGTTTTCATTTTCTTCTTTCTTTCTACCTATAATCTATCACAGATTTGTTTTTTTGCAAGATATTTTTTCATTTAAATTTCATTGATTGACAACGAGTTACAACGCAAGGAGGTCGCTTCCCTAAGTTGTTGATGGTTAAGGGCTTAGGTTTTATGCGTTCTATCAGGTTTATCTCGAAGATCGTTTTCGATCTTTCTGCTTCCATCAGGTTTGTCCGTAAGATCGAACATCTATAACTCTTTGATTATTAAGGACTTACAAGAACGTCCTCCCTGCGCGCGTAAGTCGTTGGTATTCAATCACTTACAACGATTAGAATCTCTTATAGTTTATAGAACTTATGATTTTTTATTAGTGCAACTTCTTTGATTCCCTTTGACCATTTGGGTGACACTTGGAAAGTGTGATAGTGATTTGCACCATTCACTACATCGGGCATTCGTTTCTCTGCTACAAGTTTGGCTAGGCGTAGAGCGTTGTGTGCTTGCGGATTCTTTAGAAGCTGTTGCTTTCTTACTTCGCTCACTCCACCATTCCAGAAACTGAATTGTTTTGGAGCGAGACACACCTGCGTTGCTGTTTGCTTACGCTCTATGGTGCGTGTTTGTATGACTGACGCAACGCCAGCCATGCCTTCAAAGCCTTCTCCTCTTGCTTCGCCAAGGATGGTCAAAGCTATAACAAGAATCTCTGCGGTCATTATTCTCTCCCGCTGCTGATTGCTCCGCAGTAGTCGCTAGGCTTCTCTGCGGTGATTGTTCCAAGGTTGTAAGTATCATTTGACGCAGAGGTGCGAAGAAAACGACCCTCTTTGATTTCATTAAACTTACGCTCCGCTTTCATTTTCGCAAGGCGAAGAACGCCACCTTTCAAGCCCTTTGTATAAGAGCCAGAGGAGAGTGAGACGATGGCAACACGCATCATAGCGTGAAGCACAGCTTCAGGCTGAGCGTAAAAGTAAAACGCTTTGCCGTTGCCCATATCGTGCAACTTGCCAGAGGTTGCACCCCAATTGAACATCTGGTTAAAGAAGTGGGTGATTTGATTCAGCGAGCCTTCCAAGAGGAAAGCGGTTGTGTTGCCGAAGGGTTGCATTGTGATGTTGATTTGATTATTGTTTTTCATAGGTTCTATATTGTCCTTTGGTTGATGTTTCGTCAAGTAGTTATTTGGTGATGGGTTCGCCCATATACTTCTGATGAGCTTCGTCTTTCTTTGCTTGAGCTTCTGCCATGATATCGTCAAGGCGTTGTGCCGAAGCTTTGTAGCCCTCTGCGATGGCGTTAAGCCTACGGATGGTTTCGTCTAGGTTGAACTTGATGTTTGCTTTAACTTTCATGCTTATAGTCTATCACACCTATGGTATTTGTCAATAGCCCAAACACATTTTTTTTTAAAATTTTTTAGTTATAAGATTATCTTATAAGATTTATTAGTCCTAATCTATTTATTATCAACGACTTACGCGCGCGGGGGGCAAGCTCGTCTAAGTATATGATATACAAGATAATAGATAAAAAGACGATCTTAGCGGAAAACCTGATGGAAAGGAAAAGATCCTACCCCATTTTTGAAAAAAACCTGAATGAAGTAACTTTTATATAGGCGCGGGGGGACTAATATCATTCTCCCCAATCATATAAATGTATTCTTATATATATCCATAGTTTTTAAATAATTAAAATATATTTATGTTACTTCAATAAAATCAAAATAAAAAAAATCCAGAGCACTATTTGATAATATGGTCTTTTTATATATATTTTTATGTATAAACTACACCGTTAATAGAAAAGTCGTCTATTCTATAAGTTCCACCAGAACCTGTTCCAGTTAAAGTTATAACTAAAGTAATTGTTCCAGTAAGATTTGTTAATCCCGCTACCGACAAAACCCCAGTATTCGAACCGACCGTTGGAGTAGTGTCCGAAGCAACAGAAATAGAATTAATTGTTATACTTGAGGTTGTTGCAGCTGTTGAACTTCTTTGTCTCCAAAAACTAAATGATGTGATATCTAATTTATAACCACTATTAACGTTAAATGTTAAAGTATAAGTTCTTCCAACCGCTCCACTATTAACCCCCAAGGCTTGACCAGTACTTCCTGCAAAATTTGTAAATCCAGTAAAATTTGTATCCCATTGAGAAGATGAAAGATTTGCGTCAATTATAACTGGAGCTACAGTGTAAGGCTTGCCAGATATTGTTATAGTGCCAAAATTATGTAAATAAATTTGAGATATTGACAAAACTTGTAAAACTAACGTAGCAGAACCTGTTCCAAAAGCATTTGTAGCAGATATTGTTATATTATAAGTTCCTCCAACGGTTGGAGTACCAGAAATTAGACCAGTGGAAGTATTTATTGTTAATCCTGCAGGTAGTCCACTAGCATTATAAGATGTAGGAGTATTAGTGGCAGTAATTGTATAATTATAAAAAGTTGATATATATACATTAGAAGTCAAGGCACTAGTAATAACAGGCATTGGTGTAGATGAAACAGTTAAAACCAAGGTGCCCGAACCTGTTCCAAAAGAATTAGTAGCAAAGATAGTTATATTATAAGTTCCTGGAGAAGATATAGACCCAGAGATTAAACCAGTAACAGTATTGATGCTTAATCCCACAGGTAAATTAGTAGCATTAAAAGAAGTCGGGAATTGAGTAGCGGTGATCAAATAATTAAAAGAAAAATTATCAAATACACTGCCTACTAAAGGACTATTTATTACAGGGCTAGATATAGGATTAGGATTTATTAAATCTGCAATTCTTGTATTAGAATAATATTTTTCTGGAAGATTGACCATCCGCTCTGCTTCTGATAAATTTGGATACTCCTTAGGTAAATTAACCATTTTCTCTGTTTTAGGGACAACAGATTCTTCGACAGGTTTATTAAATCTTGGCATATTAATTATTACACAAGCCAGTGTAATTTAATGTATGTTTAAGTATATATTAGGGATTTCTGCTTTTCTTTTAGCTGGTTGCGCGGCCTTTTTCTCGGTTAAAGGTATAGCTCTTCTTTTTTCAGCAAGTTTTTATAGTGTGCTTGTAATGGCTGGTAGCCTTGAGTTGGCCAAATTAATAACAGCAAGTTATTTATATCGTTATTGGACTAGCATACATCAAACACTAAGAGCTTATATGTTATCTGCAACTATACTATTAATGGGTATTACTAGCCTTGGTATTTTTGGTTTCTTATCTGACGCTTTCCAAAAGAACTTCTCTCAATATAGCCTTAATGTAGCTAAAATAGATAGTCTTAAATCTCAACAAGTATTCTTCAACTCTCAAATAGACTTTAATAAAAATAAGTTAAAAGACCTTATAGAATTACAAAAAACATATCAAACATCATTAGATAGCGCAGTCAAACAAGAAGTAACTACTACTAAAACAACTAGCGGTGGTTTATTCTCATCAGCAAAAACAGAGAAAATTACAGATCAAAAATTATTAGATAGTAAAAATAGAATAGTAGAGGGTTCTCAGCAAAATATTAGTAGTTTATTTACTCAAATATCAACAGTAACCATAGATTTACAAAATTTAGAGAAACAAAGCTCTGAAACAGCTCAACAAATAATGATATTAGAAAGTGATAATACTAAAGGCGAAATTGGTACATTTAAATTTGTAGCTGAAGCTTTTGGTTTAAAAATAGAAACAGCAGTAAGAATATTTACAATATTATTAGTTGTAGTATTTGACCCCTTAGCCGTAGCTTTAATCATTGCATATAATAAGCTATCTAATAAGAAAGAAATAATTATAGAAAAACCTGTAGAAAAAATAGTAGAAAAGATTATAGAGAAACCAGTAGAAGTTATAAAAGAAATATATCATCAATATAAAAGGGGCACAAAACCTTTGCATAATCCAAATTTTGCAGATCCTAACGTAGAGTAACATTTTGTCTCATTTAGCGTCATTTTTGCTCAATATTATAAAATTCTTCTCTGTATCCTACTGGCACATATCCTGCATATAGATAAAATAAAGGAGGCATAGAAAAATATGCTATTGACACTAAGAAACGGACATAGGCCATCGGATATATTTGAAAATATATTTAATGATCCTATATTTAATTATAATAGGGAGTATTCTGACTTTGCTTTAGAAAATGATCAATATTCTCTTGAAGTTCCTCTTGCAGGATTTAAGAAAGAAGATATTGATATTAATGCAAATCAAGAGCATCTAACAGTAAAGGCAACAAGAAAAGAAGGTAAAGTAAAATACGAGAAATGTTTTTATTTGCCGAGAAAAGTAGATCTTTCCGAGGTAAAAGCAAAACATGAGGACGGCTTGCTCTCAATTACCTTTGGTAAAGAAAATAAAAAACTACAAAATAAAATCAAAATAGACTAATAATAATCTTAGCGTCAAGTTCAATCCTTGGCGCTAAGTGTAATACTTTTATATGAGTATTGCTTCTTGGTTAATCTGTGGCGCAGTTTTAATTTATGTTCTTTATTTAAAAGAAAGAATTAAATAATTATTTATCTAAATATTTTTTAATATCTTTTATTAATTTATTCCTTCTTCTACGCTCTAAAGCAGTAACATAGAGAGCTAA
>OGWL01000092.1_pt1 | contig 13453 bp, 20 predicted proteins | sample 1576031 | NCBI WGS metagenome assembly OGWL01 (sample SAMN07581535, study PRJEB24739) | freshwater metagenome | place: Singapore | collected 2015-01
GTTTCCCAGTCACGATATCCACTACCCAGAAGTTCAAAAAGCAGTTTTAGAAAAATTTAATAATATTTTTTATGATCAACGTGGTGATTGTTGGGTTTTGCAAAAACAGGAATAACATGAAAGAAATATGTGGATTAATTTTTTATAGTAATGGTCATAATGGCGACATAAACTTGTGTTGAAGAATATACATCTAAATGTACATTTTTATTTTTAACAAGTTGCATAGCGCCAAGAAGTACACTTAAACCTCTCCATGGAGTTGATGTATAAACTAATTTAATAGGATCTCCTCTATTATAATCTAATGATCTTGGTTCAATTTTATCTATTGCATTTTTTATAACTAAACATCTATCTGTTGGTATATCAAATGCCATTCTAAATTTTTCATAACACCAATGAGAGTTAAATACATACCAATCATATTTTTTATGATTATCTTTATTTTGAAACCAAGGTGCTAGATTAGGTTGGTCATATGAATTTTGTTGCCAAAGTATGTTTGGTTTAGTTGGATGTAATGGTATTTTTTCAGGCACAGATGTTGTAATCTGCACTTTATCTAGAAGATCTTTATCTACAAATCTTTCTAATAATTCTACCTGTAGTTCTGTACCGCCTCTTGGATTCATTTATTATTAAATATCTTATTCATTAAATCTAATCCTTTGTTAGTTACCATAACATTTAAATCTTTTTGTAAATCCTCCATAGAATTTTCTTTTAAAAACTCTTCCATGTTTTCGTAAGTTTTACCTGTCTTTTTACTTTTTATTATTTCTTTTGTCTTACATTCTATTTTAATTACTTCACCCATTTTCACCTGACCTTGTTAATAATGCATATGAAATTTGACCGGATATAAAATTAGCACCTGCTGCTTGAAATTCTAAATAATCTCCCTCTTCTAATACTAGTGCATTATGTATTGCATTATCATTAGAATTAGCTGCAACTTTAGTATGATAAAATTTATAAGTGGTTGACGTAGAAGAATCTGTAAAATAATAATTTACTTCAACTGTATTAGTATGATCATTTGCAACTGATATTTCTTTTATAATTGCAACGGTTGAAGTGTTAATATTTAACACGGTTGTCAAATTACTTGTGGTTAAATCATAACCTTGGTTTTTATAAAATATAGTCATTAATTTCTAGGTCCACTAAATATAAACCAACTAAATGCTTCTAGTTCATCTTTTAATTCTTTTTGAAAACTAAAATTTAATTGATCTTTAATTGTAGTAAGAGATTGCACAATTTGTCTTTGATTATTAACATCATAGTTATCAGATGGTTCTGGTATATTTGCTGTTATTTTTGCCATTATCTTCTTCCTCCTGCTTCAATGTCTAATCTTAAAGTTCCATATCTCCAAGTTTCATCCACTGCATCATTTTCTATTTTTAAACTTACTTGTCTTCCTCTCACTCTGGTATCTACTTTACTAGTTGAAGAGGTAATTGTAAAGGGTCCAGTAATTAAAGGTGGAGTTGTAGAAGGGGTAGATTCATTATTTGCAGGATAATCTCTAAAATATAAAGTTATTTTTGCATTGCCTTCCAAACTTTTAAAATCTGGAATAAATCGTTTAACACGCATAATTAATTGACCATCTCCAGCTAATCCTTGTTCTGATATATCATAGTCTCCTGATTTAACGTATGCAGCAATAGCTGTTGCAGTTCCGTTAAATGCAACTTCATTCACACCCGTTTCATGTGCCCAGTATTTACTTGCACCATAAGTATCAGTTACACCATTAATAGTTGGAAATGTTGGTATTGCATTTCTATTGTATTGTGTTGCGTAAGGTAGAGCAAATGTTCCAGAATCTTCATAAGTTGTTCTAGATAAAGTTCCAGTTGCCCAAGTATTTTCTGTAAAATTATATACTACATTTCTATCTATTTGATCTGAAGTTGCTTGTGGATAATACCAACCCACTTCATTAAATAATGAATTATGATATGCATAAACTAATTGACTAGCAGCATAATTAATTCCTAAATTATCACCTGTTGTTGTAAATACATAATCTTCAACGAGTGATGGTATTTGTTTAACCGTTCCATCAAATGCAAAAAATCCTCCACCAAATCCCATCCAAAATACAGCGCCTTCCGCATAAACCAATGCATGTTGACCAATACATCCACAATTTGTTCCAACTTGTCTTACAGAAAATGTAAATGGAGGACCCACAAACTGAATAACATAAGCTGCTGCATCTGTTAAAACTAATATATAATCTTTACCTTGCACAGCTCCAATAATTGTGTTTCCCGTATCTAGCCTAAATGTTCCTGCCGTATTTGTAACTTTTGGATTCCAACTATTAATATCTTCTTGATTAGAAAATCTTATAAACATTGGATCAAAGGTTGTAGTATCACCAATTGTTGTTTCAGTTCCAAGTGCAAATAAATGTCTATCTCTATCAGATACTAATGTCATAATAGATTTAGTTGGAGCATTTGCAACAACAGCAGCTCGAGTAACTAATGGGGTTGAAGCAGATGGATCCCAATAAAATGTTTTACCATTCTTAATAGTTGCAATTAGAATCTGGCCGTAATTATCGAGTGACCAGGAACCAGGAGCGAGTGTAACACTTGTTGTTGGTCTTTCTGTTCCCCAAGTAGATAATCCCCATGTCGCTGTTCCCCATCCATAAGCAGGACTTTGCGCAACAGGACCTATTGTTTCATATGCTTGAAAAGATAAACTTCCACCAGTTGAAACACCTGTTCCAGTTTCAGTTGTTGCCATTGTAAGTGTAAAAGTAGATGAAGTAGGTACAGAAATGACTTCAAATGTATTTGTTGTAAAACTTGCAGATGTAAAACTTGTAGTAGGTGATCCTGGAGTTGTTGCCGCTGAAAATATTAAATAATCTCCAGTTCGTAATCCATGACCTGCTTTAGTAATTGTAACAGTTGCAGATCCTGTTGTGGACGTATAAGTACATCCAGTAACTGCAGTTTGAACTGGAGTAATATCATAAAGTGTTTGTTCATAATAAATTGCTAATATTTTAGAAGTACCTATTGCTGCATATTTTTTGCCATTTAATGAAGTCCAAGTTAATTGTTCTCTAGCAGGGCCTGCTAATGTTTTATTAACTAATTCTTGCCAACCACCTATTTTTTGTGGTTCTCCGTAACGAAATCTTATATTATCCCCTTCAATCCATTGCCCTTCGGCTCCGGTTGCAGTTTGTTGTTTATTAAATCCAGGTTTAAATTGTATTTTCTGTAAAGGCATAAAGTAGCATTATACATGATTATTTTATAAAAGCCAGAAAGCTTATACTTTAGATATGTATATATTCCATTCTAATTTATTAAGCAAATCTTCAAATTGAACTACTTTTAAAGATTGTTTTTTAACATATTCATGAAGCTCTGGAACATCAATAATTACCCAATCTTTATTTGTTTCAAACACTATTTTATCAGCTTTACTTGCTGTAGTTCCACGTTTACCTAATTGATTATTAGGCATTTGAAACATAGGTCTTACATCAAATTTAAATTCTTGATTTGAGTTTTTCTTTAAAACTCCTGAAACGTTCCAATGTTCATCATTTTTCTGTGTTTCTGTTGGCCAGATAATATTATTTAAATGAATAGAAAATCTTTTTTCTATATTCAATTATAACATAAGTTGGTTTAATTTTAAATCATCACCAACATTTCCTTTTATAAAAACATTAAAAGCTAAACTTATTCTAGTATTCGTTCCTTCTTTATTTTCAACCATATGAGTTAGAGAAGATGGAAACATTATAATATCTCCTGTTTTTACATGGAAAAACCAAGACTCAGAATTATATAAATTCCATTCTTTAATTCCAGGTTTAATTGTTTGATATAAATCTTTTTTAAAAAATTTAATTTTATCTAATTCTTCATGACAATTAATATAAAAAACTCCAGATACTAAAGAATTAGGATGTTCATGTTTATGATGATATTGATTTGTTTCAGTGTAGTTTAACCAAGATTGTGTAATGTAAGGTGTAATTTCATCAGTAGTAGATAAAACTTTTTCAAAATAGTCTTTAATTCTTAAATTTAATTCTTTTTTAATATTTAAAAACGGTTTTTCATTTAAAATAGAAGTATTTTTAGAAAAAATATTTCCTAGATTTTTAATAGTATCTTTTTTATTTTTTTCTACAAATTTTAATTCTAATGATGTTAATTTTCTATCTAATTTAGACATATAGATAGGAGTTGGAAATATACCAAAAATAGTACTTATTTCTCTCATTTATCTAAATTGTTTGCCCGTTACCCAAGTTACTAAAGAATTTCTTTCACCTTTAATCACTGGCTTAACTTCGTGTAATACATAAGAAGGAAATAGTATTAATGTTCCTTGTGTTTTATCCATTAAAGTTCCTTCATCTTCATCGTAAAGATAAAGTTCTCCACCTTCGTATTTTTCAGGATCTGTAAGTTGAATTGATATAGATAATTTTCTAACTGTTATATTCATTCCTCTATCTACGTGCTTACCATATTTACCAGATGGTGCTTCATAATTAGTAAATTGGAATCCTTCATTTATTCCAAATAAATCAAACTTAAAAAATCTTTCATTAAGATTTAACGTAATATCAGTAACTCTTCGAAATACCCAATCCATACCATCTACAGGATATAACCAAGATATTTTAGAATCTCTTGCATCAGATTCTCCTTTTGTTTTTCCTTTAACTAAACCCTTGTTTTTTGCAATATCGATTATTGTTTGACATTCTTCTTTTGAAAACGCATTATTCCAAAATGCGTAAAGATTAACTTGATCTAATTCAAAACTCCAAGATGAATTTTCAAATGTAGGTTTTTTTACTTTCTTCTTCATTAAAAATTTTTATACTATAATTTTTAAATATTGTCTACTAAATCCCAAGATAAAGTTTGTTCGTTCCATTTATATTGATTATTATTTTGTGGTTTAGCAACTGGTGCTTCCCAACAACAAGTATTTTCATTTAATATCCAAGAATTATAAGGTTTAGGCGGTATAAAAGCATTTCTATTTGAATCATAAGTATAACCAATTCCTGCGTAATTTTTTCTAAAAGGTGTTCCTCCTAATTTATGAACTCCTGCGTTAGTATTATAAGAAGTTTGTTTCCAATCATCTTTTGTATTATAAAGTTTATTAATAAAATCTACACCAAGCTGTTCTTGTTCAATTCCATTAACATCAGTGATTACAGTATTATTAATTGAAATAACTGTTTCTACTATATTTCCTGTTCCTAATTTTGCAAAATAAGCCATATTTATCCTGTGTAACTTCCTGAATCATTATAAACTAAAATTGTATCTGAACCTGATGTAGAAACAGTAGGGGAACCTGTTGTTGATCCTGAATAACTAGCAGTCGGCATACGAAGTATTACAACTCCCTTACCACCAGAACCAGCAGCAGGATTACCCGCCCAAGCTCCTCCTCCTCCACTTCCAGTATTAGCAGTACCTGAAGTTGCAGGGCCATGGGCTGGATTAAAAGGAGAACCTGAACCACCATTTCCTCCACCACCTGATCCACCTAATCCATTTGCTCTACTATTACATGAACTTCCTCCTCCCCCTGCTCTTGTAACAGAAGAACCAGTTATTGAAGAAGCTAAACCTGCTCCACCAGCACCATTGGTATCATTCCATGTTTTTCCAGTAGCACCAGCACCTCCTCCACCTGCACCACCTCCAGGTGGCCATAGTCCTCCAGCCCCACCAGCATAACCTTGATTTGTTGTTCCAGCTCCACCAGTTGTAGTACCTCCTGTTGCTTCTGCTCCACCACCTCCTGATCCACCGCTTGCAGCAGTATTGGGATTTGCTCCAGCACCTTTACCACCACCTGTTGATGATATGGTTGTTATTCCTGTTCCTGAAATTGAAGAAGCATTTCCACTTGTTTCACTTCCAGAAGTAGGAGTGACTGTTCCACCTGCACCAACTGTAATTGTATAACTTGTTCCCGGTGTAAGTGTTAAACTTTCTTCACTAGGTCCTCCACCACCAGATGGTTCGGTGGAATATGAATTTCTATATCCCCCTGCTCCACCTCCTCCACAACCTCCAACATCTCCATAAGCTCCAGCTCCACCACCAGCTATTACTAAAAAATCTACTGTGTAAGGTGGTTTTCTTCCACCTGTAAGTCCAAATCCTTTTGCTGAGTTAGCTCCTCTTGTAGATAATAAAGGCATTCTTTCTTATCCTCCTACTTAAATTGTGTTTGTGACGCTAAAACTGTGTATGTTGATGCTGCTGTTTTAATTGCTGTGTAAGTATACACATCAGTAGATGAAGCATTTCCAGTTGTTGGAGCAGTTCCACCTTGCCAGATTGCTGTAACAGTTGTTCCATCAACTTGGATTACGTTGTTGTAATATGTTGTGTTATTATTTTTAGCAAGTAATGCAACTGTTAATGATTCATTAACAGCAAGAGCAGAATTCAATGCGTTAGTTGAACTTCCTCTTAAATTAACTGTCCAGTTAGCGCTTGCTGCTACGTTTGCAAAAAATACAGCTTGTGTATCTGTATCATAATTTAAAGTTGTTTGAAAAGTTGTAGTAATAGTTACACCTTCAGCAACTCCGAATATTTTACCATTACCATTTACTGTAACTCTTCCAGTTCCTTTCGGAGTTAAATTAATTCCAACATTTGTATCTCCACCTGTTGCAGATAAATTTGGATTATTTCCTGCTGCAGCGTTTGTAACTGTAACTTCATTTGTTGCAGAAGCAGTTGTTACAAATCTAAGTTGTTCATTTCCATTAGTGTCAGCAATAAATCCTGTAGTTGCAATAACTGGTGTAGTTAAAGTAGGTGACGTTAAAGTTTTATTTGTTAAAGTATCTGTTCCTGTTGTATTAACAAATCCTGGGTTAACAATGTTTGTACCATCAGAATAAAATATTCTTGTAGTTTTATCTGTAGTTGCAAAAGTATAACCTGTTCCTGAAACAGTTTTAAATTGAACTGTAAATGCTCCAGTTGTGTTATTATAAATTGTCCATATTTTTTCAATTCCATCTGGAACTGTTACAACTTGGTTCCCAGTAATTGTTCCTGTTAATTCTATAACAGCATTTCTTGCATTAGAAAGAGTTGCATTTGTCATTGCAAGAGCTGTAGTTTGAGCTCCACCTGCAATAGATACAGTTTGGTAACCAGCAATTGCTTGTTGTAATAATACTAAATTTGTATTTGTAATATCTCCCCATGTACCGGCGTTTTCCCCTGTAACTTGGAGTTCTAGTTTGAGGTCTGTAGAATAACTTGATGCCATATTTTAATTCCTTATGTTTGTTTTATTAAATTTATGCGGCTGTGTCAATCTCTGTCCAAGTTGCAGCAGTTCCGGTATTTACTTGAGTCCAGATTTGATTATTTATACTATTTATGGTTACAGTCAAGCCGTTTCCTGTAACATTCACATTAGCATTTCCTATAGTTGTTACACTATTTTGAGCTATAGTTAAAGTAAATCCAGTAACATCTACAGGAGTTAAAGGTATAGCTTCAACAGAATTTAAAGTTAAATTTAATTGAATTCCTGTAACATTTGCATCAGGAGAAGGATCTATATTTCCTTCAATAATTGTTAATTCTTTACCTGTAATATCTACATTTGCTGTTCCTGTTACTGTAACACTATTTATGTTGGTAGATAATAATTGTCCTGTTAAATTTACATTTACATCAATAATAGGAGTTACTGATGATATAGATGCAGTTAATGATTCTCCTGTTAAGAAAACTGTAGTAGCAATATCTATATTAACATTATTAATTAATACATTTAATTGTGTTCCTGAAACAAAAGCATCAGGAGATGGGTCAACTTCTCCTTCAATAATTGTTAATCCTTGCCCTGTAACATCTATATTTTGATCAGTTAAAATACTTACAGAAGATAATTGTGTAGTTAATTGTTGACCAGTTAAATCAACATTTACATCTACAAATGCAAATACATCTCCAATTAATGCATTTAATTGTGTTCCTGATACAAATGCGTCTGGTGAAGGATCAACTTGACCTTCAATAATTGTTAATTCTTGACCTGTAATATCTATATTAGAATCTGTTAAAACAGTTACAGAAGATAAAGATGTACTTAATAATTGACCAGTTAAATTTACATTTACATCTGTAAATGCTGTTACGTTTCCAATTAATGCATTTAATTGAGTACCAGAAACAAAAGCATCTGGTGAAGGATCTACAACTCCTTGAACAGTAGTTAGTAATTGTCCTGTAACATTTGCTGAAGCATCAGATTCTCCTCCCCATGGAACTATTCCCCAACCAGCAACTCCCCATCCTCTATTTGGAACATAAGGAGGTAAAGTTCCTTGCGTTGTAGTTAATGCTATTCCTGTTGGAGTAGCAAGAGCATTTATATAATTAGTTCCCCAACTAAATTGACCCCATGATCCAACACCCCATCCATCAGATGGAACATACGGAAGAAGTTGTCCTTGTAATGTAGATAATTGAATTCCTGTAAGAGTAGCTATCTGTCCACTTATTCCCCAAGTCTCAACTCCCCAAGCATCAGATCCCCATCCTTGATTTGGAAAAGCGGATACAGAATTTAATGAAACAGTTAATGCTTTTCCTGTAACAGGAACAATAGCATTATTTTGCTGACCCCATAGTCCAGCGCTCCATGTGAGCTGACCCCAAGCATCATTGGCCATAGGTTACTCCTATTAGCCAGAGATTCTTAAAATAGCTGCTGATGATGTATCTGCTGGAAACTGAATTGTAAAAGTTCCCGATGTTGCACTCTTATCTCCACCAAAGTCTAATACCATTACTGCTTTGTTAGATGATGATGTATTGTAAATCAAACATCCTGCTGCAGTTAAAGTAACTCCAGTAAAAGATATATCTGCAAAATCTATGAAAGCAACGCCACTAGAAACAACTGGTGATACGTTTGTTAAAACTCCACCTCCTGTTACGTATTGACCAGTATTAGCAACTTCATTTGTTGAAGTGTAAACTGTTGTCGCTGAACTTAGTGTTGCTGCAGATGTGTAAAGAGCAAGTTTAAAAACGTTTCCAGTAGCTGCAGTAAAATTATGTTGCCCCTGAAGTAGTTCGCCTTTAAACGAATTTGCAACTGCTTGTGTTATAGCCATATTAACTCCTAATTATATTTATCCTTGTTTTTGAATCTGAGGTGAACCTTCTTGATATTCATCTCGTCTTCTTCTTCCCATTTGTTCAATAGAGAATCCTTGTAACGCTGACTGATACTTTTGTTCGTAAAATTGTATCATGTCTGCCGGACCCTTTAAAAAACCGTAAGCCTCAACAAGGCATGCATATAACAAGCCAGAGGGAAATTGCTGACTTAAATATGTTGTCGTATTAGTAGCAGATAATCCTGCTGGCTTCAAGGTATAATTTAATTGCATGGTATATGTCAAGTCTGGAATTGGTGCTAAAACAATATTTTGTTCATCCCAATAACTAAAATATTTAGGTAATCCTTGTGCATTAGAAGCATTATATTCATTAATAAAGCCTGTATCTCTATATTCTATAATGGCATTACTACTATAAACAGATGATGGAATGATTTGAGCTTCTCTAATAATTAAAGTTTGGTCTGTTAATAAAGGTGTACTGACATAAGGTTGACCTGCAATAATAGTTGCTGTTGCATATTTTCTATTATTATCAGAATCTACATCTCTTTGAATTCTCCATTCAGCATCACCTATAAATCCATCTACAATTGTAGATGTAAAAACATTTGAATCTACTTCTGTATAGTCTCTGATTTTTGTAACTAATTCTGAATATGTCATATTAAGCCTGTAGTGTAACTGGACCTGCAGAACATTGTGCTCCACCACCAGAAACATTTCCTGTTGTTGCTGTATCTGTACTTCTAAAATAAAAATAATTCAATGGATCATTCACAATACCAGATGAATCTATTTTTCCAACTGTAATTGTAAAACCATTTGCATTTGAAATATCTGTTACACCATCAAATGATGGAACTAATTCAAATGAAGTTTCGCGCGTAGGCGTGCCCGGGATTAATACTTCTGGTGGTCCTCTGAATCTAACAACGTTACCAGTAGATCTTCCGTGGTCTTCTGAATAAACATTAATGTAAGTATTTCCTGCATACTTAATTGTTGTAAATGGATTTGGTGTTAATTCAATAATCACCGGTGGTTCCATTCTATCAGGATGAGCATATTGCAATCCTTCTGGATCTGGTTGATATGGTTTAGGCTCAAGTTGTGGATGTTTCTTTTCATATTCAGTTATATGAACCCATGATCCATTCCATTCTTGTACCATTTCAGTATATGGAAATCTTTGACCAGAACGGTCAGAAATCATATATGCGTATTTTCCTCTAGATAAATTTCCCATTATGCGCTCGGATAGTAAAGTTTAGGTGTTATAAATGAACTAGAAGAAGAACCATCATTTTCTAATGCTCTTTTTAATTCATCTTCGTATAACATTTTCATTTCTTGTCCACGTTGTGGTGCAAATTTAACTGCTAAATAATAACTTAATCCTGCACACATACATGGAACAAATCTATATGGAACATTTGTAATATTGGTATAAGCTCCAACATCTTGAATTCTTTTTGCATAGTAATAATGCATAACATTATTCACCTGGTCAGCTCCTGGTGTTAAATATAAAGTGATTGTAATTTTATCTATAAATCTTTGAACCCAATATTGAGTAGGTTGACCTTGTGAAAATTTTGATGATAGTGAGTTATAAGTTGAACGATCTATTTTAGTTAATGGAAAATCTGCAACTGGAACTTGTTGTGTATTTCTATATGTTGCTTCATATATATCATCAGGTCCATAAGTTATAGAATTATAATCATATACTGCAGAATTATCAGCATGAATTGCAGCCGTTGTGCTATTAGCACCTCTAGTACAACCTGTTATGGTATTAGCGTTAGTATTTGTTCCTGTGTAAGTAATTTGTTCTGATCCTATTAATAAAGTTCCAGATGTTGGAAACTGCCAAACTGAATCTAATGTAATAGTTGTTTGTGATGCAGTAATAGCACCATTTAAATAACTAAAAGTACCATCCGATGTTCCATCTGTTGATGATCTATAGATTGTATAAACGGTTTGACCTTCAACCATTGAAATTGAATTTTCAGCAACTTCCCAATAATGAAGTCCCCTGTTGCCCCATTCTTGAAACATAATGTTCAGCGAGCGACGAGCGGCCTTCATTTGATTACCAGTATTATTTATAAGACCAATTCTTTCGTATGACTCTTCTATGATCTCATCAATAGTAAAAGTTTTTTCAAAAACTGTAGTGCCTGAAGAGGTAGCCATGCAGCCTCCTATTTATCTATGAATAAAGTAATATTTATTCCAGAATTATTTACAACACCTATTCCATCAACAATTCCTACACCATTTCTCTCAGCGTATAGAACTCCATCTTCAGGAATATTTAATGTTTGTGTTGCTCCAGCACCTACTGATCCAAGAATATATACTCCTGTATTTGTAGAAGTGCTTACAGTTGAAGTATCTGATAAACCATTAATAATAACAGTTCCTGATGTACCAACTGATTGAAGCATGAATCCTCTTAATCTTGTAGGTCCAGTAAATAAAACTGCAGTAGATGTTGTACTTGGACACACTACCGGTTTTACATCTGATTTATATGCCATATTTTTTCTCCTTACATTAAGGAGCTCTTTCGAGCTCCTTAAATTAATTTATTATAGACTGATATTACTAGATGGTGAATTAACTTGTTTCCAAGTTGTTCCATCAGAAAATACATATCCAGCTACACCAGAAATACAATCAGAAGTATAAACTAAAGCTCCTTTACTAGCAGTTGCTAATAAATTTGTACCTGAATATTGTCCTGATGCGATTGTAAGTGTAGTAACATTTGAAAATGAATAAACTACATTTCCACCTTGTTCAGTGTCATTTGCTCCAACTCCTGCATTTGGATTTGGTCCACCAATAATTCCATTTAAAGATACTACTGGTCCTTGAAACGTTGTATTTGCCATAAGTGTTCTCCTAGTTATTTCAATATAGTCTCTAGGCCGTCGACTATACGCGTCTATATTGAAAGTTAATGTATAGTGATTGAAATATAACTGAATTTATTAAATAGCGCAAGGGGTAGCTACATCGAAAAGCTACTTTTCGGATATAAATAGCTAGTTTTTAGCTAGCTACAGAAAATTCAGGAGCAGCTAACTCTACTTTAATTTGTCTATGAGCTAATTCAGCTTCAGACATTTTAATCTGGTTAATGATTTCACGAATTTTTTCGTCAATCCTAACCATATCAAGAGTGTATTTACCCTCTTGAATGTAGTGTTGCTCCCAATCAAGTTCTAACAACCTTTTCTTCTTGTAAAGGTCTTGAACTGATATCATCTACAACCTCCTCATAGGTTATCCAGCATTTAGATGTTGAAAACATCCTATTGCTGTCTTTAAGTAATATACCTTTTTTTCCTATTTTGTCAAGGATAGCTCGTTCTATACTTTCTGCACTATCTTCAGCTTCAATGTTAAAATCAGCTGTATGCCCATACGCTCTAATTTTTACTTGAAACTTTTTTGTCATAATTTCTTCTTTCTACCAGATTAATGGAGCCCCATAAAGGGGCCCCACTAAATAAATAATGCTTATAAATTAAGCACCTTGTGATCCGAAGATACCTCTAGGGTCAGACCAGCCGAAGCTGTATCTTTCTCTAGCTTTGTATCTAACGTTACCAGTATCAAAGTCACCTTCCATAGCAGTTTTGATAGGTGCTCTTACGAACATCTTCATACCGTTTGGAACGTCAGTTTTGATAAAGAACGCATCAGTATCAGTTAAGAAATTGTTAACCACATAACCTTGTGGAACCATTCCCATTGATCTAATTGCGTTTGTATCGTTATCAGCAGTACCAGTTCTTAACGCTGATTTCATTAATCTTTCCGCTGTGAATTGTAATTCTTTTGGAATGATTAATTTAACACCTTGAGCTGCAATTTTTAAACCACGCTCATCTGTGAACGAGTTGATATCAATCAACGATTGTTCAAGAGAAGTTTCGTTTAAGTCAGCTTGAGTTGCTAGCGTGTTGCTGAACGAACCAGCAATTGTAGGGTGAGCAGAGTTGATTAAAGAAACTCCGTCGCCACCTACATAAGAAGAACTGAAGCCATTGTTTAGAACGTTAGCTGCAGTTACTTGCTTAGTGTTAGCCATAGATCTTGCTAATGCTTTTGTATATCTAGACGCAAGTCTGTCATACAAGTTGTCTTCAATCGCTTCTTCAGTGATTGCGAAAGCAAGAGCTACAGTGTTATGAGTGTATCTAGCAGTGAAAGTTTCTTGAGCGT
>OGWL01000094.1_pt1 | contig 13285 bp, 5 predicted proteins | sample 1576031 | NCBI WGS metagenome assembly OGWL01 (sample SAMN07581535, study PRJEB24739) | freshwater metagenome | place: Singapore | collected 2015-01
AATTAAGCATTCAAAAAGTATTATCTACGAATGATGTTGGTAAAAGAGAACAAATAACATTACAAAATGTTAGAGATGTTGGGTTTCAAAATAAATTGTTAGAAGAATACTTAACGGCAAAAATTGGAATTGATTCCGAAACATTAGAAGTTGTAAAGGGTATTAACGCTGATATAAACTCAAAAATTGTAAATCCGCATTCAATAAGAAGTTCGGTTTGGATACCAAAGGTATTTCAGTTTTCAAATATGTTTTCGTATGGTGAGGATAATTACATAAACTTTCAAAATATGAAGGGTGCTTATGGTGTCTTTGCACCAAATGCATCGGGAAAATCATCATTATGGGATGCTTTATCGTTTTGTATTTTTGATAAGTGTTCGAGGACATCAAAAGCAGTTGATGTAATGAACTATTCTAAAAATAATTTTTATTGTAAGTTTATTTTTGAGTTGAATGGTAGGGATTATGTTATTGAAAGAAAAGCAAATAAATCTACAAAAAAAGGAACAGTAAAAGTTGATACTCAGTTTTACACTTACAATGATGTTGGTGATATTGAAAGTTTGAATGGTGATGAAAGAAGGGATACAAATTCAGTAATAAGGCAGTATGTCGGAACATACGATGATTTTATATTAACTGCTCTTTCAACACAATTTAATAATTCAGGTTTTATTGATAAATCGCAGAAAGAAAGAAAAGAACTACTTGCTCAATTTTTGGATATGGATGTGTTTGAGCAGTTATATTCTGTGGCAAGTGAAGAAATAAAAGAATTATCAACCTTATTGAAAGATTATAAGGGACAGGATTTTCCAACAAAACTTGCATCCGCTGAATTGAATGTTCAATCTATTACTGGTTCTATTTCTCAAATGCAAATAAACAAATATGAACTTCAATCAAAATTAGATGGATTAAATCATAGTATAGAAACTAAATCTGCAAAATTAATTGTAGTGGATACTTCGTTGGATTTAGGTTCACTTAATAACGAATTAAATGAATGTAAAAATGATAGTAAGGTAGTATCATACAACATTAGAGATGTGGAAGCAGAGTTAGTTCCGTTGCAAGAAAAACTTTTGAGGATTTCCGATTTTTATGCTCAATACAATTTTGAGGAATTAAAACAAAAAGATAATGAATGGGGGATTTTAGAAAGGGATATTTCTTTAATACGGGGAACTATATCAAAATATGAAATTGATTTATCGCATAGTAAAAGGCATTTAGAAGGTATTGGTTCTTTTACATATGATGATAATTGTGAACATTGTGTAAATAATAAAAATACTCCATTTGCACAACAAAGTTTAGAATTAGAAAAAAAGATAAATTTGTTAAATACAAAAATAGATGAGTTAAAAATCCAGTTGAGTGAAAAAATAGAAGTCCAGCGTGGGTATGATGTAAAATCCGATTTAGAAAAGGTAAACCAAATCAAAGGAAAAGAACAACAAACCAATAGCAAATATTACTCATTATTATCTCAATTAAACGATTATAAATCCGATTATACAAAGATTGAGACAAGATATGAAAAATTAGTTGATGATATTGAAAAAGCAAAAAAGCAAGAAAAATCCGTTGAGTTCAATAGGGTATTAAATGAAGAAATTAGTTTATTGAAACAAAAGAGAAAAGAAGTTCAATCCGATCTTACTGATACTACAAATAATTTGATTGATTTGCTGGGTGGTTTGAGGGTTCAACAAAATATAATTGAAATGGCAAATCAATCCATTGAAAAATTAAATTTGATGGAAATAAAATATGCTGGATATGAATATTATTTATCAGCCGTAAAACGGGATGGTATTCCGTATGGGTTAATATCGGAAATATTACCAAAGTTAGAAATAGAAATAAATAATATACTTCAGCCAATTGTAGATTTCCAAATTATATTGGATACTGATGGTAAAAACATTAATTCATATATTTGTTATGGTGATGATAAGTATTGGCCATTAGAATTGACAAGTGGTATGGAAAAGTTTGTAAGTTCTATTGCAATTAGAACTGCTCTAATTAATATATCCAATCTACCCCGTCCAAATTTTATCGCAATTGATGAAGGGTTTGGTTCTTTGGATACTGATAATTTTAATTCTTTGTATTTGCTATTTGATTATTTAAAAACTCAGTTTGATTTTATTATTACAATATCCCACATAGATAAAACAAGGGATATGGTAGACCAGATAATTGATATAAACAAAATAAACTCTTTTTCATCTATAAAATACTTATAATATATAGGAGTATTTAATGGCATTAGAATATAAAAGAAAATCCAAATTAAATCTTTTACGGTTACCTGTATTAATAGAAGATACTTCATTAAATTCAACGGGTTATTTTAATATTACCGAATTTCCTTCTTATTTTGGAAGTGGTAAAAATTTAATTAGATTAAAGGGAAATACCGGAAATTTATTACAAAATTCTCCCATATATGTTGAAATATTAGATACTAATGGTGATACTCTTTATTATGAACTACCAAATTTTTCCGAGAAAGATTTAACAAGATATATATCTGCATGGGTATATAATGATGAATTAAATCGGTTTAATACCCCAAATGGTATTGGTAAAGTTATAATTTGCGGTACAGCACAAACAACGAGAGATGGTGTACCCGTACCAACCCAATGGAAAAATAATGTAAACGTTAGGTGGACACGGGATATAAACATAACTCGAGAAAAAAAATCACCATCAAAAATAGTATTTTTAGGAAATGATATTCCAAATGTAAGTTTTGAGGAAGTAACCAATTTTTATAAAAAAGTTGAGTTATTAAGTGAATCAATTTTAATAACAACCCAAAGTTATAAAGATACAGGTTCTTTTGATTTATCACCCATATTAGTTAGTTATGATTATAATGCTAATAGGGCTACAACTGGAAATGTAAGGTCAAATACATATTCACCATATCAAACAATTTTTCCAAAATTAACTTTTAGAAAGATTAAGAATTTAGCACCAACATTGGATGCACCTATTACTGCTTCTTTGGTATTTGCTGAAAATTTATTTGGTAAAATGACAGGTGGTACGATTGAAATAAACTTATCTCAATCAAGTACTGCTTATAATTCTATAAGACCCGATGTATCGGATGTTCCAAATGATATTACCATACCCACAAAATTTACCGCATCAATATTAACAATTGATGATTATTCTAATTTATCTATAACATCTCCAATGACAGCATCTTCATATGCTGGGGATACGGAACGAAATCGTATTTATTTTACGGAATTTAAAGATGCAGAATGGGTTATAAAGTTTGTATCAACAGGTAGTTATTCAGACTCACCATTTGAAAATCCAACTGTTTTTGTGAATGTTAAAAACATAAATCCAATAGGTGGTAATGTTAATAAGGTAGTGGTTTATTATAGACCTTCTTTTAATGTCAGCGATTATGAGTTTGGTGGTTCTACCGAAATATTCAATAATGAAGATGAAGTATCTTTTTATGTAAATGTAAAAAATTTTAGAAGAAATACATCATATGATTTTAAGGTTGAGTTTGAGAACATAGAAGAAAACGCATCGGATACAATTATTAACAAATATGATTTTCTTATTCAAGAGGCTATTATGGGGAGCCCTGCTCCTCCTGATAAATCTATACAATACAACAATTTGGATGCGTTTGAGGGTTCTTATGATCTGGCATACGATTACAATTATGAAAATGTGGGTATTGGAACATATAATCCAACTCATAAGCTTGATATTTTTAATGAACTTGGGTTTAATGTAGATGGTGAGATTTATACATTATTACGTTCCGGTAGTAATCACATATATGTTGGTGGTAGGTTTGAACGGTATTTGGGTGAGAAATATAATGGAATTATAAGATTAGATTTAACAGGTTCTATTGATAGAACATTTAATCCCGGTGGTGGATTTAAATCTGTTAGAAATTCAATACCATATGTAACTTCTATTAAATTTGCTTCGGGTAGTAGTGATATATACGTTGGTGGTAATTTTGTTGAATATTCAGGTTCAAAAGATGTAAATTATTTTGCCAGAATTGGCTCTGATGGAACATTAAAAAATAATTTTAGTGAGCATGGTAAATTAAATAATATTGTAAATACAATTTATGTATCAAATGAAACACCTCATACTGGTTCAGTTTACATTGGGGGAGCGTTTACTGAATATTCGGGTTCTGCTCTTAGAATATTAAAATTAGACCCGACGGGGAGTTTGATAAAATATTTTACCGGAAAATTTGATACTGGTAGTAACACTCAAATTTTTTCCATAGAAAGTTTCGATGCAAATTATGGTATATTTGTAGCAGGAAATTTTATAGCATATTCAGGTTCTAATGATTATCAGTATGGTAATAGTGGGATATTAAAAATAAATAAAAGTGGTAGTATAATTTCTCAATTCAATCAAAGCGGTTCTATAAATGGTGGGACATCAGGTTCTAATGTTTATACCATTCATAATCCAAATGCTGATGATTTATGGATTGGTGGTATGTTTGATAAATATTCCGGTTCTGCTGCTTATAAAATAGCAAAAATAGATAAAGATACGGGTGCTTTAGATGATACTTGGATAGGGACTGTTGGTGGATTATTTTTCGGTCTTACAAATAGTGTAAGAACAATAAACCGATTAGATGATGATTTTGTTTTGGTTGGTGGTTATTTCAATCCATTATCTGGTGGTGAGGATACTCGTATAAAAAGATTGGTATTATTATCGGAAACCGATGGGCAACCATATGATTCTAATGTTTCCGGTAGAAATCTAATAAACGATGGTGGTGTATTAACATCATTAAAATTAGATGATAGTAATGTTATGATTGGTGGTAATTTTAACCAATATAGAACCGGGTATAAGTTACAAACTTCAAATGGTGGAAGATTAATCAATTCGGATAAAATAATAATATTAGATATACCAACCCTACACCCAAGTACCGGTTCATATTATGAATTTTTTAATCTTGATAGAAGAAATAGAGACCCATTTTTTATAAGTTCATCTATGGGTACATTTATTGGCTCTGAATCAGTTTTATGGCCACAAATAAGTAACAACCCATTCATTATTAAAAATTCCGGCGATGTTGGTATAGGAACGATTAATCCAAATGAAAGATTGCATGTTGAGGGGGGTGTGATTGCAAGATTACCAAAAATACAACAACCTTGGACCATTTTATACGATTCCCAAAGTGGATTATTTACATACGGAACTTCCTCCGGAGCAACAGGACCAACAGGCCCACCCGGCCCATCCACAATCATATTAAACTGCCAAACAATAACTGCAACTGGATTTAATCCATGTAGATTACCAAACGAATCCGATGAATATAATTTAACTTTTGGATTTACGGTACAATCACCAATATCAAACGACATTACTGTAATTTCCGCTTCACTTTTTTCGGGAAGTTCGCAGATATGGGGGGTTGATAACGAGTCACGTTCATCATTACCAATAACATGGACAATACCAACATCATCTATTGGTAATGTTAATTATACATTTGTAGTTACTGCAAGTTATACATCCGAATATGGAAACCCAAATGCATGGGCCCGGTTAAAGTGTAATCCCACATCTTTTAACATAACGCAACCATATCCATTTATAGTTACATGTCAACCCATTACAACAACCCCATTATTGGGTACTACTGGTAATGATAAAAGGCATAATAGGGAAACCGCTTCATATGCCATTAACGTTGGTTTTACTCATAATAACCCGTATGGTGTATGTTCACCTGCACCACAATTAAATGTTACTTTAATTTCCGCATCGTTACATTCGGGGAGTTTGGAATTATGGAAAACTGGAAGTATAAATTATGTACCATCTTCTCCAAATACATCAATAACATTTGGAATACCATCATCATCTTTTGGACAAGTATCTTACACATTTAGAGTAACGGCATCGATATCAGAGTCCAGATTTGATTCCACAACATGGGCAATGTGTAGTTCGACAGCAACATTTTCCCCATCACCAAGAGATTGCCCTAATACATATATACCAAGTCAAAAACCCCAACCCAATTCCACATCAGGTCTTGCCTTTGGATTTAAAAGTGCAAATCAATTAAATACTATAATAACTGAAATGGGTGATAGTGGTAGTATAACCATAGAAACTGTTAATATAAATACATCACAACCGGCTTGGGAGTTTATTGGTGGGAAACCAACACTATACAGATATCTTAGGGATAATAACCAAAACATATATCAGGATTTAAGTTGGACAAGTACAACTACTCAAAATAATATTCAAACGGCAAATTTAACTTTTCAATTAACAGGATCATTAAGTGGTTCTTTGGGAAATGATAATTTTGTGGTTAGTTCTAATGAAACACAAAGAAATATTGGCATACCTACAACTAGCCCATTGAATAACCCCTGGGATGAGTTGGGTGTTAATTTTCAACAGAGAAGTTATTTAAGAATATGGGCATCATCATCTTTTAGTTCTTCAAGAAATCCTAGCGGAGTTCCACACTTTAATTTAAATGACCCACCAATATTTTGTAATAATCAACTTGAGGTATTTACATTGTTTAAAACGATAAGTATCCGTTCAGGTTCTTTTTTTGAAGACGATTTTAATCAGGTTATGACTACCGAATCAATTTATGATTTGAGGAGATGGGATACAAGAACTACTAATAATAGTTTAATAACAGGTTCAGTTGGATTTGATTTAACATACAATAATGGAATAACACCAAATGGAAGTAGCACACCACAAAGCAACCCACTATTCACAATTGGTTATTTGGGAAGTTCCAAAAAAAGAGAGTATTTTATTGTAAATAGAAATATAGAAATTGCCGGTATATGGGATTCGACCATTCCAGGTACCAATCTTATTAATCCAACTAATACTATAGGGTTCGCAGAATATTTGATTGGTCATTATGCGGCTTATGTTAGAAAAATACCCACAACCCATCAGCTTGGTGGTCAGCCGAAAACATATTACGTTTATTGTAAAAGAAGATAATCATTAAATAGGATATATTATTTATGCCCACACCATCACCTACGCCACTATCTTTTCCTCTTTATTTTGATGGAATTCTTCCATCATGGGCATTGGACTTTCGAATGTTAGCGGAAGATGAATCGGAAAGATTGGCTATCGACCCAACAATATGTTATCATGGGTTATTATGCTATCAGCAGGATAATGAAACTATGTATATATACATAAACACGGGGAATTTTAACACAAGAACAAACACCGCAAATGATTGGAAAGAATTTCTTGGGGATGTACAATTAAATGTAAGCCCAAACACCGCAGTTCAATTCGCAAGTGGTAGTCCGGGAGTATTAAGTGGTTCATTAGATTTTGTTTATGATTATAATAATCAAAGGGTTGGATTGGGCCTTTCTAATCCAACAGCAAAATTAGATGTTCGGGGTACTTTTCAGCAAGGAACAAATGTACAAGCAAAAGGTGAGTATTCCCACGCTGAAGGAGGTAACACAACAGCATCAGGTTCATATTCCCACGCTGAAGGTGTGATATCACGGGCTTTTGGTACTGCTTCCCATGCTGAAGGGGGATTAACAGAGGCATACGGTAATCATTCCCATACTGAAGGTTATGGTACAGATGCATACGGTAATTATTCCCATGCCGAAGGTTACTATACAGATGCATACGGTGATGCCTCTCATGCTGAAGGTCACTCAACAATAGCATCAGGTTCTTATTCCCATGCTGAAGGGGGTTATACAACAGCATCAGGTATATATTCTCATGCCGAAGGTTATTTAACGCATACATATGGTTTAGCTTCCCACGCCGAAGGGCTGGGTACAATAGCAAATGGTAATTACCAATTAACTATAGGGCGATATAATATACCATCATCTATACCATCTTCTTTTATAATAGGTAATGGAGCCGATAATTCAAATAGAAAAAATTTAGTAGAAACATCTGGTTCTCATTTTAAAATAACAGGCTCACTTTATTTAACCGAATCAAGAAATATCTCCCAACAACACCTATTAATGTATGATACTGTGAGTGGTGAAGTTACATATTTTACATCATCTTTAACAATCGGCGGTGGAGGTACTATCAATGTAGAACCGAACAAAGCAATACAATTCGCAAGTGGAAGTGCGGGTAATGAAGTACTTAGTGGCTCATTAGATTTTGTTTATGATTATAATGCAACCACAAATGCAGGAGAAAATGGAGCAGTTGGCATAGGAACATCAACCCCATCCGCAAAATTAGATATAGAGGGGACTTTTCAGCAAGGAATATTTACACAAGCAATTGGTATTTATTCTCATGCTCAAGGTTATAACACAACAGCAAGCGGTTCTTATTCTCATGCTGAGGGAAATAATACAATTGCATCGGGTTCATATTCACGATCCGAAGGAATTGATACAATAGCATATGGTGAAAATTCACACGCTGAAGGCAATTTTACAAAAACGTATGGTAATAGTTCCCATGCTGAAGGATATAACACAATAGCATATGGTGATTTTTCTCATGCTGAAGGTTATTTAACAACAGCATCCGGTTCTTATTCCCATGCTGAGGGTGTGGGTTCAATATCATCAGGTTCATTTTCCCATGCTGAAGGCGGTGGTTGTATATCTATTGGTGATGGTTCTAATTCAAGAGGGTGGAACACTATTGCTATCGGTCAGGGTTCTAATTCGTCGGGACAAGAAACAATTTCTTATGCAGACTTTGAAACTACTATTGGCAGGTTCAATAAAGATTTTGGTGATGGTGGTCGATTATTTACGGTTGGTAATGGAATAACAACCAATCGAAATGATATATTAACTATATCACAAATTCCACTTAATCAAAATAGTGGCTGGGCAACGGGTGGTATTAGAATGATTGATACAAATGTAATAATTAGTGGTTCTCGTGGAGTGATAGTAACCGGAACTCATGCTACAGCACCAAGTATGTATAATAAACCCGAAAGTGGTAGTGTTGCAGTATTATCAGTTTTTAATACCCCAAATTCTACAATTCAGGTTGGTAGTAATTCTCCAACAACTGCATGGGGATGGATAAATCAGGACCCAACTCAGGATGCTACAACAGGTATATTGACAGGTTATCAAACCGGAAATGCTAACACAGTAATTAATGATGTTTCTATATTCGCAGAAGGTAAAATTCTTTCAAGAGAATTGCTTGTTTTTTCTGGTGGAATAAAACATTTATCCGATATTAGATTTAAGAAAAATATAAATGAAATTAAGATAGAAGATGCTACTAAATTAATCAAAGAAGTAAAACCCGTAACATATAATTGGGATATAAAAGATGATAAAAGTTTTTCAAGCGGATTTATTGCACAAGATTTTGTAAAAGCTGGATTTGAACATATAGTTTCTACCACACCTAATGATGAAATAAAAGAATATATAGACGGTGATATTAAATTTTATGAAGGACAACAATTAAGTGTTGATTATCTAAAAGTAATACCATACCAATCAAAAGTAATAGAGTATTTATTAGATAAAGTAGAAAAACTTGAAGAAGAAATAAACAACTTAAAAAAAAGAAATAATTAAATATGAGTAATATTGTTTATAAAGTTCCAATAAAATATAGTTATATTAATCAAACCGTTAATATTCAAACTTCTTCAAATTATCAAATTACGGGTATAACATCTGGTAGTTTAACATTAAGTGGTGAATATACCGGTGATATAGAATCAATAAATGGTATAAGTTGGGTTGGAGATTTAGTTAATTCTCCAATAATATATATAATATCAGCATCGTTCCCATCCGCATCTATAATAGAACCCAATGTACAATCTATTGGAGCACCATTTATATCATCGACATTTACCATATCATATGGGGGTGGTAATACAACAATTTCAACGGCATCTAATTCTGCATACTATTTTAAAAATAATAGTTCTTTAAATGGTTATTTAAATATTTTATATTACACGCAATCATCTACGCAAACACCCCATACTGCATCAGAGTATTTTCAATTTTCAACGGGCTCTTTAGGTGAATTGCAAGTTTATGTAACAGGCAGTACTATAAATAAAAGAACCGACCGAAATGATGTTCTTATTGATGTAAGTAGTAGCCTGATAAGTACCAACACCAAATTAAGTTCGGTAAGTAGTAGCCTGATAAGTACCGACACCAAATTAAGTTCGGTAAGTAGTAGCTTGGTAGCAACCTCAATATCGGCTTCTAACGCATATTCATTGGCATCAGATCTTAATAGTATAATTCCAGATGCAAATGGTGGTGCTTTGACATTAAATTTGACAGCAACTGCTTGGAATGATACAACACCACCATCGGGTTCAACGATAACAGAAGAGCAAAAGAACGATTGGAGTAGTGGTAATATTCCAATAATAAGAAATTCTGATAGAGATGGTCAACCTGTGTTTGGTGTATTGGGTGATCCGGATGGATTTTTACAAATAAAATTACAAAGTGATTTAGGAGGAGCGTCTGGATTTTCTAATGTTATATTATTTTTACCATACTATACATCATCATACACACCATAATTGATTAATCAATAATCTTATATTTATATTCATATGGGAAATTTAATAAAAGAATGGGTTAAATCTGTATTAACTGAAGAAGTAAATAAGACCGTTGTAGTTTACGCAGGTAGATTTCAACCATTTCATAAAGGGCATTACGCAACATATAAAAATTTAGTATCAAAATTCGGTAAAGAAAATGTATTCATTGGAACATCCAACAAAAGTGGTGGACCGAAAGACCCTTTTAATTTTTTGGAGAAGAAAAAAATAATGATGGTAATGTTTGGTATTTCATCAGACAAAATCGTTCAAGTAAAAAACCCATACGCACCAACTGAAATACTAAAAGGGTTTCCAGATGATACAACTGCATTTGTAACTGTTGTTGGTGAGAAAGATGCTGCAAGACTTGGTGGAAAGTATTTTAAGAAATTTCATTCAGGAGATGGTTTCAAACCCGCATTTGGTTATAAAGATCATGGTTATGTGTATGTATCTCCTGCTCAAAAAAATGCAATAAGTGGAACGGATGTTCGTAATTGGTTATCGAGGGGAGATGAATCGCAAAAGAAAGCAGGGTTTAAGAAAGCATATCCCAAATGGAATCGGGAAATATTTGATATGATTTCCAAAAAGTTGGGTGGTGTAAACGAAATAATTACTAATTTCTTACAAAATTATAGTATAATCCCCCTAATTGAATCTACATTGAGTGGTGGGTATGGTGCGGATGCAGGAGAACCTGATGCAATTTTTGTTCCAGATAATAAAAAAAGAATATTAGGACTTGGAAAAGATGCGCAAAAAAATGATTATTGGTTTGTAAATGGTGGATATACCCAAATGCATTTTCCAAAAGCAGATGTAATGGTTAGAAAAAGTGCAAAAGGTACTGGTGATTTTTATCAATATGTAAGTAGGAGAAAGGTATTCACTATGGATGATTTGCTGGATATTCCTGAAACGGAAAATTATTTAACTGCTGACCTGGCAACATCTCCATTAGATACTACCCAAAATGCGCCGGAGGTTGAAATAACTGGATTAGAAGATACTGATTTAAAAGAAGTATATAGAGGAATGGGTTATGAGGTTGTTGAGTGGATACTTGGAAAAAAATTAGAAATATTAGATAAAAAACAATATAAATTATTGGAAACTATTGGTAAAAGGTTTTCTAACTTTTTAACCGAAGGTGGTGCATACGGTCATATGAATCATCCATTTGATAATGAATTAAATTTAACCTTTGGTGATTTAAAAAACATAATAACAAAAGCCCTAAATGGTGAACTTGAATTGACTCGAGAAAAATGTATAGCAGGTGATAGTATAATTCATACTAAAAATAATGGCGATATGACCATATCACATTTTGTGGATAATAAAATAACGGATGATGTATTATCATTCAATTCGGAAACTGGTAATAACGAATATATGGCTGTTATAGAGGGTTTCAATAACGATGATAGTGATGAGTGGTTAGAGATTGAATTAGAAGATGGTAAAACTATTCAAGTAACACCAAATCACAGAATGTATGTTGAAGATATTGGATATGTTCAGGCCAAAGATTTAACAGAGGATATGAGGTTAAAAATACTGTAATCACCCATCGGTTTTTTCACAATCTCTATATTTATATGAAAGAATGCCTATTATGAAAAAAGAATGTAACTATTGCGGAAAAAAAATTGAAATCGTTGGAAAAAACAGTATGAATGGGCATATAACGGGTTGTAAAAAATATAAAGAGTGGAGAGATAATACTTTTAATTATGATTTTTTATATGAAGAATATATAGTTAAAGGAAAATCAGCACTGCAAATTGCAAATGATAATGGTTGGGATTCATCTACCATAATAAATAAACAATTGAGAAGGTTGAATATACCTATTAGAAATATTAAACAATCTCATTATATGGAGGGGTATAAATCAAAAATTGAAAAAACTAATTTAAAAAAATATGGTGCAACAAACCCTTTAAGTAAAGGTACTGTATCATATGAAAAAAGAAATAAAACAGTTAAAGAAAAATATGGGGTTGATAATGTATTCCAACATCCGTTAGTGAAAGAAAAAATACAACATACCAATATTGAAAAATATGGTGCATATAGTCATCTATGTAAAGATAGTGTATTACACAACGATTATGTTAAAAAAATATATGTAAAATATGGTGTAGATAATCCTGCTAAAAATGATGAAATTAGAAAAAAACAAAGGCTTATAACTTTACAAAAAATACAAAAACAAATATCCAATGGTGGGCAAATTATACCATCATACAATATTAAATCTATATCAATATTAGAGCAAAAAGCAAAAGAACTTGGTATAACCGATTTAAGACATGCTGAAAATGGTGGTGAATATTATATAAAAGAGCTTGGTTATTTTGTAGATGGTTATAGTAAAGAAAAAAATGTTGTAATTGAAATTGATGAAAAAAGCCATTTTAATAAAGATGGTTCTCTTAAAAATAAAGATATAATACGTCAAAAAGAAATAGAAAAATTATTAGGCTGTAATTTTATAAGGATTAAATATGAAAATTAAATCAATAAAAAGAATAAATAAAGTTCAGACTAGATACGATATAAAAGTTGATAATTTCTCATGCTATTATGCAAACAAAATATTGGTTCATAATACGGATGGCCAAGCACTTG
>OGWL01000095.1_pt1 | contig 13236 bp, 23 predicted proteins | sample 1576031 | NCBI WGS metagenome assembly OGWL01 (sample SAMN07581535, study PRJEB24739) | freshwater metagenome | place: Singapore | collected 2015-01
GTTTCCCAGTCACGATAAATGTATCATAGGCAGAGATGGGCATTGTGTGTTCTTCAATGCAATTTGTTTTTTTGTTTAAGAAGTCATAAGATGGCATAAAGTATCACCCTGTGTATCGTCTAAATCTTCCTGTATGATCAACATGATGCGCATTAAAATTCATATGCGGAAATTCTTTCTTTAAAGATAAGAAGGCATCAAGATTTGAAGTGTCGTCATCATATAAAGAAACATGCTTGTAGTTTCCATTTTTTATTTTATTCCGAATTATTTCAGCCTTCTTCTTTGCTATGGAAGCATCGCCAGTAATATTACCTGCACGATGCACATGAATGTTATTCATATTTATTCCAAATTTATTACTAAATGTGTTTAGAAATTCATCTTTATTGTCAAAATCTGCACGTGCCGTGTTAAATGCAATTGAATTATTCTTTTTCGCACTTAATGTTTTAATTTTTTGAATGACTCTCATTATGGGTTGAGATTTAGCAAATTTTTTCGCAGATCTAAAGTCAGAGAAGTCATACCTTTGCCCTGGCTCTAATTTATGTGTATTAAATTCAGAGTGAGACAATGATTGAACTCTTTTGCCTTGTTTATTTATTACATGAACATGCACATCTTGAGGTATTGCAATGGTTCCATCAATGTCAAAAAAGTGCATAGCACTCTCTAAGAGAGATGTTTGTTCTCGTATGTATTCTAGGAATGATTTCATTTACTCCTATTTATACCAATCGGGGATCTCACGATTTGTCCAGCGAGCAAATCGACTCTTATAGATTCGATAATAATTTCGATATGCTGCAATCGAATCGCCAGGAATCTTTACATCCTCAGGCATGGCTTGTGGTGGCTGAGAAAACATTCCTGTTTTTGGAATATTCTCTGGAGCAAAAGATAGATTTTGAATTACAACAGAAGTCTTGTGCTGTTTGTCAGTACTTCCGCCATAACGATGACGATATTCAGCACAAAGTTCCATAGCAAGATTCCAGAGCCATGAGTAGTGTTCGTTAGACTCACGAACCCAGACTGCAGAAGGATGATTCCAACTCACTGCATGATAGACTTTGTCTTCGCGATATTGATCCAACTTCCATCGATGAACCTTGCGATTGTTTTTGCTCTTAATGAAGTATTGATTGCCATCAAGAATACGATGCGCAGTCGAAAGTAATTGTGCATATTCAACAATCATTTTCACAACATGTTTGTCGCAATGATACTGTGCAGCAAGTTTACTGTCTGCAGACAAATAGAAAATGTTCATTTTTATTTTTTAATTTAATTGCTGATTTGCTACTTTGCCATATTCGAATATTGTTCGAATTTGATTTCGACTACTTGAAATTGAATTCACCATGCAATCATAATCTTCAGGAGACAGAGAAGTCTTGTAGATCATCAATGCAAGTTTAGTCATTACAGCAGCACACGCAAATGAGTTTGTACCATCTTCTACAAATCTGCGAGTCAATTCAGCATATGACATTTCAATTGCAAGCAATTCATCATCATTTGTTTGTATTGTGTTCATGAGTATTATACTCCTGTGAAAAAAAGAGGAGACTTCATGTCTCCTCTTTGATTATTGTTAATCGATATTATTCTGCGTAGGATTCAGTCAATCCCAACTCTGCCTTCAGCGACTCGAGTTCGGCATCACTATCGATTTCTAGAATCTCAAGAGTCGGAGTTTCGTCCTTCACCTCCACAACCTTCACAGGCTTTCGCGAAACAGTAGACTTGATTGAAGTCACAGTGAGCGATTTTTCGCCCTTTGGCACCTTCGGCGTCTTTGGTGCCTTCGGAACTTTGGCAGTCTTCGGCGTCTTCTTCGTAGGTGCCTTCACATCGTTCGCATTCATCAACTGATAGGTCACAACCTTGCGGCCATCACGCACAGTTTCAATTTTAGCACCCAAATCATTCCGCAGAGTGCAGATCATGCACATCACAGAACCAATCTTAACATCAAGTTTGCTCACCATATCCTCAACGAGGACAGGCTTTCCGCTCTTCATCATCTCAAACAAAATTTCAACTTTCTTCATAAGAACTCCATAACAAATTATGATTCAACGAACAAGAACAATTCAACATTAATGATACTACGAACAATCGCAAAAGGCAAGTAGCAAGAATTGCAATTCTTGTCATTCTTACCACAATTCTATGCATGTGGCAATCTTACCACGAGCAGCAGGAGATTTAACTACAATTTTTGCATCGCGCAGAATGGCACGCTGAGCGCCTCTGAAAGTTTTGTAGTATCGCCCTTGCTCAGCCCACAGGAATCCGCGAGATGTTTCGTACACTGTTGCTTTCTGTTTTAGCATACAAAAATCAGAACAAGATTTCCATCTCAGCGTCTACATTGAGAGAGAAGATCGTCTCATAGTCATCGGTGATGACGCTCAATTTATTCTCGCTCAGAATGTAGACCGCAAGATCAGATGAAGCAATGAGCGCATCGACTGGCGCACCAGCGAACCCTTGGCGATCGGTTTCGCTCATGGGAGCAAACTTGAGGCCATTCTGAACAGCAACAATCAATTCTTGAAGATTCATATATACTCCAATCAACTCAAATTTGAACGATCTCAAGCAGCCAACTTTTCGTTCACAATCGGACCATTGGCGTTCCAATGCTTCTTGCCATTGGCCATCCAGTACTCTGAGGCCTGCTTCTTGATCTTCGCAACACTCTGGTCTGCAATTTGCGAAGCCTGTTGCTTAAGATTCTCCATCGGAGCACTCTCGGTGCTCACAACCACGCAGTTTCGCGCCCAAACCCAAACAATATTCTTGTGAGTCGGATACTGCTTACCGTTCTTGGCAGTGTAAGTTGTCATCTCATCGTTCAGAGCAATCGCAAGTTTCGGCTCATTAGAGGAGCGATAACCCATGCTGTATGGTCGCTGAATCACAGCAACAACCTTACCCTGCGTGCCGCGAGAAGTTTTGCCACGAACAACTTTCACGACACGACCCTTTTCGGCAGGATCTTGCGCTTCAGTCTCCCACTTATGAGTGAGATATTCCAGATTAGTTGAGTAGACGAAATCGCGATGGCGCAAATACGCATCTTCAGAAACATCGATCGTCGCGATCGCATCGCCATAAAGAGCCTGACCGTCGATGCCACCTCGCTCATTGATCGAATATGCGACGGGCATGTACTCCCAGATATCCGACATCACTTGAACAGACTCATTGAGCACCAGATAGGTGGAATTAGAGTACAGAGTTTGCTCAATGCCATTTCGCTTAAGAGTGATCATTAGACATTCACCGTTGAAGTTGAAGAATTCTGTTCACGCACAAGCCACTCGCGAAGACGAGTCCATCGTGCCTTCTTGCCATCGGTCAGCGTCTTTCGCGACAGCAGCGCATCAACCCAAGCAATCGCATCGGCGTGAGTCACAGTGCCAGCGGAGACCAGAGCCTTGATATCACTGGCGCTTGTGAGCGCCAGAGGATTATTGGTAGTCATAAATTTTCTCCTTCATCAACCTTATAGAACAATTCTAACTCGAACCAAGAAAAAAGGCAAGGGGAAAAACTCCTTGCCGATCAATAACTTACGCGAGATTTCGCTCAGCGTTCAGCGCAGCAACCTGCTCAGCCGACCACACCACACCCTTGGTGGACTTTCGCGTTGCCTTCTGAGCGCGGATCACCTCGCGTTCGCGGAGAGCAGCGAGACGAGCCTCGGTCTTCGCAATACGATCAGCGACGCGCTTCGCGCGAGCCTCGCTCGCCTTCCGAAGCTGATCCTGTCGCACGACGCGATCCACGTGCGCCTCGTGACGAATCGCAGCGCGCAGCGACTTCTGCTTCACACGCGACTGCTTAATCTCCCATCGCATGCGATTCATGGCGCGGATCATATCCTTCACAGTCGCACGCTCACGAGCCAGAGTTTCCTTCATTTCCTGTAATGTCATAGCATTCCTTCCTTTTCGTTTCAGGGGCCGTTTCCCCATCCGATAAGACAATTATGCTCTTAAAGGGAAAAAAACGCAATAGTAAAAAACTGAGTAAAATCAATAACTTGCATGCGTCCTGCAAAACTCACTGCAAGCTCATTGCAGCGGTCTTGCAGAGAGGCGGAATATTCCTCAGGAGAGAGTTAAATCAGAGCTGAGAATGTGTTGGAATGAGTTTAATTGAAAATTATAAGTTGTGTGTTATTTTCTTCACAAGAAGATATCATGAAACTTTCTCATTACATTACTTGGATTGTATTCTTGTACGATTTTAGAATACTCAACAAATTTATTTGTTTGTGAAAAATTCATCATTCTATCATAGAGATCTACTTCGTCTTTATAGATCAAATCATAATCGCTCAACCAGTTTATATGATTCCGATCAAATCCACCTTCCCATGAGAGAACAGGTTTATTGTGATATAGAAACTCTGCAATTGACAATCCAAAAGACTCGCCTAAATGCCGCGCATGAATCATTGCATCACAAGCAGCAACATAATTGGACTTTTCTTGATTTCCAAAAAACGGACTTAGAAAAAGTACATTCGGCAAATCACAGAAAGGTCGAGTATTCGCAAAAAGAAACACATAGTCATCTCGAGCTTGCGCAATTTTTATTACAACATCATGTACGAAATTTAAATCAAATGTATCGTATCCACCATGACGACCCCAAACAAATTTATCTTTGCCAATCCCCAATTGATCTCGTAGAGAAAAATTCGGTGACGGTAAATTCACAATGTATGGCACAAACTTTTGTGGAGTTGGTGTTGCGTACATCTTAGTCACATTGCCAGCGAGCCATTCTGAGATGTATGCATATGCATTCCCGTGTGGCTCATACCACTGAAACACGCAATGAACTCCGAATCTTGTTGTGTTAACTCGAACTAATGGTTTTTTAGTATCAGGCTCCGCTGCATAACCTGCTCTTTGACTATAACACGCATCATACTTGGAAGCCAGCTCATTTAATTCTTCGAACGTCTCATAGATTACGATGTTAAATTGATTTTTTAAACCTTCAACAATTTCAGGTTTAGTTCCAACATCTTTACCAGGAGGATCTATACTGCAATATGCAATGGTGCTTTCATTACCAAGAACTAATTGATTGTGAAGAGCATATTCCAATGTGGAATTAGTCGCCCCGCGATAATTTAATTGCTCACACTGAAATAAGACTTTCACAAATCAACCTTCTTACCATTAAATGTGATATTCCATTGTTGTTGTACTGAAGTTTTGACTAGAGTTCTGATTGAGGGATGTGTACCAAAATCTCTCTCATAAATTGTTTTGCCTTTGTCTGGGCTTTCGTATATTTTTGCTGGCTTATCAACTTCAATGTGTTGACCTTTGCTTGATACTAGATTCATTTCTTCACCTCAAAGTGCTTCACAAGATCATCATGACCGCCGATGTATTCACCATCTAGAAAAATCTGCGGAACGGTTCTTGCATTTGGAACTGCTTCGAGAAGTTGTTCTCTGTTCCAGCCAAATTCAAGTTTTCTTTCTTCAATAAAATATCCTTTTTTATTTAACAGGGCAACTGCTTTAACGCAGTAAGGACAATCTGATTTCGACCACACAATTGCTTTCATAATATCTCCAGTTATAAATAAAGTTGCTTATCCCGCAATATATTATCTCTTATATAGTCATCGTTTTTTCATGACCGACTCGAACTTTCGGATGAACCCAAAGATCGAATCCCGCAGCGCGTGCATCCAAACACCACGCAACATCTTCGCTACACATGTCAGAAATATTCTCGCCGACCTTCATCTTTTTTGGCGCAAACCAAGGATATGGAAGTTTCTCAAACACACCTTGTTTAATCAACACCCAACCAAATCCGATGTAGTCTGCCTTGAATGAATTTTGTTTCAACTCAAAGTCTTTGACTCGCAAGAATTGAAAGTATCCATTGCTCAAGAAATAACTGTTGTCCATTTTTTCGACAACAGGTGTAAAGTAATTTCCATTCGGTGCTCCAGGTTGTGCATACCATCCTGAAGCAACTTCTTTGTTCATTTCATATAATTCAAAGAATTGATTGACAGAAAATTTAATATCCGAATCAATCCACATCATGTAATCATATTCAAGACCGTTGAATGGCTTTTGCCACTCGCCGCGCATTACGTCTGCTCCAGCAACAAGGCAACGCGCTGCATTTACCATGCTGGAATATTGCTGACTGATTTGAATCTTTGCTCCTGCTGCTGTGAGCGTCATCACCAATTCGGTGAATGAACAAAGAAAGTCTCCAGAGTAATTACGCCCTGGAAGGCACAGAACTATCTTTTTGTCTTTTATTTCTTTCACGTTGTTGTTTACCAAAGATGCGATCCCAGTTCTCTTCAAATTGTTTTTTAGGCACACTTAATGGGCGTGGCTTGCTTCCTTTTCCACTCATGATGCCATTCTCCAGACACGGCTATTCTTTGGAATGCTTGCCTTGAGATAGTCCATTTGATCTGCAAGAACCTTACGATTTTTGAGTAAAATTCTTTCATGTATAGTTGGCGCATAAGGAACATATAATAAATGCATATTTGCTTCTTCTGGTGTCTTCCAACCCTTACGATGATTACACGAACGACATGCAGTGACGCAGTTAGTCCAGTGGTTTGTGCCACCGCGAGACTTCGGAAGAACATGATCGATTGTCAATTGACTCGCAATAAATTCATTTCCGCAATAAGCACATATATATTGATCACGAGCATAGAGAGTCATTCGATCTGCGAATAGCGTACATTGATTGTAAAACTTTTCGCCTAAAAGAGGGCCACTTACACCAATGATACATGAAACATCAATGCGAGATTGCTCGCCTCTTTGATTATGTCCACCTAAAAATGTTTTAACAGTTGATCCTAATTGCCATAAAACTTTTTGTTTAGCGTAGTACAATACAGCATTCTGAAAATTTATCCAATCTTTGGGCATGCCGCTCTTATCAACAATTAGCACTAGAGACATTGAAACCTCTTTTTCGCCTTTTCATTATTTATTCTTTTACTCAATCTTATGGTGCGGAAAGAGGGAATCGAACCCTCATCATCGGTTTGGAAGACCGAAATAATAGCCTTTATACGATTTCCGCATTATTTTTTGGATATGAACAAATTTTATATCTAAGTTTATTTAGAAGTTCTTGTTTTCGTTTTTTATTTTTGACATTAAAATAAACATATCTGTGTTTCCTTGGCCTTTCAATGTAATAAACATTTTCACTTCCATATTTTTGCAATATTTCTTCTTTACTCATTCGATTTGCATAAGTTGCATGATGCTTATGTTCAAGCCCTTTAACTTTTGGATCTGAAAATTTTGTAGAAAGGCCACAATAATAAAAATTAGTTGCTTGATATACAGTTCCCACATGACCTTGTGCAATTTCAGAAAAAGAAACAATGATTTCTTTGTCCAGAAGTTTAATTGTGTTCCCAATCAAAAAACTTTCTGCATTTTTGCCCACTGAATCATGTATCCAAAGCCTTGTAAGTTCATATACATTTTTGGATTCTTCTGGGCCACATATACCTTTAAGTAAAGTTGAAGAACAAGAAACTCCATAAGTCACTACACCAACAATCTTTTCTAAAAGAGGGCAATCGTTTTTTTCAAACAAACCATAAGCATGAGAACATGGAGCCTGACGATGTAAGTAATGATGTTCTATCACTAGTTGCATTGCTGTTTTATAGTCTATTTTAGAAATGTAATATTTTTCTTTTAGCATAATTGGTGCATCTGGTCGGACTCGAACCGACATGGCTAACGCCGACAGATTTTCATACCACTACGACTTTCGTCGCCAAAATGTTTGTGGTCTGGACTTTACCTTCACCATAGAACATTATATATCTTTAGGTGTCTGCCGTCAAGTCTCTACACCTCCCCTTTCGGGTTTGGCTCGGTATTAGCATATTAAAGCCTTCACCGAATTTGACAGATTACATTCCTATCGTTTCCAATAAGACGCTCAAATCACTCAAGTCTGTTGTGTATACCCTATTCCACCACAGATGCATTTTTTAATAAATAATAGGCTCTTTGATAATTTGCACCTTTTGGTGTCAACCCCAATTTCAATAAAGCCTGTCTAACATTCTTTGTAGATTTTAATGCCTCTATAAATTGATCATCTGGAACATATTGTTTCAATTTTTTCTTAACGCTGTTTTTACCTTTCCATGTTTCTGTATATGAATGGCAATTCGGACAAAGTAATTTTAAATTTTCTTTAACATTGTTTTGATTGTCGCCATCAATATGTTCAAGTTCTAATGTTAGTGGTTTTCCCATCCACTCAGATAAATTACAAGATTCGCAAACATAACCTCTTTCTTCTATTAGAACTGCTTTGTGATTGCCACATTTACCATATTCAAATTTAGTTTTTGGAAACTTACCTTTACTCCAATTCATTCGAGACTTCACATCATCTGGTAACAAATTGTATCTTTCTTTACCAGAAATTCTAACTCCGCTTGAGTATGCTCTTTTTTGAGCAATACTATTTTTTCTCTTAATTTCTGGACATAAATTCGATCTAGTGGAACACATTAAATTACCAGAACCATTTTTATATTGAGCGGTTAATCCACACCCATAAAAACACAATTGGTCGGTTTCAACTTTTTCTGCAATTCTTTTCATAATGGCTCCCCTTAATAGGTATACCATTATTTATAAAAAATAGTTGTTCACCAATTTCTCCACAGATGCAAAAAAATGTCGGACATGCTGGATTCAAACCAGCGACCTTCTGCTCCCAAAGCAGACGCACTATCAGGCTGTGCTAATGTCCGAATTTTACTATTCTACTAAATTTATATAGCAAAGTCAAACTGGTGCTCCTGCTTGGACTTGAACCAAGACTAACCTCACATCTAGAGAATCGGGATTATAAGTCCCGTCGTGCTACCTTACACTACAGGAGCATTCATTCAACAATTTCAATCTCACTCTCAGTAATTATAGCAACTCTGGCGCCACAAGGCAATAACAATTTGTCATTTCCAGAGTACATCACTTCACTTGGCCCAAGAATCTTTACACGATGACAATAAGTATTCTTGGTGCCTTCTTTGATTGAAAGCACTGGATTGTTTTCGTTGTTCTTTTTATTTGAACGAATCACATGTTGATTGACATGAATATACTTTTTCATTCCAACTCCAAAAAAAGAGAGAGCACTTGGCTCTCTCTTTATAATAATCTAAAACAGGCGTCGAAGCAATCTTCGAACGCCTGAGATTATTTTCCCAAAAGTGTTTCGACTTTTGTTTCAACAACAACCAAACGATCTTCAAGATCATTCAATTCTTGATCTTCTTCCGAGACCACTACTTCTGCAACAGCAAGAGAAACTTCTTCTTTTTGCTCAGAAGAAACTTCTTCACCTTGTGCGGCAGCAAGAACTCTCGCAACTGCTTCTGTAGCAGCTTCAAGGTTTGCAGGAGGAGCGACTTCAGCAACAGCATTTAGAATTTCTTCTCTAATTGCATCTTTGTCAGAAACAACATCTGCATCAGCAGTTACAACTGCTGAAACGGCAGCAGCAACAACTGCAGCAACATCAGCGTCAACAACAGCAGCAGATTCAAACTGAGCCTGAACAACATTTGCGACTACTGCAGAAGCAGCCTCGTCGCCAGCACTTGCTGAGAGAGCAACAACATCAGCAACAGGAACAGAGGCTGCTGATTCTGGAGCAGCGACAATTTGATTTACCTGTTCTTTTGTCTTTTGTGCAACAAGTTCATCAACAGTTGTTTCTAAAGTAAAAAGACGATCTTCAAATTCAAATGTATTCTTTGCAAGAACTACATCTTCATTTGAGCCAGTGAGAGTTGAGACTTTTGCTTCAACAGCAGCAAGTCGTAGAGCGAGCGATTGAAATCTTGTCATAGTTTATTCTCCGAAGAAAGTTTGAAATGTACAAAAAGAAATAGAAAAGTTCGAACGAACAATGCTATTTAGGAAACTCATGAGAGCAATGAAGAGATTTAAGTAAAAATATTTACAAAATCATTATTAAATTTTGGCGGAAGGCAGTGTATTCGAAACACATTCCTACTAGAGGAACATTTTGTTTAGCAAACAAATGTGAACCCTGTTCACTTTACCTTCCAAAAATGGCGACTCTTATGGGTAACGATCCCATCTGAATATCTCGCGTGACAGGCGAGCAACCACACCATGCAGTCCCAAGAGCCAAAAATGGCACGCTCGGAGGGATTCGAACCCCCGACATTCGGAGTAGAAATCCGAAACTCTATCCAACTGAGTTACGAGCGCATAAACTGGTGCTTCTTGATGGTTACGCTCCAACGTCTGTAAATTATCAGTTTACTGTTCTACTATTGAACTAAAGAAGCAAAAGAATTGGAGGGATGACTGGGATTCGAACCCAGATATGCAAGGTTCACAGCCTTGGGACTTGTCCAGTTAGTCAATCACCCCAAAAATGCTCAGGATCAAGGATTCGAACCTCGAACTTCTGGTTCAAAGCCAGACGATATGCCATTTATCTAATCCTGAATAAAATCTGAGCCCTTGACGCTGACTCAAATGTGGAGGATGACAGAATCGAACTGTCAATCTCTGGATGCAAACCAGAAGTTATCCCATTTAACTAATCCCCCAAAAATGGCTCCTCGGGTTGGTTACGCTCCAACATATGACGAGTTAACAGCTCGTTGCTTTACTAGTCAGCCACCGAGGAATTGCAAAAAACTAAAATGGCTTCCCACCACAGATTCGAACTGCGACCGACAGATTTGGAGGCTGTAATGCTACCCTTACACCAGTGGGAAACCGTCACAATTTGGTGGGACCAGAAGGTAACGCTCCTTCTTCTAAAGTTTAAAAGACTTTTGCATCACTTTAATGCTTTGATCCCGAAAATCTCATAACAAAAAATGCGTTCCCACTGGGGATCGAACCCAGAGTCTTCACCTTGAAAGGGTGGTGATTTAGCCTGTTAATCTATGGGAACAAAATTTGGTGCCGAGGGAGGGACTCGAACCCCCGATGTTTGTATGGCTGCTTACAAAGCAGCTGCTGTCGCCACTGAGCCACCTCGGCGAAATCGTGACAACTGCCCGCACTCCCGCAGTTATCGATGGCTTCCCAGCATCAGAATAGATGCGTTCGAAACCTTACCCAGAAAATATAATTTTTAAACAGCAAGAGCAATCGCAAAGGACGCTCATCAACCTTATAGAACAATTCTAGTCTACAAGCATGAAAAAGTAAACGATAAAAACTCTAATCAAATCAATAAATTAAAAAAAGGTCGCTGTTTTCAGATGCGAGGGGGAATTCTTGGGCATCTTGAGACTATGTCTCACCAAAAGAAGATTTGGACGTCGCGACTCACGCTAGAATTCTAAATTATATAGTTACATTCTGTGTTACATTCTGTGTTTTTGTCAAGGATGTTTTGAAAAAAACTTCACCAGAATCAAAACTTGCCAAATCACAATACCAGTGAATACAAAACCAACAATTGTTCCACGATTTGTAAGAGCAACAAAAATTGCTGCAACAAGAGCCAACAAATCAAAGACAGGAAGAATGATCATGTATACTCCGCGATCTTATTCAATCGTTTCATTGGAAACTCACATTTTCCTTGTTTACGCATGAATGACTGATAGTCTACCGTACAATCAAAACAAATGTCAAGATTCTTATTGTTCTTGACTGCCTGAATCTCAGTCAGATAGATTTTCCACTGCGTTTCTGTGAAACATTTTGGTTGTTTAAGAATCATTGTCTTTTCTCATGACTTTATGCATAATCTTTGAGGCTATCAGTCAAGTTCTTATGAACCATATCCTCTTTCAATTCATTTTTAAGATTTGCATCCAAAGTCTTTGAGTGTTCGCGAATCAACTGTTCAAATTGACGAAAGAGTTTATCAAACTTTACTGAATAGAGAGCCTCGATGCCCAACAACATATTTGCAATCTTGTCCTGACGATTCTCCTCAAGAGGAGCATCAAGAAGATATTCGTTGACTGTTTGTATGTCATCTGTCACGCGCCAGCATTCCAAGATCAGTTGTTCAAAATCAAATCGATCGAATGCTTCCCAACTTTTGCCATTCTCATCCTTAAAAACTTTATTCATTTTTGCTTTCTCCATCAAAATCAAACCACTCACAAATTTCGTTCATTACAGCATTCTGAATCGCCTGCTGTATTGATTCAGACTCAGGATGCTCTTCATGCTTGTGAGCACGATTCCAACCCAATCGCACGCCAGACTCAACGCACTGTACGATTAGATTATACTCTTTCGCTTTCATTTGCATCTTCTCCGTAATTTTCTCCGTAATATCTCAAAACCAACTTGAAAGCCTCGATATGCTTCTGAATTAAAGCGACATCCTTCCTTTTGTCTTTCTCAAAGATTGCCATCCCAGTATCATTCTTACGATGCTCAAGATCATTCTCAAGCCCTTCAACAATACTCTTCATTGAACAAGTTGTGATTCGATCAATAGTTTCCCAATCAAGTTCAATTGTTATTTTCTTGTTCATATTTCACTCTTTATCCAAATCACAGGGAGCATTGAGGATTGCTTCTTTCAATGCTCGCTCAACAAACTGATTGAATGTGATGTCCAACTCATGTGCCATCTTCATATACTTCAACAACTCTTCATCTGAAAATTCCAAATCAATCGTTTCTTTCTTGACTGGAGACAACCCCTCAATATTCACTTCAAAGTGTTCGGCAATATAATTTTGACTGTTTACAGTATCACATTGCGCAATACATTCTCGAACAACCAATTCAGTATACTTGACTAGTTCATCATCATACCTTGCAGCCCAATCAATCACATCACCTGGATTGTGCGCTTCATCTTGCCAAAGCATAAATCCTGCTTGTTCAGCCAATTGTTGAATTTTCTTGTTCATTTGCCCTTTCTCTCTCAAACTTTATTCTCTTCAAATTACGAGTTATCAAAATTGTTTTCTTGTTTTCACCAGTAGGTTTCACAAATTTTTTCGCTATGTTTTCTGAATCGTCCCATTTCATCGAAACAGATTTTCTGTTTGTCGGCAATCCTGCAGTTTCACCTATCTTTGTCCAATTGTCTGCAAGATAAACAGAACCAGATTTTCCTGCACCGATTGTCGTCACTATTGCAACAAGATCATCACCATAAGAATCAAACCAATCTTGTGCTG
>OGWL01000096.1_pt1 | contig 13204 bp, 26 predicted proteins | sample 1576031 | NCBI WGS metagenome assembly OGWL01 (sample SAMN07581535, study PRJEB24739) | freshwater metagenome | place: Singapore | collected 2015-01
TTTTTTTTTTCAAGCAGAAGACGGCATACGAGATGCGCATTAGTGACTGGAGTTCAGACGTGTGCTCTTCCGATCTGTTTCCCAGTCACGATATGGGGGCGGGGGATCTGGAGAAGTGGGTGGAAGCGCAGGAGGTACAGGAAATACGCCTTCAACCTCTCCAAGTCAAGGAAATAATGGTGGAACAAGCGCCCAGTCAGGCGCTAATTATAACTCCGCTGGCGGTGGTGGTGCTTCAGCAAATGGAACGACACCAAGCAGTGGCAGTGCAGTCGGCGGGAACGGTGGTGCAGGAACAGCTTCATCCATATCAGGGTCATCGGTAACGTATGCAGGTGGAGGTGGTGGCGCGGTGCTACTCAACGCCAATAACACTTCCGCATTTACTGTGGGATCAGGCGGTGCTGGCGGTGGTGGTTCTGGAGGTGGGACTGACAGTAATCAAGCAAACACAGTTGCTAATACAAGCGGAACTGCAAATACAGGTGGAGGCGGTGGAGGAAAAAGAAGATATGTATCTTCTGGAGCAGACGGAGCAGGCGGCTCCGGTATCGTAATCATCAAAATCAATCAATGACATGACTACAAAAGTTATCACGCAAGAAAGAGTTAAGAGCCTATTTGATTATCGCGAAGACGGTAATTTGGTGCGACGCGTACAAACTTCTAACAGGGTCAAAATAGGTGATGTTGTTGGGTGGGGAAATGGCACTGGCTATATGTCTGTAAATTTAGATGGTAGCCATTGGTTAATACATAGGCTTATATATCTTTACCATCATGGCGTGTTGCCAAAAGTTATTGACCATATTGACGGCAACCCTCTCAATAATAAAATTGAAAATTTAAGGGAGGCGACTATGGAGCAAAACTCTCTTAATCAAAAAGGGAGGAAAAATTCCTATTCTGGAATTAAAAATGTTTATTGGCATAAAAGGTTAAAAAAATGGTATGTCCATGTTAAGCGAAATAAAGGCATAGTCCATTTTGGAATGTTTGAGGACTTAGAGTTTGCTGAACTTGTTTCAATTATGGCAAGGGAAAAATATCACGGACAATATGCAAACCATGGAGCTGCTGCATGAGCATCAAAACATATCGCTTTCTAGGTATCGACACAGCAATGCACCTCTTACGTCCCGGTGCTAAGTGGGAAATATCTAACAACCAATTCACACGTTGGGATGATCCACGTCCCTGCCCTAGTATTGAAGAGGTCTACGAGACCATCGACAAGATCAGAGAGTTTGAGGACAGCATCCCTACGATCTGGCTACCCGAACAGCTTGAACAAATAGGTATCAAGCAGAAAGAGATCGAAGATGCACTTGCATAATTTATTCCCAACACCTGTAGGATTCGCCGATCTTGGTCGTCCACTGAGTGATGAGGAGTTGTTCTTCATCCGTGAACTACCGACAAGACCGAATCAAGGAAATACGACAAGCGCCAATAATGTCGTGTTGCGTGACCCTGCACTGACCTCGCTTCGATCATTTATCGAAGATGCGGTCTCGGAATACTTCAAGACCACCGTCAACCCCAAGCACAACGTAAGCCTGCGAATCACGCAAAGCTGGTGCAACTACACTCAGCCGGGGCAACATCATCACAAGCACGCTCACCCGAACAGCTATATCTCTGGCGTGTTCTATGTGCAGACCAACCCTGATGATCGGATTTACTTCTACAAAGATGGCTGGCAGCAGATCAAATTCCCGCCGGAGCAGTGGAATCCGTACAACTCCGAATCCTGGTGGTTTGAGGCTTATGCAGGCAGGCTGATTCTCTTTCCTTCTTCTCTCACGCACATGGTTCCTGAAGTTAAGGGCGACGATGTGCGGATCTCGCTTAGTTTTAATACCTTCCCTGTCGGTGTCGTCGGGGAAGAAATGGACTTAACCGGATTGAAATTGGAGGCATGATGGCGCACTTTGCCCGTATTGACGAGAACGGCGTCGTACAACAGGTTGTCGTAGTGGACAACAAAGATACGGCAGATGCTTTTGGTGTTGAGAAAGAACACATCGGTGCCGCTCACCTTGAGAAGATCCTCGGTGGAACGTGGAAGCAGACCTCTTATAACGGCAAGATGCGTAAAAACTACGCTGGCATTGGTTATACCTACCGAGCAGACATTGATGCTTTTGTGCCGCCTAAGCCCTTTGCTAGTTGGCTCTTAAACGCTAATGCTCAGTGGGAAGCACCAGTAGCTATGCCTACCGACGGGAAAATGTATTCATGGGATGAAGAAGCAGTCAATTGGGTAGAGGTTGACCGTGGCTAAATCTCCCGCATGGCAACGCAAAGAAGGTAAAAACCCCGAAGGCGGGCTGAACGCCAAAGGACGTGCGTCTTACAATGCCGCAAACCCTGGCAAACCAGGGTTGAAGCCCCCGCAACCAGAAGGCGGGTCTCGCCGGGATTCATTTTGTGCCAGGATGAAAGGGATGAAAAAGAAATTAACATCGGCAAAAACCGCAAACGATCCCAACAGTCGCATTAATAAAAGCCTGCGGGCGTGGAAATGTTAAAATGAAAAAATACGACAACGGCGGTAGCGTACTTACGGATTCCGAAGGCCGTCCTGTACGGTTTGGCTATGAATCGGATGAAGAGTATGAAAAGCGTGCTAGGCCGACAATGACTGCTTTGCAGATGGAAGATGTTTCTCCTTCTTCTCCTTCTCCTGCTGAACGAATTAATAAGCTAAATTTTTTTAGGAAATTGTTTGGGAAACCTTTTAGTGAAAAATATAGGGAAATTGGTGATTTAGCAAGTGCAAGATCTTATGATGAAGAAAATCGTGCGAAGGCAGAAGAAGCTCGTGCGGAGGCAAAAGCAGAAAAAGCTCGTGCGGAGGCAAAAGCAGAAAAAGCTCGTGCGGAGGCAGAAAAAAAGCGTGACGCAGAAGCGCGTCCTTTTACTAGGCCTGTACGCAATTTAATGCCTGCACGCGGTTTTGCAAAAGGTGGCAAAGTTGGTTCAGCTTCTAAACGTGCTGATGGCATTGCGATGCGTGGTAAGACACGTGGAAGATATATCTGATGCCTACTGTATCTCCCAAACAGGAAAAATTTATGCAGGCGGTGGCAAACAATCCTAAGTTTGCAAAGAAAGTAGGTGTCTCTCAGTCTGTAGGTCGTGAATTTACGAAAGCCGAAGGTGATAAAATGAAAGAACCCAAGTCAATGATGAAAAAAGAAGTTGGCTTTATGAAAGCCAAGGGTGCTCCTAAATCTATGATTAAACATGAGGAAGCTGAAATGAAAGGTATGAAAATGGGCGGCATGGCCGCAAGCAAAATGGGCGCTGTGAAAACCGCTGCCCCTAGTAAAGACGGCGTTGCCATGAAGGGTAAAACCAAAGGCACGATGGTCTCTATGCCGGGGAATAAAATGGCCTCTGGCGGTAAAGTAAAGAAGATGGCCTACGGCGGCAAGGCGTGCTGAGATGATGCAGTCTCGGGGCATGGGTGCAATATCACCCGCAAAAATGCCCAAAGCAAAAAAGAAGGCCCGTAGGGACGACACGGACTTCTCTACTTTCGCTGAGGGCGGCGAGTCTCGCGTAAATGAGGCAGGGAACTACACCAAGCCTGGGATGCGTAAGGCCTTGTTTAATCAAATCAAGGCCGGGGGTAAAGGCGGTGCGCCGGGGCAATGGTCCGGAAGAAAAGCACAAATGTTAGCAATGAAATATAAAACTAAGGGCGGCGGGTACCGAGATTGAAAGCACCGCAACAAAGTCTTAAGAATTGGACCGACCAAAATTGGAAAACAAAAAGTGGAAAACCTAGTACACAGGGTCCGAAAGCAACTGGGGAACGCTATCTTCCGTCTGCGGCGATTAGTGCGCTTAGTCCTGCGGAGTATGCGGCGACCACAAGAGCGAAGCGAGCAGGGAAAAAATCTGGAAAACAATTCGTAGCGCAGCCTAAAAGTATAGCCGCAAAAACAGCGAGGTTTCGATGAAAAAATCATTTCCAGACCTTAACAAAGACGGTAAAGTAACCAAAGCAGACGTTCTTAAAGGCCGTGGAATAGAGGGCTTCAAAGATGGCAAGTTTATCCAAGCTGCTATCAAAAAGCCTGGAGCACTACGTGAACAGCTTGGTATCAAAGGCAAAAAGCCAATTCCCGCAAAGATGCTTGATAGGGCTACAAAAGCTCCGGGCAAGTTAGGCCAGAGAGCAAGGCTTGCTAAAACTCTTCGAGGGATGGGATGACTACTTCTGGTACCGTTGTATTTAATCCAGATCTCAATGAGCTAATAGAAGAGTCTTATGAGAGATGCGGGATTGAAGTGCGTACTGGGTATGAACACCGTACAGCCCGCCGTTCTTTAAATTTGATGCTCACTGAGTGGGCTAATCGTGGAATAAACCTGTGGACAATTGAGCAAGGGCAGATTGCTTTAACCACAGGCACTATTACTTACGCACTGCCTGTTGATACAGTAGATCTTGTTGAACATGTAGTTCGTACACAAACTGGTATCCCGCAAATTGATATAAGTATTACCCGAATTTCCTTTGATACATACGCAACAATACCAAATAAGAATGCTCAAGGTAGACCCATTCAGGTATGGATTAACAGGCAGAGCGGCCAGACCTATCCAGTCGGTGGACGGCCTAATGGTGCCAATCCGAGCACGGGTGTGCTGCCTCCATCTATCAACGTCTGGCCGTGTCCAGACCAAGACAACTACTACACCTTTGTGTACTGGCGACTACGCAGGATGCAGGATGCGGGCGAAGGAACAAATGTGCAAGATATTCCGTTCCGGCTCATTAACTGCCTAGTTTCAGGACTTGCATATTATATTGCTATTAAGATCCCTGAAGCCGCACAACGGGTGCCAATGTTGAAGCAGATGTATGACGAGCAATTAATGCTTGCTTTAGACGAAGATCGTGAAAAAGCCCCCTTACGAATCGCCCCGCGACAAATGTTTTTCTAGCCATGCCTAATGTATTTGCTTCAGGTAAACACGCTATATCACAGTGTGATAGGTGTGGGTTTAGGTATAAACTGAAGCAACTTAAAAAACTTGTAATTAAGACTAAAAACGTTAATATTCTTGTTTGCCCAACGTGCTGGGAGCCTGATCAGCCGCAATTACAGCTTGGTATGTACCCTGTAGATGATCCACAGGCGCTACGTGACCCCCGTCCTGATACGACTTACAGCGTAGCAGGTTTAAATGGCCTGCAAATTAACACAAGTAGTACCTACCTGGGTTCGGGTGATCCTTCTGGCGGTAGTCGAATTATCCAGTGGGGGTGGTCTCCAGTGGGTGGAGCAAGAGAATATGACACAGGACTGACACCCAACAACCTCGTACTTGGTGTTACACTAGGTACAGTTACCGTGAATGCTACATAGGAGCCTGAAAATGGACAAAAAAGATTTAGAGCAAGACAAAAAGACCGCAACTAAAGCGGTTCATAAGCACGAGAAGGCTATGCACCCCGGCAAAAAACTTACCAAGATGCGTAAAGGTGGGCCTACTTCTGAAATGCGAATGAAGTATGGGCGTAATGTGTCCCGTGCTATGAACCAAGGGGGAAAATAATGGCGCGTTTTAGTCAAAAAATGATGGGTAAAGAGGTAGGGCAAGCCCCTGTCTATGCCGAGCCGCATACAATGGACGCCAAAGCCGGTACCGACGTTACAAATTCTGGTTATTTGGGGGGTAAGCGTCTAAAAGCAAACGATATAAATATGTCGGTTGGGGCAATTGCTCGTAACGATTATCCTGAGCCTAAAACAAGCGGAATTAAAATGCGAGGTATTGGTTGCGCCACTAAAGGCACGATGTCTAGAGGCCCAATGGCGTGAACTACGGAGAGCTTTTTAAGACCGTACAGGGGTATTTGGAAAACGATTTTCCTCTTTTTACGGCAAATAGTTCTTCAGGTACGGGCACAGTATCGTTTACTGCTAAGGAACAAATTAATACGTTTATAAAGCAGGCGGAACAGCGCATATATAACTCTGTTCAGTTCCCCAATTTTAGGGTTAATAGTTCCGGCACACTCACAGGCGGTAATAATCAATTTGTAACTCCCGCCAATTTTTTAGCCGCGTATGAATTTTCAGTGACTAATCCTGCTAATAACTACCAAGAATTTTTACTTAACAAAGACGTTAATTACATACGGGCGGCATATCCACTAGACGACGCTTTTACACAGGGTGTTCCTAAATACTATGCTTTATTTAGTGCAAATACATCAGGCACTACGTTGCTTTTAGCTCCAACACCCGCGTCGGACTATGCTTATCAACTAAATTATTTTGCATATCCCGATTCAATTGTTCCGCCAAGTAATGTCACTGATCCAGCTACTATTGCGGCTTATACGTCTTGGTTAGGTAATAACTTTGATTCCGCTCTTTTATACGGCGCTTTGGTAGAAGGTTATACCTACATGAAGGGCGAAGCTGACATCATTGCCGCGTATACTAAACGGTACGAAGAAGCCATGATTCTTGTTAAACGTCTTGGTGATGGTATGGATCGCCGCGATGCTTACAGGTCTGGTCAAATCAGAATGACGGTAAATTAATGGCTTTCACTGGTAATTTTACGTGTAACTCTTTCAAGCAACAACTGTTTGAAGGAGATTTTGACTTTTCTTCTGGTACTACTCAGACTTTCAAGATAGCGTTGTATACTAACAGTGCAACACTTGACCAAACTACGACGGCTTATACAAGTTCAGGTGAAGTTGTTGCTTCAGGGTATGTGGCTGGCGGCAACACTATTGTTCCTACACTTTCTATCGACAGCGCCAACGGCGTCGCTTACGTTGATTTCACTGACGCTTCTTGGTCTAGTGCTATAACTGCTCGTGGAGCGTTAATATATAAAGCTGATGGCGTAACTAATCCATCAATATGTGTTCTTGATTTTGGGTCCGATAAAATTTCTACAAATACTTTTCAGGTCAGTTTCCCTACAAATTCAAGCACTTCTGCTTTAATTCGTTTAGGTTAAGGAGCGCCTTGTGGCAAGTACTTATTCAGAATTAAAAATTGAACTTATAGGTACGGGCGATCAAACAGGAGCTTGGGGGGCTACTACCAATACCAATTTAGGTACCGCTATACAAGAAGCAATAACAGGCAGCGCCGACGTATCGTTTTCAAGTTCTGACGTTACAGTAACTCTTACAGATACTAACGCCACACAGTCCGCTAGAAATTTACGCCTCAATTTGACTGGTACATCGGGCGGCGCACGCAACCTTATATTGGGAAGCGGATGTCAAATTGAGAAATTATATTTAGTCAATAATAATTTAGCAGATGCCGTTACAGTAAAAAATACTACGGGCATAGGTATTGATGTGCCTGCTGGTAAATCTATGTGGGTGTTTAATAATGGTATAGACGTAGTTGATGTTGTGACTCACGTTACGTCTTTAACTACTTCTACTGTTAATAAAGTAACAATTACAGCCCCTGCAACATCCGCAACACTTACTGTTGCGGACGGCAAAACATTGACGGCTAGCAACACGCTTGCACTTGCCGGTACAGATAGCACAACAATGACGTTTCCAGATACTTCAGCAAGTATTGGGTATCTAAATGTCCCCGTAAATAGTCAATCCACTAATTACACTGCTGTTCTTACTGATTCAGGCAAAACAATATTTCACCCGTCATCAGATAATAACGCAAGAACATTCACGATCCCAGCAAATTCTTCTGTTGCTTATCCTTTAGGAACAGTATTGTCATTTTGTAACTTGGCCGCAGCAAACGTGACAATTGCTATTACATCAGATACTTTGTATTGGACTACGGCTGGTGTTACTGGGTCAAGAACACTAGGGCAATATGGTCTAGCTACAGCCGTAAAATTAGAAACAACAACGTGGCTTATATCTGGATCGAATTTAACATGAATGAACTTAAACAGATTCCAGAGGTCGAAGCGCGTTTAACGACGCACGAGCAAATCTGCGCCGAGCGGTACAAAGGTATTCAGGAATCGTTTGAGCGTGTTGATGAGCGCTTTCGAGATGGTAATGCAAAGTTCCGTAGACTGGAATACATTCTGTACGCAGTAATGGCAGCAGTCCTTCTCGGCCCAGGCGCGGCCGCAACGTTTTTCAAAAAACTCATCGGACTCTGAAATGACATTTGGGAGTTGTGTATGCGGGCTGCTTATACAGACGACGAGTTTATTGCGGTTTGGCGGGAGTTAGGTTCGCCTACTTTAGTTGCTGAACGTCTGGGTGTGAATGTACGAAACATCCACGTTCGACGCAATCATATTCAAAATAAACTCAAGATTGAGTTGCCAACTGACGATCTAAGAACAAGACCATCAATCGTCATTCCTCCAGATCACAAGCGCGTTGAAGCCACAATCATAGGCGCAGTTGTGATTTTTAGCGACGCGCACTTCTATCCAGGTTTTGATGGGGTGGGCTATCAGGCTTTGCTTGAAGTCATCAAAGCGGTTAAACCGAAATTAATTATTGCCAACGGAGACATTCTTGATGCTGCTTCCATGAGTTCGTTTTCTCCAATGGGATGGTTTAAACCACCAACTCTTAAAGAAGAACTTGATGCAGTGCAGGCAGCAATGTCGGGTATTCAAAAAGCAGCGCGTGGCGCGTACCTGCACCGGACGATTGGAAACCACGACATTAGGTTTGAAAAACGCCTCGCAGCGGCAGTGCCCGAAATCCGCGATGTATACGGTATGAGCTTAAAAGATCACTTGCCGCACTGGCAAGAGTCGTGGTCGGTGTTTATCAACAAAAATACAATTGTAAAACATAGATACCATTCAGGCATTCATTCAACGTATAACAACGTGCTGCGTTCGGGTATCAACATGATTTGCGGGCACACGCATCAACTCGAAGTCAAGCCATTCGGGGATTATCGGGGCCGTCGGTACGGTGTGGCGACAGGAATGCTTGCTGAACCAAGATCCGATGCCTTTCATTATCTTGAAGATGCGCCAGTCAACTGGTGCCAGGGTTTTGCTGTTCTCTCGTTCGACAGTGAAGGGCGCTTGGCTCCGCCGGAGCTTTGCGAAGTGGTTGAAGGACGAGCTTTTTTTCGTGGACAAATCGTAAAGGAGTAATCATGGACGATGTATTTGTGACCGTGGATTTGACCGAAGCCGAGTATGACGCTCTCATCGAGTGGTTAGGCGAGGAGCAAATCAATACAGGTCTCGGTAGTTTGTATGACCGGCTGCTTGAATCAGCCGAAAACAAAGACGAATAATATGTTTGATTTGCTAGGCGGGGGTCTTTTGGGGAGTATCTTCGGGGGGCTATTCCGCCTAGCTCCTGAGATACTCAAACTGCTCGACAAAAAAAACGAGCGGGCGCATGAACTTAATATGTTTCGACTGCAAACCGATTTGGAGAAACTGCGTGGCGAATTTCGCATCGAAGAGCGGTACGTTGACTATTCCATACAGCAACTGGACACAATCAAAACGGCATTTCAAGAACAGCAGGCGACAGCAAAACAAGCGGGATGGTTTGTCTCGGCAATCAGCGCCCTTGTTAGACCAGGAATTACTTGGGCCGTCTTCGGTATGTATGCCGCCGTCAAGGCCGCAACCTTGGTCTTAGCGTTTCAGTCCAATGCGGAGTGGTATGAGGTAATAGTAAAAGTGTGGGACGAAGATGATTTTGCATTGTTTATGATGGTGGTAAGTTTCTATTTTATCGGCAGGCCAATTGAAAAATACCAAAGATCGTGAAAGAAGCAATTGATCTTGCTTGTAATGTGCTTATTAAACCCTTTGAAGGTCTTGCTCGTCGTCGGGCTGATGGCTTAGTGCAGGCGTATCCAGATCCGGGTTCTGGCGGTGCGCCTTGGACTATTGGGTATGGCTCAACGGGGCCAGACATCCATCAAAACACTGTGTGGACAATGCAGCAGTGCGAGGAAGCGTTAGACCATCATGTGCAGTATTTTCTTGGCGGTCTTTGTAAGCTCTCACCAACACTGCCGAGCGCGGCTCCGCGCAGACTTGCCGCAGTTTTGTCATGGGCGTACAATTGCGGCCTAGGAAACTACAGGATCTCGACGTTTAAGAAACGTGTAGACGCGGGCGACTGGGAAGGCGCGGCGACGGAGTGTGTGAAGTGGAACAAAGCATCTGGCAGAATCCTTCCTGGGCTAACCCGCCGACGAGCAGCGGAAGCTGCGCTGATGAGGTGATAAATGCCATTTTTAAAACTCAACTTCCGTCCGGGGATTAACCGCGATCAAACAAGCTATTCAGGCGAAGGTGGCTGGTACGAGTGCGACAAGGTTCGTTTCTTTTCGGGCTACCCGCAAAAACTTGGTGGCTGGCAGAAGTCTTCCTCTTATTTCTTTTTTGGCGTATCTAGACAGCTATTTAATTGGGTAACGTCTTATAGTGATAACTTTATTGCTGTTGGTACTCAAAATCACGTTTATATCGAGGTGGGCGGGCAGTACTACAATATAACCCCGCTGCGAGCTACTACGACTAACACAGCAACTTTTGCAGCTACTTCTGGATCTGCAACAATTGTAGTTACAGATAACGCACACGGAGCACAAAACGGGGATTTTGTTACTTTTAGCGGCGCTGTATCTTTAGGTGGGAATATAACTGCAAACATATTAAATCAAAACTATAAAATATCTAACGTAACAGTAAACACTTATGAGATACAAGCGCGTACTACTTCTCAAACTGCACTAGTACCCCAAGCCGCAAACGCTTCAGATAGTGGTAACGGAGGCGGCGCGGTAGTCTCTAAGTACGGTATATCTTCTGGTTATGCAACTACCACCTTTGGCTATGGCTGGAGTAGCGGCGGATGGGGTGACCCCCCGTTTGGTCTTGGCGGATCAACGCCTATTAAGTTACTACAGCGTGATTGGTGGTTTGATAATTTTGACAACGATCTCGTTATGAATATAAGAAAGGGAGTTATTTACTATTGGGAGAGAGGTACTTCTGCAAGCCCTACAACTGCACTTGGTACTGTTGCAGTGCCGCTTAACACCTTAACCGGACAAGCGGATGTACCTACTGCGGCTATGCAAGTGCTTGTATCTCAAAACGATAAGCATCTACTGGCGTTTGGTTGTCAGCCGTATGGTGGAGGTGCAACTGATTATGACCCCCTTTTAATTCGGTGGGCAAACCAAGACGAGCCTCAAATGTGGACACCTCTTGTAACAAACTCTGCTGGGTTTATACGAGTTTCACGGGGTTCAGAAATTGTACGAGCTTTTCCTACAAGACAAGAAATTCTCGTCTATACAAACTCAAATTTATATTCTTTACAATATACTGGTACTACAGATGTTTTTTCCTTGCAAGAGCTTGCTGATAATATATCTATTATTAGCCCCCGTGCAGTAATTAGTGCTAATAATATTATCTACTGGATGGGGCAAGACAAATTTTATGTTTACACTGGGCAAGTGCAAACTTTACCGTGCACACTACGCCAGTATGTATTTCAAGACCTTAATTATAACCAAGCCGATCAAATCGTTGCTGGTACAAACGAAGGATTTACTGAAATTTGGTGGTTTTACCCTAGTGGAAATTCAACTTGGAATAATAAATACGTAATCTTTAATCATCTTGAAAATGCGTGGTATTACGGAACTATAGTTCGTACATCATGGCTTGATGTTGCTACTAGGGGTAACCCCATAGCAACTTATACAGGAGAAAATGACGAAGTAGGCTACTTATTTCAGCACGAACTAGGTACAAATGATGGCGACGCGGCTATGGATTCATATATTCAATCGTCTGATTTTGATCTATCGGACGGAGAACAATTTATGCTTACTCGTAGGCTGTTGCCAGATTTTAATTTTACTGGTTCTACGACTTCTTTTCCTACCGTAACAGTTACAATTTCACCCAAAAGATTTTCGGGCAGCGCTTACAACACCACTGCTTCAGATACACAAAATATAGTTTCTAATATATCCACTTTAAATCAGTACACAGACCAAGTATTTGTTCGTGCGCGTGGACGGCAAATAGCGTTCAAAATTGCTTCGGATGGGCTAAACGTTCAATGGCAATCAGGGTCGCACCGCCTTGATGTTAGGCCGGATGGTAAAAGATGAGTTATTTTAATTTTAAGTCACCTTCGTTACCCCTCCCGCCTCCGCAGTATGACGTTCGTCAACTTAATGAGGTTAACAGGGCGCTTCGTTTATACTTTAATTTTTTTGATAATTTTACTCTGCCGTATGGTGCTTTTTATGATACAACGGACCAAACTGCTGCTAGTACTACAACAGCTTATCCTATAACACTCAATTCTACGTCGTATACCGTGGCTGTAGGTGTAGACGCAACTAACACATCAAGAATTTACGTCAACACTGCGGGTACATATAATATTCAGTTCAGTGCACAGCTTGTTAATTATGCTAATCAATCAGAAGACATTGATATTTGGTTCAGAAAAAACGGCACTAATATAGCTGACTCAAACACTCGGTTTGGTTTAGCTGCTCGTAAAGGCCCGTCAGACCCATACCACACGGTTGCCGCATTAAATTTTCTTGTTGCTTTAACGGCTGGAGACTATGTAGAATTGATGTGGTCTTCAACCGAAGCGTATTCAGGCGCAGGGACAGGCGCATACATTGAGCACTACACCGCGCCATCAAGCCCCACGAGACCCGCCATACCGTCAGTAATTGTCACTGTTATTTGGATATCATCATAATGTCAGGTATATCTTCCCTTGTAAAAAAAGCAGAAATTTTACGTCGCGCTGGGCGCAAAGGGGATACTTTACTTGCCCACATCAGTCCGCAGCACGCAAAAATACTTAAGTCACTAGGCGGGTCCGGGACAACCAACCCCAAAACAGGGTTGTTGGAGTTTGAAACTTCTGCTTCTCAAGTTGCTGAAATTTACCGTGAATTATTGGGTAGAGAGCCTGACCCAGGCGGTTTGGCATTTTATTCCCAGTTTGATCCTGCAACTATTATAGCGGATATTAATAGTTCTGCTGAAAGACAACAATATGTAGCTGCACAAGCGGCTCCTCCTCCGCCACCACCTCCGGTATTCGTTGTTCCAGCGTCCCCAGCCCCAGTCCCATAAAGACCGCCTCGTCCGCCGCCTCCATTACTTGCGGCACCTCGAGTAACATCCCCTGAACCCCCGCCGCCTCCAGCATAATAAT
>OGWL01000098.1_pt1 | contig 12928 bp, 10 predicted proteins | sample 1576031 | NCBI WGS metagenome assembly OGWL01 (sample SAMN07581535, study PRJEB24739) | freshwater metagenome | place: Singapore | collected 2015-01
GGTTTCCCAGTCACGATATTGGGGCCGTAGTCGCTGGTGATTAAGTCGCTTTGCTGTCCTAGTGGTTTTCCATTCACTATAAAGCGATTAAGTTCGGCGGCCGTTAAACGTCGATCGCTTTATAGTGAATGGAAAACCACTAGGACAGCAAAGCGACTTAATCACCAGCGACTACGGCCCCAATATCGTGGCCCCCGATGGTTACGTCGTTATCAACTCCGACTCGTCTCAGATCGAAGCGCGGATTCTTGTATGGCTGGCAGGCCAAGACGATGTTGTGGAAATGTTTGCGCGGGGGGAAGACCTTTATTCGGTGTTCGCGTCAGCGGTGTATAACAGAACAATCAGCAAAGAAGACCCGGTGGAACGGTTTGTTGGCAAGACTTGTATCCTCGGACTAGGTTATGGCACAGGGGCGGCGAAACTGCAACACACGCTAAAGACCCAGCCCCCTGGAGTAACCGTTGATCTTGAGGAATCCAAACGGCTTGTTACCGTTTATCGGGAGTTATTCAACAAGATTCCCCAACTATGGAATGAGTGTGATGCCGTGTTGGCAAATATTGCCGCTTGGACTCCGGGTAAAAAATCTTACAGCATAGGTGAACACAACTGCGTCACGGCCACTCCTGAAGGAATCCTACTTCCGTCAGGGTTTTATATTAAATACCCTGAATTACACCTAGATACATCCGAGTCTAAGAGCCGCATGGTTTACGAGTCACGAAAAGGTCCTGTTAATATATGGGGTGGCTCAGTAGTGGAGAACATAGTGCAGGGACTTGCTCGTTGCGTTGTGGCAGAACAGATGCTTATGATTGCCGAGCGTTACCGACCGTCGCTAACTGTGCATGACTCTGTGGTATGCGTTGTGCCTGAAGATGAGGTCGACGAAGCGATTGAGTTTGTCACACAATGCATGAGTACTAAGCCAGACTGGGCGGATGGATTGCCGATCACGTGTGAGGCTAATTACGCTAAATCTTATGGAGACTGTTGATGCGAATTGATAAGAGTAAAGACTACGCCAATAACCTGATTAATGTTAAAAAGCTTACCGTTCTTGTAGAAAAACTTTATAATGACAGAAACATAAACGCCGCACTTGAAGCTGCTACCGAGCTGAGTATTGAGGCACGTCACATGAAAACAATTCTACACCATCAGGCAGACCATAAAAAATGAAGCCCGTTCAGTGGTCTTTTTCTTCCTTAAAAGACTTTGTTGGTTGTCCCAAACGGTATTACGAAGTCAAGGTCTGTAAGAATTTTGAACAAAAGATCACACATGCGCTCACCTACGGTAAAGAAGTCCACTCTGCCCTGGAGCATTACGTCAAAGATGGCACCCCCCTACCCCTGAACTACCAGCGATTTCAGAAGGCGGTTGATGCGCTAATCGACATTCCGGGTGAGAAGTTTGTTGAGCATGAGATGGCTCTGCTGCCTGACCGAACACCATGCGGGTTTCACGACAAGAATAGATGGGTGCGCGGGATTGCGGACCTTTTAATCCTTGATGGTGAGACCGCTTATGTTGTAGATTACAAAACTGGAAGCCATAAGTATCCAGACGTAGATCAATTGAAACTTATGAGTTTGATGGTGTTTGCTAGTCACCCTCAGGTGAACACGGTAAAAGGCGCCCTCCTGTTCATCCTGAAGAACCACCTTGTGTCAGAAGAGTACACAAGAGATCAGATCGACTCGCTTTGGAAAACCTTTGAAGAAAAGACCGAACGTCTTGAGAAGGCCTACGAGACAAACCAATGGACGCCCAACCCTACGCCGTTGTGCGGCTTTTGCCCGGTAACGACGTGTGAATTTAATAGGTGCTGACATGCCATACGTTAACAAGCCGAGACCTTACAAGAAGGAATATCAACAACAAAAAGCAAGGGGCGAACATGCTGATCGCATGGAGCGGCAACGTGCTAGACGGGCGGTGGATAAGACAGGCTCAGACGGAAACGGTAATGGAAAAGCAGATAAGCGTGAGGGTAAAGACATCGCCCACGTTAAGGCGCTATCGCGTGGGGGGACCAACAAAGACGGATACCGCATACAGTCTCCTAGTGCTAACCGTTCTTTCAAACGCGACAGTAGCAAAAAGTTGGTATCTGAAACCTCTAAAAAAGAGCGAAAAAAGACTTGACATATTGAAAAGTAGCCCCCACTATTGAGGGTATGACCATAAGGCGTGAGTGGGTCTAAAAAAACCACGTCAGTCGGGCGGCGCTTATGCTTCGTCTCCATGGTGATGCCTCCGGCGTGTCAGGCCCGACAAAGCAAAGTTGCTACGCACTGTAAGCGTGGCGGTACAGTTAAAGGATAGTATGGATCAGGTTATAAAATTTATTGACAACACCTACGAGTGGCCCGGCCTGTTCAAGCCATTCGATCATCAAAAGACCACCTCGGCGTTCCTAGTCTCCAACAAGAGAGCGTTCTGCTTTAATGAAGCAGGAACAGGAAAGACATCATCTGTTATCTGGTCAGCTGACTACCTGATGAATGCGGGCGTAATAAAGCGCGTCCTGATTGTCTGCCCCCTGTCAATCATGTATTCAGCTTGGCTGGCTGATCTTTTTAAAGTAGCGATGCACCGAAAGTCTGCGGTCGCGTATGGATCTGCGAGCAAGCGTAAGAAAGTTATCGAGGGCGACTACGAGTTCGTCATCATCAACTACGACGGTGTCGGCATCGTGCAGGAAGAGATTGAGAAGGCAGACTTTGATCTGATCGTAATTGACGAAGCGAACGCATACAAGTCTGCAACGACACAACGTTGGAAGACCATGAAGAAGATAGCGACGTTTGACAAGGGCTTGTGGATGCTGACTGGCACACCTGCTTCCCAGTCTCCGCTTGATGCTTTTGGTCTGGCTAAGTTTGTCAACCCTAATAGTGTGCCTAGGTTCTTTACGGCGTGGCGGGACAAAGTAATGATTAGGATTAGTCAGTACAAGTATGTGCCGAAGCCTGATGCACAACAGATAGTATTTGACGCGCTCCAGCCCGCGATACGCTTCACCAAGGATGAGTGCTTGGACTTACCTGATGTTATGTATCAGTATCGGGACGCCCCCCTGTCCAGCCAACAACAGAAGTACTACAAGATTTTGAGGGACGACATGCTCTTCAAGGCGTCGGGGGAAGAGATAAGCGCGGTCAATGCAGGCGCCATGCTGACGAAGTTATTGCAGTTGTCAGGAGGCGCAGTCTACACAGACTCGGGTGATGTGCTGGAGTTTGACATAGCGCCGCGACTGCGGGTGCTGGAGGAAGTGTTAGAAGAAGCAAGCCACAAGGTCATCATATTTGTGCCCTATCGACACACAATAAACATAGTTCACAACTATTTGAATAAGAAGGGCTACTCAAACGAGATCATCAACGGCGATGTTAGTGCTTCAGCCCGAGGTGAAATCTTCAATAGGTTCCAGACCACGGACAACCCAAAAGTCTTAGTCATTCAGCCACAAGCGGCGTCGCATGGTGTCACGCTAACTGCCGCAGACACTCTTGTATTTTGGTCTCCGGTGATGTCTGTTGAGACGTATATACAATGTATAGCCCGTATTGACCGGGTGGGGCAGAAGAACAAGATGACTGTGATTCACCTGGAAGGATCAGAAGTAGAGCGGAAGATGTACAAGATGTTGGAGAAGAAAATCGACGTGCATGAGAAGTTAGTGGACCTTTACCAAAACGTAATTGAGGAGGAGTCAAATGACATTAGATGAGTTGACTAGAGATTACATGTCTCTACGTCGTGAGCGTGAGAAGTTGGCAACACAATTCAAACAAGAAGATGGTGCGTTGCAAGAAGCCCAAGCGGTTATTGAATCTAAGCTGCTTGAACTTTGTGCAGAACATAACCTAGATAGCGTTAGAACACAGAGCGGGACCGTGATGCGTAGCATCAAATCTCGGGTGCATGTGCTGGACTGGGACTCTTTCTATAACTATGTCTTAGAAAACCAGGCGCCCCAGTTATTGCAGAAGCGGGTGCATGAGTCTAACTTTGAAGAATTTATGTCTGAGCGGCAAGATGAAGGACTGCCGCCAGGTGTAAACGTGGTGCGTGAATACTCAATAACCGTCCGGAAGCCTTCAGCCAAGGACAGCGCACCTTTCCCCGAAGTACAAACAGTCTAATCCAGTCAAGGAGTATAAAAGTGAGCAACGAACTAGTAGCAATCCTGCAGAACAACCCCGCCATTGTTAACACAGGTCTTGATGCAGATACCGCCGCAGTTGCGGGTGGTATGGCGGGTGGCAGTAAGCGCATCTCCATCAAAGGCGGTGTATTCCGCATGATGGTCAACGGCAAGGAACAAGCCGTCAACGAAGATCGGTCGATGAATGTGGTCTTTGTGAAGTTGGCGCACACTGCGTCTCGTACTTGGTACGCTAAGTCCTACAAAGAGGGTGACAAGGTGTCGCCGTCCTGCTGGTCTTCAGATGCCAAGAATCCTGACCCTGCTGTAAAAGAACCCCCAGCACCTTCCTGCGATTCGTGCCCGAACTCCGTCAAGGGTTCAGGTCAGGGTGGCGCCGGGACGGCATGTCGTCTATCATGGAGGACCGCCGTTGCATTACCGGGTCAACTAGATGGAAACGTTTATCAATTGGTATTACCAGCAACATCAACGTTTGGTAAGGAAGACAACGGACGCTGGCCTTTCCGCCCGTATGTTCAGATGCTTGCTTCCCACAACGTGAGCGCTGGTGCAGTTGTTACCAAGATGCAGTTTGACACTAAGTCACCCACCCCACGTCTGATCTTCTCTCCGTCAGGTGCTGTATCGCCTGAGGATATGGAGGTCGTTCGTCAACAGGGTAAGTCTGCCGCGGCTGAGAATGCCATCAAGCTGACTGTCCACCAGACGGATACGCCCGAAGAAGGAAGTGCACCCGTTGAGGCGGCTGATAATGATGTAGACGAACCTACCAAGCAACCAAAGAAGAAGGCAGACTCAGCGACTCGTTCCGCTGAAGACGTATCCGACTTGGTCAAGAAGTGGGTCAAAAAGTAAGAAAGTAAGGAAAAAGTAAGGAATCGAATTGCCTAAGTCTTATAGCCCTGAATACATAGACGCCATTAACAAAGTCGAGATGTATGACAACGTCGGTATCGCGTTAGCAAGAGCCTGTATAAAAGCAAACGTACCGCTGAAGTTAGTCGCTAAAGTCTTTGGAGTATCACGGATGACTGTTCACACGTGGTTTCGTGGTGGCCCTATCCGTTCAGGGCGTCTGCCATTGGTCAATTCATTTCTTAGCATCATAGAGCAAGACACTGCCAAGGGGGTTCTTCCCTTGGCAGATTTCCAAGCAGCGAAAAAATACATAACAGAGTTGCTGGAAAAAGAGTCCGCGTAAGCGGTTTATAAACTGGTAGGACTGGTTGCCTACCCTTATTGTCTCTAAAAACATGTATAAAACATTTCTTGAGACAGTCTTACCGTCGCAAGGTACTTATGTAATCGTAGGTATTAGGAACAAAACGGATGTTAGGCAAAAGTATGCGGAAAATTTTGACGGTGCATACAGGCTAATAGAAAACTTTAAAAAAGAGCCAGCGACAAACATTTATTTTGCTCTGTCTACGTTTGAAGGACTTTCACGGAAGGCTGTAGATAGCATCTACACAAAGAGTTTCTTTCTTGACCTGGATGTGGGCAAGGAGAAGAATAGCTACCCGACAAAAGAAGAAGCGCTTGAAGGGCTTGCCAAGTTCTTGGGCGACACGGGTATGCCTGAGCCAACCATTATTGACTCGGGTAACGGCCTGCATGTTTATTGGATACTCGACGAAGAGATTGAGACCAAGACTTGGAAGCCGTATGCAGACGCGTTTAAGAAGCTATGCGTTAGACAAGGCATAGTTATTGACCCTGCCGTACCAGCAGACGTGGCGCGGGTATTACGTGTGCCTCATACGCTCAACTACAACGTCGGCGCTGATGAAGAACCACTAGAAGTCTCGTTCTTAACAGAAATAAAAACCTTCAAGCTGGAAGAAATTACCAAGTTCTTTGGTGATGTAGAACAGGAATCCAGCTTCAACCTGTCGCAGGTCAAGAAAGGCCTCGACGAAGAAACCCGAAAAATGTTGGGGTTAGATAACTATGAGTTCGTATTTGAAAAAATTGCCATTGAATCCCTTGAAGGAAGAGGGTGCAACCAAATTAAGTGGATTCTCCAAAACGCCGCTAGTTGTCCAGAGCCACTGTGGAAGGCTGGATTATCTGTCGCCGTTAGGTGTGTTGATGGCGATACAGCCATACACAGAATGTCAGAAGACTACGAAGGATACGACGCCGCCCAAACCGAAAAGAAAGCCAAAGACTGCCTACAAGCAACGTGGGCTTACTCCTGTAATGCTTTCGAAAACGAAAACCCAGGCGGGTGTGATGGCTGCCCATTCAGAGGAAAGATACCCTCGCCAACCCATGTTGGAAAACAGCTACGAGTCGCGCAGCCGAGGCCTGACAATGCATCAGTTCCCGAACTACCAGGACAAGATGAAGGAGGGGATCATGGGGACGACGGAGAAATCGAAAAGGACGGGTCTTTACCGACTAAATTTCCGAAAGAATACATAAGTTTCCCCGACTTCTTGCATCCGTTTATTCGTCCTGCGGGTGGAGGTGTGTACTATCAGCCGCCTCCTGAACATAAGAAAGATGGCACCGTCGTACCCAAAAACCCAATTCGAATACTGGCTCACGACTTTGTGCCTATTAAGCGTCTGTATAGCCAACAAGATGGTGAGGCGCTTCACATGCGATTGTTCTTGCCAATGGACAAGATGCGTGAATTTATTTTGCCAATGAGTGTCGTCTATGCGCCAGAGCGGTTCAAAGACTTCATCTCCAAGAGCGGCGTCTTAGTGATGCCTAAGGATCTAGAACATTTTAGGGACTATATCGTGAAGTGGGCACAATATTTACTGAACATCCAAAGAGCCGAGGACATGAGGATGCAGATGGGGTGGACACATGAACCCGAGAACGGCTCCTTTGTTGTAGGCACGAAAGAGATCACACCAAGCGGTACGTTTGATTGCCCGGTCTCTCCGCTTGTTAAAAACGTAACCGCCTTTCTGCATGAATCAGGCGACTTTGAGGAGTGGAAGACAGCCGCCAACGCCTTAAACGTACCTGGGTTTGAGTTGCATGCACTAGGTATGCTGGCAGGTTTTGGTTCTCCGCTTCTTAAATTTACCCCCGCTACAGGCCTCGTAATAAGTTACTGCGGTAAGGGCGGTGCTGGTAAAACAGGCGCCATGCATGCTGGCCTGAGTGTGTTTGGTGATCCAATTAGGCAGAAGATTGTCACCGAGCGCGGTGCTACTCAAGAAGGCCTTTTCCAACGTGCCTCGACACTAGGCAGTCTTATGATGGGCATTGACGAGGTGTCAAACATGAAGCCCGAGCGTTTGTCTGAGCTGATCTACAAGGCTCCGATGAACAACATAGGCAAAATTCGTCTGCAGAGTTCTTACAACGTAGAGCGTAAGTCTGTAGAAGGCTCGACTATTCTGACCATGCTCACAACCAACCAGTCGTCAACCGATAAGATGTTCGTAAACAAAGATGATCCTAGTGGTGAGCTAAGACGCCTACTAGAGATCGACATCTTTAAACACTGCGGCAAGATGGAAGAGACGCTTGGTGTCAGGATATTTAATCCTTACATAACCCACTACGGTCTGGCTGGCCCTAGGTTTATAGAAGCCTGCTACCACATCGGTATGCCTGAAGTAAAACAAAACACCATGAAGTGGCACGACAGGATCTTGCGTGATTTTGTGAACGACAGTAATTACACATACTGGAACGGCGGTCTGGCGGCTATGTTAGCGGCTGGTGAGATTGCCACAAAGTTCGACATCCTGAACTACGACATGGAGCGCATCTATAAGGTGATACTAAATCAGCTTCATGCCCTACACAGAGACCGTCTGCAGATCACAGTCAGTTACGAGGATATCATCTCTGAGTACGTCATGCATAACATTAACTCTATGCTGGCATTCAACGGCACCAAGATTGGAACAGAGCCAAGAACAGGCAAGCTGTCTATCCGGTGTGAGGTCGATCAGGGCAAGATATGGATCGTTAAGAAAGACTTGAAGGAGTATCTGCGGGAGCGTCAGGTAAACGTCACCCACTTTGAATCTGAACTTATGCGCAAGAAGATTATGCTCAACAAGCAAGAACGCAAACGCATGGGAGCAGGGTGGAAAGATGCCATGGGATCGTTTAATGTGAACTGCTACGAGTTCCAGTTTGACCTAGCTGACGTGATTGCAGACATCAATGGACAGTCCGAACAAAATAATTGACTTCAAAGAGCCTGAATGGGTGTTTCCATATCAGGGCATGGAGATAGGTGACAGCTTCTTCATGCCTACGGTGCGCCCTGCCTACGGGCACTACATCATTGACGTGACTTCTAAGAGGGTTGGCATCCGAGTCAAGACGTACACCATGGTCTATGATGGCGTACTTGGTGTCCGGGCTTGGCGTCTCGGCTAATTACTCTTCGCCTACCTCACCGATACCCTCAAATTCAGGGTTCATGCCCCTCAAAGCGGTGGTAAATGCAGACTTAATCTGGTTCTGTTGCTTGATGTAGAGTTGAAGCATCTGCTGCTTTTCTTTTGGTGTCATGCTTGAACGGCGCACCCGGCTCGCCTCTGCCCTCAAGTCTCGTAATGCTCCGTTTACAGTTTTGTTATAAAACTCAACGGCTTGTGCATCCATAGGATTGTTTGCCAAATAATCAGCATACTGAGGCGTGCCTTCCAGCGCTTTGAGCCTCTTCTCCATTTCTTTAATCTTGTTCTCAGCCTTGCTGAACTGCACTGCGTCATAATTAGACGGGGCTTTTAAGTAGGCATCTAAGAACAGGGTGTCGGTACGTGGATCAAAGTCTTTTCTGCCAGCGATTACGTTGCCAAGATTGTAGGCAGTACCAAGTGCACGTGTTAAGCCGTCTAAGTAGTTATTGGCAAAGAAGTAAATTGATCCCGGAGATATATCGACTGAACCGCCTGTGAGCCCAAACATGAACCGTGCCGCATCGTTGTACATGATTGGCACATTATCCCCACCTAGGAACGAGTCCGCATACCGAGACTGGCGATCCGTATAAATCTTACGGCCTAGACTGTCGGTGTTCATGGCAAATTCCAACAGAGGGCGCAAAGCAGACGGGGCCATACTATCTACTGCCCAAGCTGTCGGGTTTTGAGTCTTGTCAATTTTAGATACGGGCAGAGGCATAAACGATTCAAACCCTGCGTCCATGATATTCATGGCAGCAGACATTAGGTCTTGACCGCCCATAGCCACAGATGCAATCTGCGCTCCGCTAGACGCCAAAGCACCAGGACCAAAGCCCCAAGGCAACTGGAACACCAGGTCTCTACCACCTACCTTAATGCCTGTATTGAATCGGGCAAACCGAACCCAACGAGCCATATCATCAGTAGCGACTTTGTTGCGCTCTTCCTCGTCGTCGCCAGCCAGCATGTAGGCCATCATATAGACAAAGAACCCAGCACCCAACAAGGTAACAGCCATAACTCGGGCGTTCTGGATCTCTTTCAGGCGCTCTTTAACAGCAGCGTTGGCCTGCTCTTCCGTAATCTTGCCGAACCGAGTTTGGTTCTCGTAGTACTGTTTAATTTTATCTTCAGCCCGGAAGTCAAAGGCAGGCATCAGAGCCTGCATAGCCCGAACTGCACCGGTTGCCGCAGGACGCCAGAACATATACAAGGCGCCCAGACCTTTGCCCAGATCACCAACTTGCTGAAAGTTAGCCATATCTTTGGCAAACGACATGGCTTTGATATCGGCTTCTTCTTTGCTGGCCTTTTCTTTAAGCAGTCTGTCACGAACCGTACGGAATGCAGCAATTCGTGACGTCGTCTCAAACATCGCCATCCAAGAGTCAAAGAAGTTATCAAAGTTCTCCTTGGTGATACCAAACATGCCGTTGGTGTTGACCTGTTTAGCCAGATTTTCTAGGGTCTGAGTAGAAGTCAAACCTTGTACGTAAGCAACAGGACCACCAAGGCGATAGTACTCAAAGATGTCTCGGTTAAACGGGGTGTCTTCAAGTCCGGCTTCTTTTAAAGCAGTCTTTGCGTCTTTCTTGATATCAACTTTGCCGTTGTTGTAAGCCATGGTGAACTTCAAAGCTTTATGCATACCACCTTCGGCAACTACCTTAGCCATGGCACTCATTACTTCACCACCAGCCTTCGGACCATATTTAGCACCTATTAACCCAGCATAGGTCATTAAGTTACGCACAAAGTCCATGGGTGCGAACGCCGGGTTGTAGCGGGTGTGCATTTGCCCAAAGAAGCTTGTGATGCTGTTAGCCATGTCCAGTATCGGAGTCTCAGGCTTAAACACACCCTTCAAGGCACGGCGGATGTCTGGATCAGTTACTTCATAGATATCAATGCTCCCGTCTTTGTTGTAGACAAAGAAAGCATTTTCTTTCTTGATATCTTTAGGATCAAACTCTACGCTGTATCGGTCTTCAAATTTAATAGTCTTAGAAGGTTTCTGACTGCCAGATACGATGCCAGCACGCAGAAGATTCTTCATAGCATGGGGCACATCCTTGTGTCCGGCCCGCATGGCTGCTCGGGTTGCTTCGGTCAGCACCTGCAATATCGGGTTGTCAGCATCTGACTGACGCCCAGTAAACACATATTCGCCCTGAGCATAGTCACCACTTAGCCGTTCACCGCTCAGATCAAAGACTTGGGTACGCCCACTAGTATCAGGCTTGCCCTTGAACGGGAAGTAGTTCTTCCAGCCGTAGAACTGAATAACGTTCTCAACACCGGGCTGGAAGTAGTTAGCCTCCTTGTTAAGGTCCATCGTTGCCTTCTCAATTTCCTTGAGTTTGGCAAGCAGAGCGTCAATATCAGCCTTGTTCTTGTCCTTGTTGTAACGGCCTAAAAATACATCTGCTACTTCTTTGTCAACACCTAAAGCGTTGTAGTTGCTGCTGTCGATGTTGTTAAACGCATCAGTAGAGTTTGGATACTTGCGGTTTTTAGGATCAGTTACGAGAGTAACCAAATCTTGTTTCAACTGGTCAACACGAGCCTCAGCCTGCGCACGAGTAGCCGGGTCCATCCGCTGTTTAATTAACTTCTCACTAGCCAACTCTCGGTAGATTCTCTGACGCTTACCTTCAGATACATCGTTCAAAGGCACAGCGCGATAGAACAACTCCCGACGACGCTCATAGTCATGCAGACCTATGATGTATGTGTGAAGAAGTGCCAACGTGTCACGCTCATCCATGCCCTTAGCATCTTGAATCTTCTTGAGCAAAACCGCTGCTTCATCACGTAGCGGCTTGATATTGTGCAAGTAGTAACTATGAGAAAGGGAGGTAGCCCGCTCCATCTGCGTAGCGAGATTGTTGATCTCATCCTGACTACCAACAGACACCAAGCGGTTGGTTTTCTCCAAGAGATCCTGGAGTTTGTTGAACCAAATCTTGGAGTTTTGCAGTTTTTGGATCAGGTACGTGCCATATTGTTCGCGCTTGCTGCGATCAAACAGACCTTTAATGATATCGCCCAACTTCGCTGAGTTGTTGGTAGCGAGGTCTTCAATCTTGGTGGTCAGGCGCTTTAATACTACGTCGGCTTCCTGGGTAGGAGTACCTACAGCAGGGGCGCCAATTCGCAAAGGCTTAGCACTGAACAGAGGAATGCCACCATCCGGCGGGGCGTCAAGGATCGCGCTGAATGCACCGGTTGTTTCAAGGAACATGTTACCCAGATATCCGGGGTCTTCCGTAACCATGACACCGGTCTTAACGTCTCCAACAGTTTCAGGAGTCAAGAAACTGCCGAACCCAGCATCTTCAATCTCATTCAGAACTTGCTTTACGTTGTCATCTTGACGGCGTACATCTGCCAAGGCTTTTTTATAGTCGGGACTATTTTGAACCTGTGGGCTAAACTGATTGATCTTGTCAGCGGCTTCTTTTTTAAGGTCTTTTTTGGCATCTTTAATTAATTGGTCAGCAATTTTACGTTGCCTTTGGGCATATCCAGACTGGATCTTTACAACTTGTTTGAGTTTGTTACGCAAAGCACGAAACTTAGGATCTTTCTCCCGGTCATCAATCTCTTTAATAAGCCTCTCTTTTTCTTCAGGGCTTAACTCAAGATCTGCCTCAATCTCTTTAGCCGACTTAGCGCGAGACTGGTCAAAGTATTCTTTAGGCACTCCTTCGACACGGAAAAACTTGCCTACCCTACGGAACAGCTTTATCACTTGCGCGATTGCTCGCACAAAACTTGTCCAGGCGTTGCTGATTGACTCGTCTGCACCCTCAGTCTCCGGAAAGTCCGTGTACTTAATCATGTCCTGAGGCACTTTGCGTTTCTGCAACTCTGCCTGGAACTTAGGGTCGCTCATTGCGTAAGCGATAAACTCATACGGATTCTTGTAGGCAAACGGAAACTCACCGCTAAGTTGCTTCTTAGTCAGGTTCATTAGGTTGACGATGCGGTTGGCGCCGTCACGCTGAGACTGAGTCAGTTCATCCTTGCGTCCGTTCAAGAACTTAAACATCACGTTGACCGTGGCAGCGTGGGTCAATTCGTGAAGAAGTGCCACTTCTTGCAGACCACGTGGGCCTACGCGGATGCTGTCAGTTCTAGGGTCATATTCAGCGATGCCAGCAAAAGACTCGTCGTATAGCAATTTAGTCTTGAGGCCAAGCGCCTTAATCTGCCCCGCAACAATCCGATTAATGCGAGAAGTAATCGGGTCAAACAAATCAGTAATTCGTTGCCCAAAACGCAGAACCGGCTCAACAAACTTGCCCTGAGCATTCTTTTCTAAATAGTCAAGAACAGTCTT